>ERZ1740067.876-NODE-876-length-22485-cov-6.420731_pt1 | contig 22485 bp, 23 predicted proteins | sample MGYA00581736_ERZ1740067 | MGnify/ENA primary metagenome ERZ1740067 (study PRJEB43018, sample SAMN04849236) | marine metagenome | isolation source: floating plastic debris | place: Pacific Ocean | collected 2008-08-27 | study: EMG produced TPA metagenomics assembly... | reverse complement strand
ATGAGTTTGAAAGCGCGACGGAGAACTACAAGAGCGGGCGCTTTAATGATGCGCTGATGCGGATGCTGGAAGTCTACGACAAGGTCATGGACATCATTCTTCCCACATTGGGACCAGAGCGGCGAGCAACCTATTCACCGTTCCTGCCGATCTGTCCGCGAACGGGCGTTGTGCTGCAGGTGCCTCTGGTGGCGCGCGATGTGGCCAAGGGTATTGTCACCTATGAAGATCCTGAGACAGGGGACCCTGTTGATGTGTCTGTTAAGGGCGGGGCTGTTAAGTGCCAGTGGAAAGCCGATTGGGCGCTGCGCTGGTTTGCGCTTGGCGTCGACTACGAGATGGCCGGGAAGGATCTCATTGAATCCGTCAAGCTCTCGAGTCGCATCTGCAGGGCGATGGGGGGTGAGCCTCCGGAAGGCTTCAACTACGAGCTGTTTCTCGATGAGAACGGCGAGAAAATTTCAAAGTCGCGCGGCAATGGCCTGACTATTGACGAATGGCTCCGCTATGCCTCAACCCAGAGTCTGTCGAACTTTATGTTTGCGTCTCCCCGCAAGGCAAAGCGGCTCTACTTTGATGTCATTCCAAAGAATGTCGACGAGTACCTGTCGCATCTTGCAAGTTATCCGAAGTTGGAACCTGCCAAGCAGCTGGCTAACCCCGTCTGGCATATTCATGACGGAAAGCCACCGGCCGATGAGGCGCCGATTTCGTTCAACATTCTGCTCAATCTCGTGAGCGCATCGAACTCAGAAGACAAAGACGTTCTGTGGGGTTTCATCTCCCGCTACGTGCCCGGCGCCACGCCGCAGACCGATCCCTTACTTGATGAGATGGTCGGATATGCCATCACCTATTTCCATGACTTCGTTAAGCCGGCAAAGACTTTCCGGTCGGCCTCCGAGCAGGAAGCCAAGGCGATGCAGGATCTATCTGACCGGCTTGGCGCCCTCGACGCTTCAGCGGATGCAGAAACCATCCAGAACGAGGTCTTCGCAGTCGGCAAGGAGCATGGATTTGATCCTCTGCGGTCATGGTTCAGCGCACTTTACGAAGTGCTTTTGGGCCAATCTCAGGGTCCCCGCTTCGGGTCGTTTGTCGCTCTGTACGGCATCAATGAAACACGTCAGATGATCGCCGCTGCTTTGAAGAAAAACACCGCTTTGTGATGCGGCGGCGGACTTGACGCCTTGCCTTCCCTAAAGAACAACGCAAATCTCACACCCATGAAATGTGTGCAGACATGCGTTGCGACTCTGGCAGGGATTGTCGCCTTAGCAGCCATGGTTCCGTCCGTGATCGCCACAGGCGACGCTCAAGCTGCGACCGCCCCAACCGCATCCATGGAAGATGCGTTGGTACTGTATCAAGACGGGCGCTATGGCCGCGCGGCGGAGGAAGCACTTGCGCTGGGTGAAGCGGAGGCTGATGCTCTTGCGGCGAGAGCGCTGCTGGCACAGGCACGTGTCTCTCCACGCAACGACCGCGCCGCTCTTGTCAGCGAGGCCAAGTCAGCGGCCCAATCGGCTATTGCACGTGATCCGGAAGTTGTTGAGGGGCACTTGCAACTAGCCGTCGCTCTTGGTTTTCAGGGTCGAGCCATGGGTGACTATTTTGCGCATCAGCAAGGATTGGCCACGCAGGCCCGTGAGGCTATTGATGCCGCGCTTGCTCTTGACCCCGATGATCCCTGGGCGCTTGCCTTGTCCGGCACGTGGCATCTTGAGATCACCAAGGGGGCGGGGCCCCTTCTCGCTTCAGCGCTTTATGACGCGAGCCTTTCAAGTGGCATAACCGATATTCGCAAAGCTATTGCCATTCCCGGGGCAAGTCTCATCGTATTGCACCAGTGCGCATTGCAGCTTCTGGCGCATGATGCCGATGCCTTTGGTGCAGAAGCCGAGCGTACGCTCGTGGCTGCCGGCAACGCCCGCCCACATGGAGCATTCGAAAGGCGCACTGCCCGACAGGCAGACCAGTTGCTGCGGGCGTTTCGATCCGGAAACGCATCAATGCTGAAGCGGGAGATTGATCGCGAGCAGATGAGCTACTGAAGCTGAGTGCGCGGCTCGCTTACTGTTTGGCCCACATGATGCGTGCTACCCACTCAATCTGTGACGGCTTGAACTCTCGGTCATCAAAGGAAGGGTTCAGCGACGCCAGCACCACACGCTTGGAGTTGCGCACCCGAAGTTCCTTGGCCAGAACTTCGCCCTCAGTCGTCTTGGCGACCACCCGGTCCCCGAGATGGACGACCGCGCTTGGTGAAACGACAATAATGTCTCCCTTGCGATAGACAGGGGCCATGCTGTCGCCGGAAACCTCCAGGGCGTACATGTTGTCATCGCGCGGGCCGGATGCGCCGGGTAGATCCACCCGCTCCCAGCCGCCGCCGACAGGGAAGCCCCCATCATCAAAAAAACCACCATCGCCCGCCTGTGCAAGGCCGATCACCGGGATGCCGCCTTGCGCGGCCAGACCTTCCACATCTTCCAGGGCGCCGCCGCTGCTGATGAAGCCGACGAACTCCTCCATGCTGGTGCCGGCAGCCTCAAGTGCCTTGGACAGGCTCTCGGTGCTGGGCCAGCGCTGCTTGCCGTTGGCCGCCAGGCGTTTCGACCGGTTGAAAGTCGTCGGATCCAGCCCAGCTGCCCGCGCCAGCCCGGACGCACTCATGCCCGACCGCGTTGCGAGCGTGTCGATGGCCTGCCAGATTTCACGATGGGTGAGCATGGGTCCTCGCTCGGAGAATCAGATGCGCTCAATATAGGAACAAATTCCTCTATCCACAAGCCGCCCCTTGCCGCCGCATCTTCCCTGTGGCACCTCACCGGCATGAGTTCCATCATTTACAAGATCTGCCCCGCGACGCTTTGGGACGAAGCTGAAGCACGCGGTGAATTCACCGGGGCCGGCATCGACCTGGCTGATGGGTACATTCATTTCTCCACGGCTGATCAGACGCCGGAAACAGCCCAGCTTCACTTTTCAGGACAGCAGGGACTGGTGATTGTCGCCGTTGAAACCGCGCCACTTGGGGAGGCTCTCAAATGGGAGGCGTCCCGGGGCGGGCAGTTGTTTCCGCATCTCTATTCATCACTGCCACTTGCCGCCGTACGCTGGGTGAAGCCACTTCCATTGGATAAAGACGGCACGCCAGTTGTGCCCGATCTGGACGCGGAGACTGCCGGATGAGGGCCTTGGCTGAGATAGGCGCACGACTACTGCGTCTCATGCCACCGGAAACGGCACACATGATTGCCGTGCGGGCCTTGGCGACGGGGATTGGGCCGAGGGTGGAAAGCACTCCCGACCCTATACTCAAAAGCCAGGCGTTTGGACTGACGTTTCCGAACCCTGTCGGTGTGGCGGCAGGGTTTGACAAGGATGCGCGCGCGCCGGACGCGCTGCTGGCCTTGGGCTTCGGCTTCGCCGAAGTCGGCACGGTGACGCCGGAGCCGCAACCGGGCAATCCCAAGCCACGGATGTTCCGACTGGCAGAAGACCGCGCCGTCATCAATCGGCTGGGCTTCAACAACCAGGGACTGGATGCCTATTGTGACCGGCTCGCCGCCCGGCAGCACAAGCCGGGCATCGTTGGTGCCAATATCGGCGCCAACAAAGACAGTGAAGACCGCATCGCTGACTATGTCACCGGACTCAACCATGTTGCCGGTCTCGTTTCCTATGTCACAGTCAATGTGTCGTCGCCGAATACGCCCGGCCTGCGTGACCTGCAGGCACGCGATGCCCTTCGGGACCTGGCTGGCCGTGTGAGCGACGCGCGTGATGCGCTGGCAGGATTTGGCGATGGCCCTCTGCCGCTGATCCTGAAGATTGCACCTGATCTGGCGGACGATGACATTCGCGACGCCGTGGAGGTGGCGATCGAAATGGGCTTTCAGGGTCTCATTATCTCGAACACCACAATTGCCCGGCCGGACACTTTGAAAAGTCGGAACAAGGATCAAACCGGCGGTCTGTCTGGTGCACCACTTCTGGAGCCATCGACCGAAGCGTTGCGTATTGCGGCCTATGTGAACAAGGAACGCCTGACGCTTATCGGAGCCGGCGGCGTATCTTCCGGCGTTGGGGCATATGCCAAGATCCGCGCCGGAGCCTCGCTGGTCCAGCTCTATACCGCGTTCGGCTATGAAGGGCCGGCCCTCATCCCGCGCATCAATCGTGAACTTGCTGACCTGTTGAAGCGGGATGGCTTTTCGACGATCGCAGATGCCGTCGGCGCTGACTTATCCTGACGTCTTTGGAGGACATCGGCCAATGACCTTGCGCATTTATCACAATCCGCGGTGCTCCAAGTCCAGGCAGACACTCACGCTACTTCAGGAGAATGGGCACACGCCCGAAGTCATTGAGTATCTGAAATCACCGCCAACCGCAGATGAACTCAGGGACGTCTTGCAGATGCTGGGCATGAGTCCGCGGGATCTGATGCGCAAAGGTGAGGCCGTCTACAAGGAACTCGAACTTGGCAATGCATCACTCTCCGACGAGCAACTCATTGACGCGATAGTGGCCAACCCAATTCTGATCGAGCGGCCGATCGTCATCGCCGCTGACAAAGCGGCAATAGGCCGACCGCCGGAACGCGTTCTCGATATACTTTAGGCGATAGGGCTCTAGGCAATACTTCGCTCAAGTGCCGGATAGCGGATACCTAGAGTGAGCCCGCGCATCAAGCTGAAGAGCGTGAAGGCTGCCCAAAGCCCATGGTTGCCCCAGGGCTGAAACGCCCACCAGGCCAAAATGTAGATGGCAAAAGAGATGACCATCATGTTGCGCATGTCGGCGGTGCGTGTTGCGCCCACAAAGATGCCATCCAACTGATAGCTTGCGACCGCGACCAGTGGTGAGACGGCGGCCCAGATCAGATAGGTGATTGCTGTCTCGCGGACCTCCACTACGCTGGTGAGAAGACCGATGAACCACGCGCCGAATACCCAGAACACGAGCGCGAAGACAACGGCTGACGCCACTGCCCAAATGGAACTCAGCACCGCGGCATGGCGGAACCGCTTGCGATCGCCTGCTCCCTTGCTTTCGCCGGCCAGTGCCTCACTGGCGAATGCAAACGCATCGAGCGCATAAGCTGCAAGATACAGGAAGTGCAGGAGGACGCCATTTGCCGCGAGCACGATGTCGCCTTGTGCTGCCCCCTGCATGGTCAGCCAGACGAAGCTGGCCATGAGGAAAGCTGAGCGGATGAAGATATCGCCATTAACGCTGAGCATGCGCGGCAGTGCATCCGCGTTCCACAGCCGTGCCTTGTCGCCCGGGGCAAAGGCCGTTCCAGTACTTCGGCGGGCGAACCAGATGACAAGTGCGATGCCCGCACAAACGGTCGTCCATTCAGCCACGGCAGTACCAAACGCAACGCCGTCGACATTCATGTCGAAGACCACAACGAACAGCACGTCCAGCGCGACATTGGCAAGGTTGAGATAGAGCTGGAGATAAAGCGCAATGTCGGCGCGTTGCAAACCGATGAACCAGCCAAGAATGGCAAAATTCACCAGCATGGCTGGCGCACCCCAGATGCGGATGGAGAAGTATTCAGACGCCAGCGCTTCTACCTGCGGGCCCGCCTCAAAGCCCAAGAAGATGACGGCCGAGAGGGGTACCTGAAGCAACACAAGCAGGGTGCCCGCCGACACGCCCACCAGCATGGCTCTTTGAATAGCGCTCCTGATTTCATCCTTGTCGCGGGCTCCATAGGCCTGCGCGACCAGTCCGGTTGTTCCCATCCGCAGGAACCCGAAGATCCAATAGAGTGAGCTGAAGATGATGGCACCAAGGGCAATGGCGGCAATGAACGCTGCCTCCCCCAGATGTCCGATGACGGCCGTATCCGCAATGCCGATCAGCGGCACGGTGGAGTTGGAGACGATGATGGGGCCAGCGACAGCCCATACGCGCCGATGCGTCACCTGCGACGGAGCGGCGGCAGGCACCGGCGACTGATCAACCGCCATGGGTTGCGGCCCAGGCGACGACCTGCTCCAGCCGGTCGCTGCCCCAGAACAGTTCGCCATCAGCAGTGGTAAAGGACGGTGCGCCGAAGACGCCTGCGGCAATGGCCGCATCGGTGCTTTGCCTCAAGGCCATCTTGCCGTCCGGTGCGGTCGCGCGCGCCAGAATATCAGCAGCGTCCAGATCGAGACCTGTCAGCAATGGCACCAGATCATCCGCTGTTGCGATGCTGCGGCCTTCACCGAACTGGGCTGCGTAGGCGGCGCGGGTAAAGTCCGCGACCCAGCCTTCACTCTGGCCAAGGCAGGCGACGCGGCCAGCCAACAATGAGTTCTGTGGAAATGTGTCAGGACGTTTGAAGGGGAGCCGAAAGCTCTCCGCAAGACGCGCCATGTCACGCCACATGTATTTGCCCTTGGCCTCATAGATGTTGAACGGGCTGTCGGTCCAGCCCTGGGCGCCGAAGATCGGTCCCAACAGGAAGGGCTGCCAGGTCACCTCCACGCCGTGCTGAGAAGCCACCTCCTCAACACGCAGAGCGGCGAGGTAGGAATAGGTCGACGCGAAATCGTACCAGAATGTGATCTGTTTCATGGGCGTGTGCTTCCCTCAAACGCACGTCGCGATGCCTTGACGATGAGGCCACCTACTTACGCGGATGCTTTGTCGTCCCCGTTGGCCTCACCAAGCGGTTCCAACAGGAAGTGGCCATGGGCAGCCGCGATGGGCTTTTCAGGGTCGTCCTGCCAGGCGATGACCTGCACGTTGGCAACGCGGCGGCCATGCTTGGTGATGGTGGCGCGGGCGTAAGTATCAAGCGGACGGCCGGAGCGCAGATAGTCGATCGTAATATCGATGGTCTTGGGCAGCACGCGGATCTTGCTTTCGCGTGCCACCTGCACAATGGCCGCGGTCTCAAGAAACCCGCCGATGACGCCCCCATGCAGGGCCGGGAGCGACGGATTGCCGATCAGATCCTGTTTGAAGGTGAGCTTGGCGAGCAGTTCGTCGGCGACCTTTTCAAAGGTAATGCCAAGAAACGCCACATAGGGAATAGTGGCCATCACTTCGTTGATGTCCCGGCCCTGTGAGATGTGTTCGAGATCACGCATGCCCTACCCCTCGCTTCGATCGCTTGCGGAGAGCTTGTCCATCTCGCCCAGCACCTTTTCGCGCATGCCGGATGAGGGTGGGCCAGCGCGGTTGGCCGCAAGCATGAAGGCAGCCATGCAGGTGGCGATGGGGTCTTCGATATCTTCGTGGAAGGCTGTGCCGCGCACAAAGGCAACAGACTTTGTCACCTTGAAGCAATGGGCCTCACACTGGATATCAAGCTTGGGGGCCGCGGGGCGCATGTAGTCGATGCGCAGGTCCAGCGTGGCTATGGCTGTTGGTTCGCCAAGGGCCATTTGCGTGGCCACGCCGCAGGCATTGTCCAGCATGGTTGTAATGACACCGCCATGGATCACACCGGTGTCCGGGTTGCCGACCAGGAACGGGGCGTAGGGCACTTTCAGGCGGGCGCGGGCCTTTTCAGCAGACACGATTTCCAGGCCGATAGCACGGGCATGGGGTACGTGATCAATCAACATGCCCTTGAGCGCCTCATTGCGAAGCGCTGCTTCTTTTTCTGCGTCTTTGCTCATGGGTAACGGTATGGCCTCTCCGTGAGAAACGGGCAAGCGCTCAGCGGACATAGATGAGCGACGGGCACCAAGAAACTAGACTTGGGTCTAGTTTCAACGGTATGACTCTCTCAAACGTAGAAAATGACAGTTTTCATGGAGTGACTGCCATGGCGCAGGTGGATTTGCCAGTTTCAGGCCGCGATGCTGACGTGGAACCAGATGGGCGCATTACCCTTACCCGCCAGGGGCATGTGCTGCTGATGGGGATTGACCGGCCCGAAAAATACAACGGTCTGACACCAAAAATGTTTTCCGAACTGGCAGACGCCTACACCCAACTCGACACAGACCCGGAGCTGCGCGTCGGCGTGCTTCACTCCTTCGGCAAACATTTTACGGCCGGTCTTGAACTCACCAAGTTTGCTGAAAGCATGAAGAACGGCGCCAGTGGGGCCACCGGAGCAGGATCAGCGCGCGTTGACCCGTTCGCACTTAAGAAAAAGTGCTCAAAGCCGGTGATCACGGCTGTTCAGGGCATCTGCTACACGGCGGGCATCGAGATGATGCTGGCGTCCGATATCGCCATTGCGTCCAAAGACACACGCTTTGCCCAACTCGAACCGCGCCGCGGCCTGATGGCGGCAGGCGGCGGAACCATCCGCTTCATCGAGCGCTGTGGGTGGGGCAACGGCATGTATCACCTGCTCCTGTGTGATGAAGAGTTCGGCGCGGACGAAGCCCTGCGGATCGGCATCGTGCAGGAAGTGGTGGAGCCTGGCACGCAGGTGGCACGCGCCCTTGAGCTCGCGAACCGTATTGCAAAACTGGCACCGCTGGCGATCCAGGAAACCAAGCGCTCTTCCATGACCTTCATCGAGAAGGGTGAAGCAGCTGCGTTCAGCGAGCTTGATGCCGTACAGGCAAAGCTGGCGAAGACGGAAGATGCAGCGGAAGGAGTTCAGTCCTTCATCGAGCGGCGCAGCGGCAACTTCAAAGGCCGGTAACAAGGCCAACACAACAGAACTCGACTGACTCGCAACAGGGAAAAGACGATGTCCGAAACAAATTCAGCCCTTCCAAAATGCTGCATCATTGGAGCTGGCTGCTCCGGCTTCACGGCTGCCAAGGCGCTGCAGGACAGGGGCATTCCGTTTGACTGTTTTGAGATGTCGGACGTGATCGGCGGCACCTGGGCCTACAAGAACAAGAACGGCATGTCGGCGTGCTACGAGTCGCTGCACATCGATACCTCCAAGCATCGTATGTCGTTCGAGGATTTCCCGATCCCGCCGACCTTTCCGGACTTTCCCCATCACGCTCAGATCTTTAAGTATTTTAACGACTATGTGGATCACTTCGGGCTGCGCGAAAAGATTACCTTCAACACAGCTGTCACCCATGTCACACGCGATGATGCGGGCCTGTGGCATGTCACCGTAGACCGCTCCGCGACCGGCGGACCTTCATCAGAAACGCTGACTTACGATGCTGTGTTTGTGTGCAATGGCCATCACTGGGATGCCCGCTGGCCCGAATTTGAGGGCATGAACAGCTTCACCGGCATCCAGATGCATGCGCATTCCTACCTCACTCCATTTGAACCGCACGACATGCGTGGCAAGCGCATCGTGATCGTTGGCATGGGCAACAGCGCGATGGATATTTCATCAGAGCTGTCGCAAAAGCCGATTGCCGAGAAACTCTATGTGGCCGCACGGCGTGGTGTGTGGGTCATGCCCAAATACATCAACGGCAAAGTAGCGGACAAAGGCGCGATGCCTGCCTGGATACCGCTCTCCGTTCAGCGCGCCATCGGCAAGCGGATGATCAAGAAACTCGTCGGCAACATGGAAGATTATGGCCTGCCAAAGCCCGACCATGAGCCGCTGGAAGCCCACCCCTCCGTATCCGGAGAGTTTCTGACCCGCGTTGGCTGTGGCGACATAGAAGCCAAGCCCAACATCAAGCGCTTTGATGGCAACATTGTTGAATTTGAAGATGGCAGCCGCGAAGAGATTGACGTTGTGATCTATGCCACTGGGTACAACGTGTCCTTCCCGTTCATGGATGAGACCGTCATCAAGGTCGAGAACAACCATGTACCGCTCTACAAGCGTGTTTTCGCGCCGGGTATTCCCAATCTCTTCTTCATGGCGCTGGCGCAGCCGCTACCGACGCTCGTGAATTTTGCCGAGCAGCAGATGAAGCTCATCGGCAACTATCTGACGGGGGCCTATGCCCTGCCAGACGATGCCGAGATGAAGGATGTCATCAAAGCGGATGAGGATATGTATACGGGCCATTTCTACGAGTCCGCCCGCCACACCATGCAGCTCGATTTCAACAAATATGTCTGGGACATGGAGCGGGAAATCAAACGCGGCGCCAAGCGTGCCCGGTCCAGTTCGGGGCGGTCGGTTCCAGCACGGGCGGCCCGAGCAGGGCAGATGGCGGCTGAGTAACCAACTACAGCGCTTTCAAGTGTAGTGCGGCCCATGCAAATTGATGCTGGATTTAGGGCGAGCTAGACTGCATAAGGGCGCGCTGTGGAAATACTGCGCCTACTGACAATTATGTCTGTTGGTAGGTAAAGCGCCCGCACGTCTGCACTTTTGCCTAGGAAAGCCTGTATTCCGTGAGCACGACCGTCAAAACAGCCGAGAAATCCGGCGGCACGCCTGCCCAATCTGGGTCTATGGGGAAGCGTGAACGCACCAAAGTCGAGAATCGGCAGGCCATTCTGGACGCCGCCAGGCTGGTGTTTGCGGAACTTGGTTACGGTGAAACAACGGTACGCGACATCATTCGCCGCACAGGGCTCGCGTCAGGCACCTTCTACAACTACTTCAAATCCAAGGATGAAGTGTTTCAGGCGATGATGGACGCCAGTGCCCTGCGCATGCGTCCGCGCATCCGCGCCGAGCGTATTCGTGCCGCCAGCTTTGAAGAATTCATCTCCGCCAGCTTCCGTGCCTACTTCGATTATCTCGAGCAGGACGAACAGATGCACCGCATCATCCGCCGCAAGTCCGGCACGATGCGGGTGCGCATGGACACGCCGGAAGTGGTGGCTGTGTTCGATGAACTGCGTCTTGATATTGATCGGGCCATTTCGCAGGGCGTGCTGCCGAATGTGGATCCGGAATACCTGACGGCGGCTTTTGTCGGTATTGCCTTTGAAGTCGGTGACCGGATGCAGGCGCGCGAGCCCTTTGACGCAGCGGCAGCCGCAGAATTTGCGACAAAGCTGTTTCTCGGCGGCGTAAATGCCCTGCCCCGGCTCGACGAAACCGACTAGTATCTCCCCAACAACATTTGAATTGGTGCAACTGGGAGAAAGTGCAAATGAGCGCTCAACAATTCATGGCGCGCATGATGATGCGCCTGCCTGCGGGAATGCTGCGGTCCATGTCCAAGGGCGCGGTGCTGAGCGTCGACGGCAGGGAGATTGATCCCGGGGTGGGCTTTCTGACCGCACAAGCCGGCAAAGGTCCCGGCATTCACACACTTCCCGTGGCAGAAGGCCGGGAGGCAACACGTCAGGGCTTTGCGATGATGAACGCGAAACGGTCCAACAATGTTGGTGTGACCGAGCTCTCTGTTCCTGGTCCTGGCGGCAGCCTTCACGCGCGGCACTATTGGCCAATCAACGGCAACGCCAGTGATGCGCTTATGGTCTATTACCACATGGGCGGTTGCGTGATTGGTGACCTGGACGCGTGCGACCATTTCTGTTCGCTGATTGCTGCAGAGACGGGCGCCGGCGTTATCTCGATCGACTACCGGCTGGCCCCGGAGCATGTCTATCCAGCGGCCGCGGAAGATGCGATCGCGTCGTTCAGGTGGGTGCGGGACAATGCAGCCCAGTTCGGTGGCAGCGCGGAACGTGTTGCCGTTGGCGGCGACAGTGCCGGGGGGCATCTGGCGACTATAGTTGCCCAGGAGATGAAGCGTCTTGGTGAACAGGGGCCATCGGTGCAGCTGCTCATTTATCCATGGGTGGACATGACGGATACGGACGGCTCCATGCAAAGCTGCGGTGGGTGCGTGCCTCTCAACACAGAGACCATGCATTGGTTTGCTGGTCTTTACATGCCGGAGGGCTCAGAAGAAACAGGACCTCTGGCCAGCCCGGGCCTTACCGAAGACCTCAGTGGCTTGCCGAAGGCTCTGGTGTACACGGCCGGGTTTGATCCCCTGCGTGACCAGGGCGAGGCCTACGCGAGACGGCTTGAAAAAGCCGGCGTCTCCGTCACCTTCCGCGAATATGGCGACCTGCCCCATGGCTATACGGCCATGAGCGGTGTCTCCAAGCGCGCGGCGGAAGTCAATCGTGAGATCGTAAGCGATCTCGCCGCAGCGCTATAGCTCTTACATACCAATTGCTATTTTGAACTTGAGGTACCGCTATGAAGGCTGTGCGGGTAAACACGCTGTCGGAAGACATCACCGACATTGCTATTGAAGACATTGACCTGCCTGCGCCAGGCGAAGGCGAGGTGCAAATCCGCATTCGCGCCTGTGCGGTGAATTTTCCTGACCTCCTCATGGTGCAGGGCAAGTATCAGTTCAAACCGCCAATGCCCTTCACCCCAGGCATGGAAGCCGCCGGTGACGTGGTGGCCGTTGGACCAGGCGTTGAAACGTTCGCGGTGGGCGACAAGGTCGTTGCCGGGCTGCGCACGGGCGGCATGGCGGAGATGGCCAACACGCAAGCCAACGGGTGCCGGAAGATGCCTGCTGCCATGTCCTATGAGGAAGCCGCTGGCTATACCACCGCCTATTTGACTGCCTATGTGTCTTTGGTTCGGCGTGGTGACCTGCAGGCCGGCGAGACCCTTCTGGTACATGGCGCCGCCGGCGGTGTGGGCATGGCAGCCGTCGATCTGGGCAAGCAGATAGGCGCAACCGTCATTGCCACGGCAAGCTCTAAGGAGAAACTAGATGTCCTGGCGGGGCGTGGCGCCGACCACGTCATCAATGTGAAAGACGGTTTCAAGGACCAGGTCAAGAATCTGACAAATGGTCAGGGTGCGGACGTCATCTATGATCCGGTTGGTGGCGATGTGTTCGATGAAAGTGTGCGATGCATTGCCTGGGGCGGACGCCTGCTCATCATTGGCTTTGCCAGCGGGCGCATCCCTGATGTTTCGGTTAACATGCCCCTGATCAAGGGTTTTTCCGTTGTGGGGGTTCGAGCCGGCGAATATGGCAGACGAGACCCCGCCAAAGGCGCTGAGAACATTGCGGCGATCGACGAAATGGCCGCCAAGGGCACAATTCGGCCATATGTTTACGCAACTTTTGGCCTGAATCAGGCTGCCGAGGCGATGTGTCAGTTGCGTGACAGGCACGTCATCGGCAAAGTGGTCGTTACGCCGTAAGTCTTGCGGCGCGTATTTACTTGAAAACAGGGGGCCGCGGCTTTCTCACAAGGGGCGAAAAGCCCACATAGAGGGCCGGGGTTTATTTGCATGATCAAACAAACACTTACTTTGACGGCAGCCGCTGCCCTTGCACTGGGCCTTGCTGCTTGTGATTCCGGCACCGGCGATGAAGAAGGTGCAGGTAACGCACTTGGCGATGCCATGGAAAGCGCGACAGATGCTGTGACTGGAGCTGCCGAAAGCGCTGCTGATGCAGCATCAGAAGCTGCAGACAGCGCAGTTGAAGCTGCATCTGACGCAGCCGATGCCACAATGGAAGCGGCGAGCGACGCCGCTGAGGCGACTGGCGAAGCCGTAACAGATGCGGTTGATGCAACTGCTGATGCGGTGAGCGACGCTGTTGATTCAGTTTCTGGCACCGGTGAAGAAGCCGCTGACGCTGCTTCAGACACGATGGAAGCACCAGAAACAGACGCGGCCGACGCTGCGGAAGAAGCTACTTCTGACGTTGTCGAGGAAGTCATGGAAGCTGCAGAAGACGCAGCCGACGATGCTAAAGAAGCCATGACGGCACCGGCAGCCAACTAGGCTGATAACTACATCTCAAGTGAAAGGCCCAGGCGAGAGCTCGTCCGGGCCTTTTTTTGTGGGCTTTCGCCGGAAGGGGCCCTTCTAGCTGTCATCAAGAATTACAACTAATTGCAACCTATAAGGTTATTAACTTATAGTCCGGCGTCGTTGGAAACGGCGTATAGGGAAGTGCATGCCGGACGGGATAGCTGGCGCCGAGCTTAGGCAAAACCAGGGCGAAAATGCACGGCGGCTTCTGGGCCAAGTGCTGGTCGAGGCCGACATAGTCACTGTGCCAGAGCTTGAGCAGGCCCTGGGGGCAGCTGCGGCATGGGGCGTCCCCCTTGGTCAGGCCGTGCTAGCACTTGGTTTGACACGACCCATTGAGTTTTACCCGGCCCTTGCCGAGCACTTAGGGTTGCCTTTTGTGGATGTGCTCAAAACCCCGCCTCCGGCGGCGCAATTCGACGTGGCCCTTCTCGACTTCTATCTGACAGCTGAGGCAATTCCGATTGGCCGATCGGACACCCATGAAGGCGACCGGCTAGTTCTGGCCACGCCTGATCCGTTAATGGCCGCGCGGGAAATCGCTCGCAGGCGGGCCTTGGGATTGTCCGTGCCTGACGGTGAGTTTGCCTTTGCTGTCACGCCGCGCCTCGACGTGTTGTGGACGCTGCAGGCACAATTTGGGGAGACGCTTGATCACACGGCGCGGTTTGCACTTGATGAAACTAGCCCCGCCCTTTCAGCTCTTGGACGTGGGCCGTGGAGCCAGCGTGCATGGGGTATTGCTATGCTGTCAGCACTCTTTGCGGGCGGTGTGTTGGCCCCCTTCGCGACACTCGCTTTGCTCAATGCAGTTCTCGGAGTTTTTTTCCTGGCGGTCCTCATTCTACGGGCACTGTCTATTCCCATAGGCATTGCGGCGCGGGAGGCGCGCATTCCAATTGATCAGTTACCGGATGAATCAAGTCTGCCGATCTACACCATTCTCGTGCCTCTGTATAAAGAAGCTGGCGTTTTGCCACTTCTCGCCAAGGCCCTGGGCGCCTTGGACTATCCACGTGCCAAACTCGACATAAAACTCATTCTGGAAGCGGATGATTTTGAGACGATCAAAACTGCCAAGGCGCTCGGTCTGGAGGGCTATGTGGAGTTCATCCAGGTCCCCAAGAGCATGCCGCGCACCAAGCCCAAAGCATGCAACTACGCGCTGAAATTTGCGCGCGGTGAGTACCTGGTTATCTTCGATGCTGAAGACCAGCCTGAACCCCTTCAACTCAAGAAGGCGGTTGCGATGTTTGCGCAATGCGACCAGCGAACAGCATGTTTGCAAGCGCCCCTGACCTACTTCAATGCTTCGGAGAATTGGCTGACGAGACAATTCACGATTGAATTCAACATGTGGTTCGATCTGTTGCTCCCAACCGTCGAAAAACTGGCTATGCCAATCCCTTTGGGTGGGACGTCTACACATTTCCGCATGGACGCGCTGCGGGTAGTGGGCGCATGGGACCCTTACAATGTGACGGAAGACGCGGACCTTGGAATCCGGTTGGCGCAGAAGGGCTATCGGTGCGCAATTCTGAATTCAACAACTTACGAAGAAGCTAATTGTGAATTGGGCAACTGGCTGCAGCAACGCTCGCGGTGGCTGAAAGGCTACGTGCAGACGTGGCTTGTGCATATGCGCAAGCCGGTTGATCTCTATCGAAAGCTTGGACCCACAGGGTTTATAGGCTTTCAGCTGCTGATTGGCGGATCAATTGTTTCTGCCCTGGCGCATCCCTTTGTGTGGTTCTTCGCCGCGGCCGGCATTGTCATCAATGGGTCGGCGCTATCCTATTTCACGTCTCCGCAAATCCCGACAATGCTTCTCGCGCTCAACGTGGTGTTGTTGGGTGGCGGATACCTCATCTCGGTCTGTGCTGGCATCGCAGCGGTCCAGCAACGTGACGCGCAGCACCTGGTGCCGCATACATTCCTGATGGTGTTTTACTGGCCGCTGCTCTCAGCGGGGGCGTATCTGGCGATGTGGCAGTTTTTCACCAAACCGTTTTACTGGGAGAAGACGCGACACGCGATCAGCAGAGCCAGCCGCGCGCAACTGGCGCAGCTGGCTCGTGACCGATCGCTACCTCGGAACTAGTAGAGACCGAGGTTCTGTAGGGTTGAGGGACCTGCGACCCCATCCTGCTTGATGCCTTCAGCTGCCTGAAACTCGTCCACGGCCCCCTCCAGATCATCTGTGTATTTGCCGTCGATAGGCCCAGACCAGAAGCCCTTGTCAGCCAGTGCCGTCTGCAGGCGTTCGACCTCAAGGCCTTCGTCTCCGACCTTGAGCTGATAGCCGGAGCGCTTGCCAGACTTGGCCTGATAGAGCCGCTGCTTGCTGCTCTTGAGGTAAGCACTGCGCTCCGACGGTGCGGCTGCCACGCTCATCTGTTCGCGCTCAACGCTAAGCGCTTCCAGCTTTGCACTGAGACGGCCGTCATCCATGTCGGCGGCCTGCGTCTCAACCCGTGTCGCAAGATCCGCGAGCAGACCATCGGCACGCTGAGTGTCACCGGCCTCGTAGGCAGCAACCGCTTGAAGTTGTGTACGTTCCGCATCAAACAAAGCTGCTTCGATCACCACGTCTTCGTTGCGGGCCTGTTTGATGGCGTCGTAGTCGCTGCTCGTCTTGAGCGTCAGCGGCACTTCAATCGACGCATCATCGCCAGATCGGGCGTCCGTGTAGGTCACTTCCAGGTCACCAAGGGACATGCTGGCCGCGTCTGTTGCAGCAACCTCAACCCGAAGCATCATCCGCTGGGTTTCCCCGGCGAACATGTCTCCCACCGATACATCATCAGGCGTATCCGCTTCGACGGAGATGACGTCGATGTTTTCAATCGCGCCGCCGCCCTTGATCCGCAGACGAATGTCGCGCGCCGTGGTGCGGACAAGCGTCGAGAGCTCTTCTTCGAAGATGCGGGCGAGCTGCGACGGGTGTTCCACATAGTGGTAGTTGCCCGCGCCATTTTCAGCGATGGCCTGCATCAGGTTCTCATCATAGTCGAGACCAAGACCAATCGTCGAAATGCGCACACCATCTCGGCGGGCGCCGCGCACCTGACGGGCAATGTCATAAGGGTCTGTGATGCCCTGATTGGCCAGACCATCTGACAGGAGCACCACACGGTTGAGCTCGGACCGGTCAAAGTGATCCAGCACCTCGTCCACACCGCGCATCATGCCGCCGGTGAGGTTTGTGCTGCCGCGGGACGTGAGACTGTCGATGCGACGATGAATTTCACGGGCGTTTTCAACCGGCGATGACGGCCACTGGACGTTGATTCGGTCTGCGTATTCATCAATGGCTACGCGGTCGCGCGTGTCCAGCAGGTCCACCATCAGCTTGGCGGCGCGCTTGGCATATTCCAGCTTGCCCTTGTCTTCCATGGAGCCGGAGCGGTCCAGAACCAGCGCCAGATTGACCGGCGGGCGGTCTTGTATGCCCGGCCAGGCCTCGCGCGGCGAATGCACTTCAATCATCAGATGAATGGTTGAGGTTTCACCCTTGCGGATGACCGGCTGGTCATAGCTGACCTTGGCGTCCAATGCGTCAACCTCGGCGCGGGCCTTGCCGGCAAAGGCACCAAAAACCAAAAGGAGCGCGAAAGCGAGCGCTGCAAAAAGCCCAGCGCGCGCGAAGCTACTGCCGAACTGACGGGTAAATTCGTGGGTATGCATGTGATCCCTCCCCTGGGATGTCGATCAATGCTCGCGATGATTGACACGCAATGCGGCTGCGGGCGGGAAGGATTGTGGCAAAGGGAAGGTGATTTGCTGGCGGTACTTGGACACGCCAGCACAATCAGGCGGGCAACTGGAGCGGGTGAAGAGAATCGAACTCTCGTCGTCAGCTTGGGAAGCTGCTGCTCTACCATTGAGCTACACCCGCCTGCACGCCGTCAGCCAGGCGCGGACCGTAGTCCAAGAGGTGCTGCGCTGACAAGAAAGATCAGCCGAACAGCCATATCAGCAGCCACGGGAGGAGCAACGCTGTTGCGATGCCGTTGATGCCCATAGCGACGCCGGAAAACGTGCCGGTCTCTTCGCCTTCCTGAAAAGCGCGGGCGGTGCCTATACCATGGGCTGCGGTGCCAAGTGCGACGCCATGAGCTTCCGGATCTGTGATACCCAATTTTCTGAGCAGCCACGGGCCGATGACAGCGCCGACAATGCCGGTGATGATGACAATAGCGGCTGCGAGAGACGCCAGTCCGCTGGTTGTGTCCGCGATGCCCATGGCGATGGGGGTGGTGACGGATTTAGGCGCCAGAGACAGCAGTGTTTGTGTTTCAGCACCCAAAGCCCATGCGGTCACCAATGCTGTTGCCACAGCTGTCAGGGAGCCAGCGCCGATGGCCAGAAACAGCGGCCCGGCGGCAGCACGCACGTTGGGCCAGTTGCGAAAAAGTGGGATGGCCAGGGCAACTGTGGCCGGACCAAGCAGTGCCAACAGCCAGATGCCGCCCTCCTGGTATGTCTCATGCGACGTGTCCGTTGCCACCATCGCAATGATTACGGGTATGGACGCGACGAGGACGGGATTAGCGAGCGGGTGGCCGTTGACGCGGCGCGCCAGAACCAGCGCAGCGACATAGGCTATGACGGTAACCGCGAGCCAGATCACGCCACTCATGAAACGCTGCCCGACCGCTTGCGGGCCCACACGAAAACAAAACCTGCCACCACCAGCCCTGAAAGCGTGCTGACAGCAATTGCGACGGTCAAGGCACCGCCGTCGCGCGCCAGCAGCGCCAGATGCGCCATCAGGCCGACACCCGCGGGAACAAAAAAGAGGTTGAGGTGGCGCAAGAGCACGTCAGCCACTCGGCCGAGCCCCTGCGGCACGCCGCCCGCAATAGCGAGGGTAACAAGCATGAAGAGAAGCCCTGCAACAGCTCCGGGGATGGGGACACCAAGCCCCTGCATCAGTGCGGTTCCGACGAGTTGCGCGGTCGCCAATGCGAGCGCACCACCGATCAGGCCGCCGAGCACGCGTATCACGCCACCTGTCCGGGCGCTTTAAAGTGCTTGGAGAGCTTGAGACCCTGCCGCTGGTAGTTGGACCCAAGATCCTGCCCGTAGAGCGCCTCAGGCCGGCTGGCCATATGTTCATAGACGAGCCGGCCAATGGTCTGGCCGTGCTCCAGGATGAACGGGACTTCGTGGCTGCGGACTTCCAGCACCGCGCGGGCACCTGCACCGTGGGCTTCTGCGGCGCCAAAGCCCGGATCGAAGAAACCTGCGTAGTGAACGCGGAACTCACCCACCAATGGGTCATAAGGCACCATCTCGGCGGCGTAGTCTGCGGGTATCTGAACCGCTTCGCGGCTGGCAAGAATGTAGAACTCGTCTGGGTCCAGAATGATGCGTGTGTCTCCGCGTACATGCACCGGGTCCCAGAAATCCAGAACCTCGTAGGCGCCGACACGATCGACATCGATCAATCCGGAATGGCGTTTGGCGCGATAGCCGATGAGGCCATTCTCACCATTGCCGTCGCCGCCGCCACGCAAATCAACACTCAGCGTGATACCGCGTGCATCGTTGATGGGGCCAGCCCCCGCGTCGGGCGAGCCGGTAATGAGTCCGGCTTCCGCCTGCAGGCGAAGCATTTCGTCCGGCGTAACCATCGCGTCACCGCGGCGCAGGCGCAGCTGCGACAGGCGGGAGCCGGTGCGCACGAGGATGGAAAATGTTCGTGGACTGATCTCGGCATAAAGCGGGCCTACGTAACCTGCTGGTATCTGGTCAAACTCGATGCCTCCGTCCGCAATGACACGGGTGAAGACATCAAGGCGACCGGTTGAGCTTTTGGGGTTGGCTGCGGCTGTCAGCGTATCCGGCAGGGACAGGATTTCCAGCAGCGGCACAAGATAGACGCAGCCGGTCTCAAGGACGGCCCCATCCCGCAGATCGATCTCGTGAAGTTTAAGGCTTTCGAGCTTGTGAGCCACCGGCTCGCCATGGCCCGGGAGAAAGCTGGCGCGCACGCGGAAGGCTTTTTCGCCCAGGCGCAGATCAAGGCTGGCAGGCTGAATCTGCTTGTCAGCAGGCGGTATGGGCGCGCTTATGACGCCTGCCTCCCACAGGGCGGCGATCTCGCCGGCGGGTAGAATGCCCGGCCTGATATCAGGCGCAAGGCCCGGATTTATGGAGTTTGGGGCGGCGGCGGTCATGGTGGCAGTGTCTTTCGCGTTCAGATTGAAGGCCATCATAGACCGATTCAGGGCCGCTTGACCCTACTTGCGCGGCGGCGTATGACAGGCTCGTTGAAAGGGCTTATCGAAGCCTTTGAAACAGATCGTGGTGATTTGAGCCGACCGGCTTGCGGCCACGTTAAACAACAGCGCTAAAAGGTCGGACGGGCGCCCCCCGGCCTTTTGTGTTTTTGACCCGCCAGTTGGCGGAGGCGAAAACAGGCCGGGTTTTCTTTTGGGCGTTTGAAGGAGAAGGCCCCATGGGCGAGCCGACAAACAGCAAACCGACCGCCGCATCGTCAGACCGCAAATTGCGTCCGCAGACCGAGATGGTTCACGGCGGCACGCTCCGCACGCCGTTTGGCGAGACTTCAGAAGCGATGTTTTTGACGTCCGGCTACGTCTATGACAGTGCCGAACAGGCGGAGGCCCGGTTCAAGGGCGAAGATGACGGGTTTGTCTACTCGCGCTTCGCCAATCCCACCGTGCGGATGTTCGAAGAGCGGATGATCGCGCTTGAGGGCGCTGAGGCTGCCCGCGCCACGGCGACCGGCATGGCAGCGGTGACCGCCTCCATGCTCTGTCAACTGAGCGCAGGAGATCATGTTGTCGCGGCTCGGGCGCTCTTCGGCTCCTGCCGTTACATCGTTGAGGATCTGCTGCCGCGCCTGGGCGTTGAAAGCACATTGATTGACGGCTGCGACCTAGAGCAGTGGCGTCAGGCCCGGCGACCGAACACGAAAGTGTTCTTTCTCGAAACACCCACAAATCCCACTTTGGACATCATCGACCTCAAAGCGGTCGCAGATATCGCCCATGAGGCGGGTGCGCGGCTGGTCGTGGACAATGTCTTTGCGACGCCAGTGCTGCAAAAACCCATGGAATTCGGCGCGGATGTGGTGGTTTATTCGGCCACCAAGCATATCGATGGCCAGGGCCGCTGCCTAGGCGGGGTGGTTCTGGGATCAGATGAATTCGTCACGGACCACCTGGCAAACTTCTTGCGGCAAACTGGCCCGGCGCTGAGCCCTTTCAACGCATGGGTTATGCTTAAGAGCCTGGAGACACTGGATTTGCGGGTGCAGCGCCATTGCGAAAATGCCATTGCGGTCGCGGATTTCCTCGGCGCGCAGGAGAAGATTGCACGGGTCATCTACCCTGGCCGATCTGACCATCCGCAGCATAATCTCGCTGCTGCGCAGATGAAATTGCCCGGCAACATGATCGCCTTTGAAGTTAAGGGTGGGAAGGACGCGGCCTTCCGCCTCGCTAACCAACTTGGAATTATCAAGATCAGCAACAATCTCGGGGATGCTAAGAGTCTCATCACGCACCCTGCGACAACCACACACCAGCGGCTCACGCCGGAAGCGCGCGGGGAACTTGGCATATCAGATGCAATGCTCCGTCTTTCCGTCGGCCTCGAAGACGCCGCTGACCTGACAGATGACATCGGTTTTGCGCTGGATGCAGCCTAGAGCCTGACGACAAACACAAGGACGTGCTGCAGAATGGCAGACCCGATTTTCATGGAGTTCGCGCAAGCGGACATGGATGGCGACATGATCGAAGACGACTTCTTCTATGATGCGCTGACCCGCAACATCCGCGTACGGGTGCGTCCGGTCTATCTTGATGATCAGTCCGAACCCTCCGAGGATCACTATGTGTGGGCTTATGAAGTGGAAATCGAAAATGAAGGCGGGGAGAGCGTCCAGCTTCAGGATCGCTACTGGCGGATCACCGATGCCTATGGGCGTGTGCAGGAAGTGCGGGGCGATGGTGTCGTTGGCGAGCAGCCGGTGATCGAGCCCGGAGAGTGCTTTGAATACACCTCCGGTGCGCCACTGCCGACGCCCTCGGGCATCATGAGCGGCAGCTACGGCATGATGTCCGGCGGCGGCGAGCGATTTGACGTGGCTATTCCTGCCTTCTCCCTCGACAGCCCGCACGACTTCAAAAGCGTCAACTAGCGCTTAAGGCGTCTGGCGCACTAAACTCACTACTGATTGATTCACTCGTGATGCCGATAGGGGAGCATACCCTTGGCGCTGTTTGACGCGCGGCCAATACTGCTGGTGGTGGGCATCCTGCTCGTGACGCTGGGCATCGCCATGGTGCTGCCGGCTCTCTACGACGCTGCCGTCGCCAATCCGGACTGGCAGGTGTTTCTTGCCTCCGCCCTCGTGACTGTCTTCTTTGGCGTCACGCTCGCCTTGATGAACTGGGGCAGCGCCGGGGACATGACACTCAAGCAAGCCTTTGTGCTTGTGCCGGCTGTGTGGATGGCGCTGGTTGTGTTCGGCGCACTGCCCTTTGCCTTTTCTGAACTCAATCTCTCTTACACGGATGCTTTTTTTGAAAGCATGTCCGGCCTTACGACGACCGGGTCCACGATTATCGTCGGACTGGACACCGTTCCCCCGGGGTTGCTGCTGTGGCGATCTCTGCTGCAATGGCTGGGCGGCATCGGGATCATTGTGATGGCGGTTAGCATTCTACCGATCCTGCAGGTTGGCGGCATGCAGCTCTTCAAGGTGGAAGCATTTGACACGCCGGACAAAGTGCTGCCGAGCGCTGCCGGGCTCGCCGGCACCATCACAACTGTCTATGTGGTCTTTACGGTTGCAACCGTAAAGACCACATAGACAGTTG
>ERZ1740067.875-NODE-875-length-22491-cov-6.449100_pt1 | contig 22491 bp, 18 predicted proteins | sample MGYA00581736_ERZ1740067 | MGnify/ENA primary metagenome ERZ1740067 (study PRJEB43018, sample SAMN04849236) | marine metagenome | isolation source: floating plastic debris | place: Pacific Ocean | collected 2008-08-27 | study: EMG produced TPA metagenomics assembly... | reverse complement strand
GACTATGCTGCGACGACACTGCCAAGCATCATGCAGCTCCGACCGCCCCTCGTGAAACCCGGGTGCAGCACGCGCCAATGCAGCGTACGCCCTGTGCATCGCTTGGCGACCGCGGCTGGTCGGGGGTGAGCGGCTTGCCGTGCTAATTCCCGGCGCTCTCCATTTTGCGATTGGCGATCACATCCTCGAGCCAGCCAAGTTTCATTTCTGGGACGGAACTCAGCAAGAGGTCGGTGTAGTCGTCAAAGGGTGGGCTGAGCACTTCGGACTTGGTGCCGTAGCGCTGGACGCGGCCCTGATACATGACCGCGATGCTGTCGGCGATGGCCTTTACCGTCGCCAGATCATGCGTGATGAAGAGGTACGCCACGTCTTCGACCTTTTGTAGCTCCAGCAGCAGCTTGAGGATGCCGTCGGCGACCAGAGGGTCGAGGGCGGAGGTAACCTCGTCGCAGATGATCAGCCTGGGCTTGGCGGCCAGCGCACGGGCGATGCAGACACGCTGTTTCTGCCCGCCCGACAGTTCCGCCGGGTAGCGGTCCTGAAAGCCGGTGCCCAGCTCGATCTCGTCAAGCAATTCCTGAATGCGGTTCTGTTTTTCCGCGCCCTTGAGGCCAAAGTAGAACTCCAGCGGGCGACCGATGATCGTGCCCACGGTCTGGCGCGGGTTCATGGCGGTGTCGGCCATCTGGTAGATCATCTGCAATTCGCGCAGGTCCTCGCGGCTGCGCGCGGGCTGGTCCGGGCTGAGCGTGCGGCCGGCGAAGGTGATGGTCCCGTCGCGGGGCGGCAGAAGGCCCGTGATCACGCGGGCGAGCGTCGATTTGCCCGACCCGCTCTCGCCGACCACGGCGAGGGTCTGGCCCGGGCTGACCTCCACGTTGACGTTGTGCAGCACGTCAAAGCTGGTGCCCTTGTAGCGGGCGGTGATGTTTTCGACGCGCAGCACCGGGTCGGTCGGTTGCTTTTCCTGGTGGGTGATGGAGCGGACGGACACCAGCGCCTTGGTGTAATCCTCGCGCGGGGCGTTGATGATCTGGTCGGTGGTGCCGTATTCGACCATCTCGCCATGGCGCAGCACCATGATGTGATCGGAGACCTGGGCCACCACGGCGAGGTCGTGGGTGATATAGAGTGCGGCCACGCCGGTGTCGCGGATGGCGTCCTTGATCGCCTTGAGCACGTCGATCTGGGTGGTGACGTCGAGCGCGGTGGTGGGCTCGTCGAAGACCACGAGGTCGGGTTCGGGGCAGAGGGCGAGGGCCGTCATGCAGCGCTGAAGCTGGCCGCCGGAGACCTGGTGGGGATATCGGCTGCCGATGTTTTGCGGATCGGGGAGGCCCAGTTTGGTAAAGAGTTCGACGGCGCGTTTCTGCGCTTCGGCCTTGGTGAATTTGCCCTGGCCGACCGCTGCCTCGATCACCTGCTCCATGATCTGTTTGGCCGGGTTGAAGGAGGCGGCGGCGGATTGCGAGACATATGTCACCTCGGCGCCGCGGAGTTTGCGGATGTCCTTGAGCGGGGATTGCCGGACGTCGCGACCATTCACCTCGACCGTGCCGCCCGTCAGCGTCACGCCGCCACGCCCATAGGCCATGGTGGCAAGTCCGATGGTGGATTTGCCGGCGCCGCTTTCGCCGATGAGGCCAAGGACCTTGCCCGGTTCCACGTCGAAGTCGACGCCGTGCACAATCTCGATGTCGTGCGGTTTCTCCCCCGGCGGGTAGATTGTGGCCCCGATCTTGAGGCCGCGGACTTTGAGCAGGGATGTGGTCATCTGAGTCTCCGGCCGGTGGGTGTTCTGTTTCGGGCCTGCGGCCCGAAAGGCGCCCACCCGCCGACCCTTGTGGTACGCGAGGTGGCGAAGGTGGCGGGGGCGCTGCCCCCGGACCCCCGGAGTTTGCCTGGCGAGATGAAGGGGATCATCCGCGCCCCCCCTTGAGGGAGGTGGTGCGGTTGAGGATCCAGTCGGCGACGAGGTTGACGCTGATCGCGAGCGTCGCGATGGCGACAGCGGGGTAGAGGGCGGCGCCGATGCCGAAATTGATGCCCTCCTTGTTTTCCTTAACAATACCGCCCCAGTCGGCCAGTGGCGGCTGGACGCCGATGCCGAGGAAGCTGAGGGTGGAGATGAAGAGCACCATGAAGATGAAGCGCAGGCCCATTTCGGCGACCAGCGGCGACAGCGCGTTTGGCAGGATTTCGCGGAAGATGATCCAGCCGAGCTTTTCGCCCCTGAGCCGGGCAGCCTCCACGTAGTCCATGACGCTGATATCGACTGCCACGGCGCGGGCGAGGCGGTAGACACGCGTGCTGTCGAGCAGCCCCATGATGACGATCAGGGTCACCACCGTGGCCTCGATGCTCGACAGGATGACGAGGGCGAGGATCAGCGACGGGATGGACATGAAGAGGTCGACGAGGCGGCTCATCACCTGGTCGATCCACCCGCCGGACACGGCGGCGATAAAGCCCAGCACGGAGCCTGTGGTGAAGCTGAGGATCGTGGCGGCGGTGGCGATGAAGATCGTGGTCTGTCCGCCATAGATCATGCGCGTGAGCAGATCGCGCCCGATCTGATCGGTGCCGAGCCAGAACGCGCTCGAGGATGGCTCCCACACATCGCCGACGGTTTCGGCCATGCCGTAAGGTGCGATCACGCCCGCGAAGATGGCGGCGAGGAAGTAGGTGGCGGTGATGATCAGGCCGATGGCGGCGGAGAGGGGGATGTTTTTCAGCATGGTGTTGCGCCTTTGCTTTGGCGTTCTTGGGTGCCCGGAGTGGCTGCCGGGTGCCTCCCCGCGCCTTTGCGGGGCAATGACGCTTGGTCGCACGACGTGAATTTTTTCGGGGAAAAATTCACTTTGGGTGCCTCAGTCTGGGGTTGGCCAGAATGGAAACCACGTCTGCGACGATATTCAGGATGATGTAGACGGCGGCGAAGATCACACCGCAGGCGAGCACTACGGGCACGTCGCGTTTGACCACGGCATCCACCAGATACTGGCCCATGCCGGGATAGGCAAAAACGACTTCGACCACCACCACGCCCACCACCAGATAGGCGAGGTTGATCATCACCACGTTCACAATCGGGGCGATGGCGTTGGGGAAGGCGTGCCGGTAGATCACGGCAAAGGTCGTCAGGCCCTTGAGTTCGGCGGTTTCGATATAGGCCGACTGCATCACGTTCAGGATGGCCGCACGGGTCATGCGCATCATGTGCGCCAGCACCACCAGCGTCAGCACCGCAACGGGCAGCGAGATGGCGTGGAGCTGGTCGAGCAGGGGCATGCCGGGGGAGACGGAGGCGAAGGACGGCGCCCAGAACAGCTGCACCGCGAAGAAGAACACGAGGATATAGGCGATCATGAACTCGGGCAGCGAGATCGACGCCAGTGTCACGCCGGAAATCAGTTTGTCCGGCCAGCGGTTCTGGAACCTGACAGCGATCAGACCCAACAGGATCGCCAGCGGCACCGAAATTATGGCAGCCCAGAAGGCCAGAAACAGCGTGGCACTCATCCGCCGGGAAATCTGGTCGGCGATGGGCAGCTTGTTGGTGAGCGCGTTGCCCAGATCACCGGTCAGGATACCGCCCAGCCATTCGACATAGCGGGTCAGGGCAGGGCGGTTCAGCCCCATTTCCTCGCGCAGGTTGGCGAGGCTTTCGGGGGTGGCGGCCTGTCCGAGGATGGCCTGCGCCGCGTCGCCGGGCAGGATCTCCGTCAGGCCGAAGATCAGCGCGGAGGCTGCGAGCAACAGCAGCGCGCCAAGGCCCAGGCGCTGCAGGGTGAGTGTCAGGATCGGATGCATGGGTACGCCCTTGTTCGGCGCAAGCGCAAGGATGCGCGCGTCCGGACGGCTGAAAAATTATGTGGGATCAACGCCATAATGAATGACCGCGCCCAAGCGTGCCAAGGGCGCGGTCTGACTGTATCGCTTACGCTTTCCAGGTTTTCTTGAAGGCGTACCAGTTCATTTGCGGGCCGTTCGGGTCGCTTTCCCAGCCCTGCACGTTGGTTGACACCGCATCGACGAAGTCGTTGAACATGGGCACCATCAGCCCGCCTTCCTCGTTCAGCATCCGGCCCATCTTGGAATAGATTTCCTTGCGCTTGGCCTCGTCCAGTTCGGCGCGGGCGGCCAGCAGCATTTCGTCGAATTCGGGCCGTTTCCAGCGCGTGTCGTTCCAGTCAGCGGTGGACAGATACGCGGTGGTGTACATCTGATCCTGCACCGGGCGGCCACCCCAATACGAGCAGCAGAAGGGTTGCACGTTCCACACTTCGGACCAGTAGCCATCATTGGGTTCGCGCTTGATCTCGAGCGGGATACCGGCGGCCTGGCACGATTGCTGGAATAGGGCGGCAGCATCGACGGCCCCGGGGAAAGCGCCATCCGCGGTCCGCAGAATGATGGGCGAGCCGTCATGGCCGGATTTGGCGTAATGCTCGGCGGCCTTTTCAAGGTTGAATTCGCGCTGCGGGATCGTCTCGTCAAACAGCGGGTAGGCTGCGTTGATCGGGATGTCGTTGCCGATGGCGCCATAGCCTTGCAGAATCTTTTCGACCATTTCCTCGCGGTTGAGCGCGTATTTCAGCGCCAGACGCAGGTCGTTGTTGTCAAAGGGGGCGGTGTCGATATGCGCGATGAACACATAGTGGCCGCGCCCGGGCGTGGACAGCACGTCGATGGTCGGTGCGCGATCCAGCAGTTTGGCGATCTTGGGCTCGACCCGGTTGATCGTGTCGACCTGACCCGATTGCAGAGCCGCGGTGCGCGCCGTGGCGTCGTTCAGCACGATCACCTCGACGGCATCGTAGTGGGCCGTGACACTCTGGTCGCCGCCCCAGTAGTTGGGGTTGCGCTTGGCCACCATGCGCACGCCGGGATCGTCGGTTTCGAGGATATAGGCCCCGGTGCCGATGGCCGCGGTGGGGTCGTCAAAGCCGCCGCCGGGCTGGATCATCAGGTGGTAGTCGGCCATGAGGTAGGGCAGGTCGGCATTGCCGACGGCCAGCGTCACCTCGAACACGTCGCCATCGGTGCGCATGCTCTCGATGCCCTGCACAATGCCAAGGGCGCCGGATTTCGAGTCTTCGTTGGAGTGGCGCGCCATGGTCTGCATGACATCTTCGCTGGTGACGGCCTGACCGTTGGAAAACGTGATGCCCTGACGGACCTTGAAGCGCCAGGTCTTGGCGTCGGCGGAGCCTTCCCAGCTTTCCGCGACCAGACCGCTGAGCGAGCCGTCGGCCTCGACCTCGACCAGGCCTTCACCCCAGAGCTGACCACCGGCGATGGGCACATCCGAGGCCCATGTGGCGGGGTCCTGGCTGTTGGTGGATTCGCCGCCCTGCACACCCATCTTGAAGGTGCCACCGGCCACGGGGGCCGCCTTGGCGGGTTGCGCGAGGAAAGTGCTGGCGACAGCGGCCGACACGCCGAGGGCGGCGGCGCGGCTCATAAATTCGCGGCGGCTCATGGTCCCGGCCACAACGCGTGCGGACAGGGTTTCGAGTTCTTTCGACATGGAGTTCTCCCGGTTGATCTGTGGCCGCCTCATTGGTGGGCAGCCTTTGTTCCCAGGGCAGAGGGTAAGGATTTGGCCCCGGCCCGCAAGGGTTAATGCCAACAGGTGACAGGATGGTGACGCCTAGAGGTGGTCGCGCCGGATGCTGTCGGTCACATCGCGGGCATGGATCTGGGTGCCGTTCTCGTAGGCCTCCACCCGCGCAGACAGGTGGAAATGCGTGGCGTCCGACCACATCTCGCACCGCGTCTCGGTGCGCAGGGCGATGCCGTCGCGCTCCATCTCGTCAGTCCAGTGGCAGGTGCCGCGCGCGCTGAGCGGGTCGTCGGGGTGGATGTCCCACCGTTCGCGCGCGACCGAGCCTGTGATCAGCCCGTGGTCCATATCTCGAACCTTGCCAAAGTCATCCTCGATGATCAGGGACACGGTGCCGGTGACCATGTCGGTTTCCTGACGGCGGATGTGGTTTTCCGCGCGCAGCTCTTCGGTTTCCCAGGGTGGGGCCATTTCATTTGGGGGGAACGCGCATTCGTCGCCCGTGCTCGCGGGGCGTGCGGTCAGCGCGAGAAGGCCATAGTGCAGGGTCAGCGTTGCTGCATTTGGGGCAGGCCAGATCAATGGCCAATAGGCGTTCGAGAGCGCGACCCGCAAACGGTGCCCCTTGGGCACGCGGTAGGCGATGTGATCCAGCGGCACGACGACACCGACCTCGTCACCGGGCGTCATCGGCTGCGGCGTCTCGTGCCCGTCCCGATGTGCCAGGTTCAGCACGCCGTATGTGATGCGGGTGGACGCGCCGTCCGGGTGCACATGGCACAGGCGCACAGCCACTTGTCCGTCCGGTTGGTCCGACGTGATCCCTAGCGCGATGCGTGGTGCGCCCAGTATATCGAGGTCCTCTGCCAGCGGCGCGCTGTCGAATGTCACGGACATGCCATCATCCGCGCGCTGATCGCCCGGTGTCTCGGGGCCCAGCCAAATGGCGCAGTACTCGCCTGCCTGCGCACCGCAATGCGCGGGCGACGCTATGGTGCGGGGTGCGCAAAACCCTTCCTCGCGCGTCAGGCCGTTTTCCGTGAGGTGGAAATCAGTCTCGGGCAGGTGGCCGGTGGCCCCGTCGCTTTCGGCGACCCATCGGCCGGGGCGGTCCAGATACCAAGTCGCCGGGCGCACCCCGTCCATGAGATAGGCGCGGTAGTCCGGGTCGTTTTCGACGCCGGTGTCGTTGTCCTTGAGCCAGCGGTCCCACCAGCGCAAGGCCTCCTGCAAGAAGCCGATGCGCGGTTCTGGCACGGCGAAATGTGGGTATTTGTGGACCCAGGGGCCGATGATGCCCTTTGCGCCGGGGATGCTCTCGACGATCTGCGGCACCGCGTTCTTGTAGGCGTCGCCCCAGCCGCCCACCGCCAGTACTTTGGCCTTGATCGCGCTGTAATCCTCGCAGACCGAGCCGTGCCGCCAATAGGCGTCGCGCGTCTGGTGGCGGAGCCATGTGGCGGGCAGAAAAGGTTCGTTTTCCAATCGCTGCACCCACATCTCGCGCCAGTCGTCGCGCAAGGCGGGATCGGGCGCGCGGGACGAATAGCTCCACATCGTGGCGCCCCAGCCGAGGTTTTCGTTGAGCAGGCAGCCGCCCTTGTAGTGGATGTCGTCGGCGTAGCGGTCGACGGTCGAACACAGCGTGATGATCGCCTTGAGCGGCTCTGGGGCCAATGCGGCGACCTGCAAAGCGTTGAAGCCGCCCCAGCTGATGCCCATCATGCCGACGGTGCCGCTGCACCACGGCTGGGACGCGGCCCAGTGGATCACCGCGACGGCGTCGTCGAGTTCCTGTGCCGTGTATTCGTCGGTCATCAGCCCGTGGCTGTCACCATTGCCGCGGATGTCGACGCGCAGGCACGCATAGCCGCGCGCGGCAAAATAGGGATGGGTGAGCGCGTCGCGCGCGCAGGTACCGTCGCGTTTGCGGTAGGGCAGGTATTCGAGGATCAGCGGCACCGGGTCGTCGTCGGCATCGACGGGTTTCCACAGGCGCGCGGAGAGACGCGTGCCGTCCGTCATTGTGATCCCGATATCGGGGTGCTCTTCGATCTCGCGGAGGGTGTTTTGCATGGGGTGCACCGTTTCGGGTGGTGGTTTGGCTGTCAAGCGCCGGCGGGGGCGCTGCCCCCGCCCGTTCCGGGCCCCCGTGGTATTTCCGGTCAGAAGAAGATGGCTGCTTTACGTCTTGTATGCGATCAGCAGGTCCATGACGTTTGTGCCGGTCGGCCCGGTCTTGATCAGCGCGCCGCGGGCCGCGAGCCACGGGTAGGCATCGGCCTGTGCCAGCGCGGCGTGGCCGGTGTCGTCCCATGTGTTGCCATCGATAAGCGCGCCGGCCGCATCGGTGGGCCCGTCCGTGCCGTCGGTGCCTGCGACGAGGATCTGAATGCCGGTTGTGCCCGCGATATCCCGGGCCAGCGCCAGTGCCAGCGCCATGTTGCGGCCGCCCCGGCCCGGATTTTCGGGGAGTTGTACAACAGGCTCGCCCCCGTACACATGCAGCCCCGTGGGGCCGTCCCGCAGGGTCCGGGCGAGGGCCGGCGCAAGGGCCGTGACGTCATCATAGAGCGTTTCGTCATTCGCGATGACGGGTACGGTGCTGGCCGCGCAGACCGCGCTGCGGGCAATGGCGTTGCTGGCGACGATACGCGCAGCGAAGGGGAAATGCGCATCGGGTGGCGCCGCCCCGATGCCGGAGCCGATGACATCGAGTGCGTCTCCTTCGACATCCGACAAGGCCAGCGTGGTGACGCGCGCCCCTGGGAAGGCCGCCAGCAGCTTGCCGCCCTTGACCAGGGACAGCGACCTGCGGTGCGCGTTCAATTCGGCAATTGTCACGCCGGAGGCGAGACGCGCCTGCGTTTGCGCCTGCAATGCGTCGAGCGTCATGCCGTCCGGCAGCACCTCGCACAGCGCCGAAGTGCCGCCCGACACCAGCATCAACAGGTGGGCATCGGGGCCCAGCGATCCGACGGCATCGCGCATCGCCGCGCCGGCGGCGAGCGAGGCGGCATCGGGCACCGGGTGCGCCGCCTCGATCACATGGGCGCGGGGCGGCGCGCCATCGGCATGGGCGTATTTCGTGACGATCAGGGCAGGGCAGTCCGGCCACATGTCACACGCAGGGCGCGCCATCGCAACCGCCGCCTTGCCCACCGCGATGATGCAATCGGGGGCGGCAATCGGCGCATCGGTCAACGCGCGCCTGACGGCCACGTCACCGCGTACGGCGTCCACGCCCTGCCACCACAAGCTCAAAAGATCTGGTGTCGTATTCTGCACCGTATGCTCCTTATCGGCGCAAATTCTGCGCCTGTGCCACTATACCTGCTTCAAATGTCAGGAAATTGTGGCGGTACCCAAAAAAGACTCTAGCCCTTGATTCGTGATTCGCGTATCACTCTACGCATAAGAATGGTCAGCACGGCGAACAAGCCGGCGGCGCGTAGATCGGAAAGGGCGGTTGGGTAAGCCGTTCAGAGGCAAGAGTGGTGGTGTCATGAAGGCGATTGATTTCGTCGTCCGCGATGGTGCGGGCGCATTGCAGCGTGGTTTGGTTCCAGCGGAGGGTGATGCAACTGTCGCGCTGACCGCCGGTCAGGAAATCTCCTTTAATCTCAGGCAGAACGATATGGCAAGCCAGGCACGGGTCGGAGACGATCTGGTGATGACGCTGGTCGATGGCCGGACGATCACGCTGGAGAATTACTTCAACGATGCGGGCGAGACGAACCGTCTGTTCGTGTCGTCCGACGGGTTCCTCAACGAGGTGGCCTTTGTCGAGACGACGGATGGAGAGCTGTTTGCGCAGTTCGGTCCCACCGAGCAGTGGGGCAAGTGGAGCCCGTCGGATGATCTGATATACCTTGGTCGCACCGAAGTGGCGCATGCGGGCACTGGCGCGGATGAGGAAGTGTCGATGCTGGGGCCTGCCCTCGTGGGGGGGATGAACCTTTTGGGTCTTGGCGCTGCCGGCGCTGCGGCGATTGGTACGGCGGTCATTGTCGGTGATGATGGCGGCACGGGTGGCGGTACGGGTCCGGCAGCGCCCACCGTCAACGACGCCGACACCACGACGGACATCGGAGGCGACGACACCGCAACGCATACCTTTACAGTGTCCGGCACCGGCGAGCCCGGCGACAGCGTCGAAGTGACGGCGGGCACCTCCGTCCTTGAGACGACGATTTCGGATGATGGCACGTGGTCGGTGACCTTTGTCGGGGATGATTTTCCGGCGGACGGGTCCTTTGACACATCCGTGCTCTTTACCCATGTGGCCACGGGCGAGACCACTGTGCTGGATGGTCCGGCCTATGTCATCGACACGACCGGGCCCGATGTTGCCATCACCGCAGGCACGCAAAGCGTCAGTCACGTCGTGAACGGCGAGGAAATCGCGGGGGGCGTGACGCTCGAAGGGACGGGCGAGGCGGGCGCCACGTTGCAGATCACCATCGGCGATGTCACCCGCACTGTGACGGTGAACGATGCCGGTACCTGGAGCGCCACATGGCAGGCGGGGACGCTGGCCGAGGGTGAGTATGAGACGGGGGTGACTGTCGTCGCCACCGACAGCTTTGGCAATTCGACCACGATCTCGGACACGCTCGAGGTCGATACGGTCACGAACGTGTCTATCGACACATCCTCTGTCGAGGGGGACGGCACGATCAACGCGGACGAGGCTGGCGATGGCGTTGTCCTCACGGGCACGGCACAACCCGGTGCGACGGTCGAGGTCACTTTTGGCGCGGTCACGCAATCGGCGACGGTCGATGCTGCGGGCAACTGGTCGGCCAGCTTTGATGCATCTGCCATTCCGTCCGGCGAATATGAGGCGGCGGTCAGTGCCGTGGCGACGGACGCCAATGGCAACAGCGCAACCGCGACCGGTACGGTACAGGTCGACACGCTGGTCAACAGCCTTGGCTTTACCTCGACCTCGGGCGGGGCGGATGGCGTGATCAACGCCGCAGAGCATACCAATGGCATGGTCGTCACGGGCGTGGTTGAGCCAGGCTCAAGCGTTATCGTGGCGCTTGGAGGCGCCAGCGTGAATGCGGTTGTGGCCGCTGATGGCACCTGGACGGCGACATTCTCGAGCGATCAGCTCGCGACGGGCACCTACAGCGCGCAGATGACGGCGACCGCGACGGATGCGGCGGGCAACACCTCGTCCACCACCCAAGCCGTGAACGTCGATACCGAGGCGAGCGTGCTGACCATCGCAGGCCCGATCGAGACGGATGACGTGATCAACGAGGCCGAGGCCAGCGACGGCGTGATGCTGTCGGGCAACGCCGATCCCGGCGCGCTTGTGAGCGTGACGATGCAGGGCGTGATGCACCAGACTGTCGCCGGTCAATCCGGTGTCTGGCAGGCGTTCTTTGCCGCCAGTGAGGTGCCGCCCGGCACCTATGACGCGCTGATCACCGCAACCACGACGGATGCGGCTGGCAACACGGCCACCACCAGCGACACGGTGCAGGTGGACACGCAGGTGGACAACCTGTCTGTCGACGCGGCTGGGATCGAAGGCGACAACATGATTTCGGGGGCCGAACGCGCCGACGGCGTGGTGCTGACCGGCACGACAGAGCCGGGCTCGACCGTTATGGTCACAATGGGCGGGCAGACCGTGCAGGCCGCCGTCGATGCGAGCGGCAACTGGAGCGCGGCGTTCGCCGCCAATCAGGTGCCCACCGGCGAGGTCGTCACCGACATCACTGTCACGGCCACCGATCTGGCTGGCAACATCGCCACGGTATCCGACACGGTACAGGTGGACACGCTGGTCAACCAGCTGACCATTCAGGATCAGGTGACCGCCGACGACATCATCAGCGGCCCGGAAGCACGCGACGGCATCAGCCTTGGCGGACAGGTGGAGGCGGGATCGACCGTCATGGTCGACTTCAACGGGACGGTTCTCGCAGCGGCGGTCGATGCGTTCGGCAACTGGTCGCTCGACATCCCGACCTCGGCCATTGCGGACGGGACCTACGCCGCCGAGGTGGTCGTGATGGCCACCGATGCCGTGGGCAACACCGAGACGATCAACGACGTTCTGCAGATCGACACCGAAGCGCCCGATGGCCCGGTCATCGCCAGCTTTACCCGCGACGGCGACGGCATTCGCGGTATCTCGACCGAGCTGAGCGATGGCGCGCTTGCCGTCGCGCAGGTGGCCGAGAACGGCACCGTCACGGATGTCGCCGCCTTGCAGGAGGACGTCGGTATCCTGGGCGAGACGGTGTTTCAGTTCAACCAGACGGTGCCCGATGGCTCTGACCTGGTGGTCACGGCGACGGATGCGGCGGGCAACAGCACCGGCACGTATGTGGCCTTTGACGATGAGACCGCAGGCTCGACCATCTCGCTGGGCAGTCCGGCCTTGGGCAACTACCAGATCGAACAGGTGGACCTGCAATTCGCCGAAGAAGCGAACCTCACCATCACCGAAGCGCAGCTGGTCGCCTTGTCCGACACGTCGGACACGGTGGTTGTTCATGGCGGCAGCGACGACACGGTGACCATCGCCGGGGCAACGCTGACCGGCACCACGAATGTGGAGGGCGACACCTACGACGTCTACAGCCTCGGCACCGGCACTGTGATCCTGGATGACGAGATCAACGTGAACACGGGCGTCGTGTAAGGCGCTGCATATAAACGAATTTTCACTGGGCAAGACAACAAAAACAATATCGAGCTTTCCAGCAAGACAAGAGGCGCGGACCGGGATCCGCAACCGCGCCCACCTCCAAAAACGATAACCCGAAACGGGGACGCTATGGGGCAAGGTAGTATCAAGGCAGCGGCACTGTGCGCCGCACTGACCCTTCAGGCGGGCTGCGACACAGCGCTCAGCGACAATCCGGTGGTGGCCAAGCTGAGCACCGGCATGGACACGCGCGTGACACCGGATGCGGACGGCACACAGGTGGCCGCCCTTGCGCAGACGCCGACGCAGCACGACACGACGCTGAACGCGGAAAGCGTGGTGTTGCAGAACCTGCTGGCACGGCAGTCCGTGTTACCGGCGGGCAGCGCCTATGATCAGGTCAGCACCGCCGTTCTGGCCGCCAATGCGCGCGCCGCCGAGACGGAATTGCGCGCCGCCCGCTTGCGCGCGGCAGCCGCCTCCAAGAACTGGCTGCCGACGGTCGGGCCGAGCATCTCACTCAACTCCCTCGGGGACCTGATCAGCCAGATCGTGGTGGATGCCGTCCTGTTCGACAATGGCCGCAAGAAGGGCGAGCGTGCCTTTGCCAAGGCCGATGTCGAAGTGGCCGCCGTCGCGCTGTCGGAGGACACGAATGACCGTATCGCCACGGCGCTTGACCTTTATCTGGACGCAGCACAAGCCCGTGAGGCCGCCGCCTTGCACCGCGCGACGCTCAAGGACATGCAGCATTTCGAATGGGTCATGTCCGAACGGGTCAAGGGCGGCGTGTCGGACATGTCCGACCTCAACGTGATCCGGGCCAAGCTGTCGGAAATCCGGGCTGCCGCCGCTGCCGCTACAGAAACCCAGAGCACCGCGCTCGCCGAACTGAACGCCATGGCCATCGCGCCTTTGGACGACGTGCGAGGCGTGCAGACCCTTTCCGTGCGCGGCGCCGAAGCGCAACCGCTGTCCATCACCCGCGCCGAAGCCGAAAAGAGCCGCAGCATCGCGCAGGCCCGCATCGACCGCGCCAGCCAACTGCCGGGCATCGGCGCGCAGGCGACGATTGGCGAAAACGGCGGCGCAGGCATCACTGTGGGTGGTCCGGGCCTTGGCCTTGGCACACCGGCGCGTTTGCGCGCGATCGAGGCGGCGAGCGAGGCTGCGGGTCGCCAGGTTGCACAGGCCAACGAGGATGCAAATCGTACCTTGCGCCGGCTCGAAGGGGACGTGTCCGCCACCGCGCGGCAGGCCGGCGAGGCGCGCACGCTCACGCAGGCGGCCCGCGCGAATCTCGACCTGTTTCAGGCGCAGTATCAAGGCGGGCAGCGGCAGGTCATGGACGTGGTCGGCGTCCATGAGACCTTTGCCGCGCGGCAGGCAGCCGAGCTGGAATTGAAATATGACGCCCTGCGCTTGCAGGTTGAACTGGCCCGGGTGCAGGGTGTTCTGGCGGACGGAGATCAGATTTGACCACGTCGGATCCCTCGGGCCGCCGGCCCTTGTCGATGACCGTGTCCAACGGCAAACGGACGCGGTTGACGGCAGAACTTAAGACGCCGGAACCGGCGCGGCAAAAGCTGACCGCCGGGCTGATCAGGCGTGCGACACCACCCACAGCCGACAACACCAACACGGATGCGGACCGCCTGTCCGCGCGGGTCGATGTGCTGGCCGTCTATGCCGGCCTGCTGGGCGTGCAGACCGCGCACACCGATCTGATGGAAGACCTGCGTGGACGGCTGACAACAGATCCGCAAGACCCTCAGGCGCTGGCCGCGTGCTTGCAGGCAACCGGCCTCATGGCCGCGACACATGATGCGGCCACACCCGAACCGGACCTGTGGCCCGCGCTCGCATACATGAAAAGCGGGCAGGTGGTGCTGGTGATGGGGCAGGAGCGCGGGGCGGTGACGCTCTACGACCGGACATGCCCGGACAACCGCGCCGACATACCACTGGCCGAGTTTGCGCCGCATTTCGCGGGCCGCGTGGTCAAGGCCGAAGCGCCGCTCGAGCGGCTGGTCGAGACCCACAAGACCGAAACGCGCGCGCCGCACTGGTTCTGGGGTGAGTTCCGCAGCTTCAAGGGCGCGTTGGGCGAAATTGCCCTTGGTTCCTTTGTTGCGAACCTGCTTGCTGTGGCCGTCGCACTGTTTTCCCTGCAAGTCTATGACCGCGTGATCCCGCACCAGAGCCATGCAACTCTCTGGGTGCTGGCGATTGGTGCGGGACTGGCCCTGACGCTCGAGGCGCTGCTCAAGATCGCGCGGGCGCGGATGATGGACGGTGCGGGGCGGCAGATCGAGCTGCGCGTGCTGCGCCTTCTGATGGCCCGGATCATGGGCATGCGCTCGGACACGCGCGGCCAGGCGCCGTCGATGACATTCGCAGCGATGCGCGAATTCGGGTCGGTGCGCGAATTCTTTACCGCGTCAACCATCGGCACGATTGCGGATATCCCTTTCATCTTTGTGTTTCTGCTGCTTGTCGCCTCCATCGCCGGGCCGGTCGTTTGGGTTCTTATCCTGGGCGGCGTTTTGATGGTTGTGCCGGGCTTTCTGATGCAACGGCGCATGCTGCGCCTGACGCAGGAAACCCAGGGCGCGTCGGCCAAATCGGCGCGCCTGTTGCATGAGACGATCTTTGAGGCCGACACGGTCAAGACCCTGCGCGCCGAAGATCGCGTGGCCCGCCTCTGGGCCGAGTTGACGACGATCAGCGCCATCAAATCGTCCGAACAGCGGCGGCTTGCCTCGGTGCTGACCTTCTGGTCGCAGGGCGTTCAGCAGCTCACCTATGTGGGCGCTGTGATCGCGGGCACCTATCTGGTCTTTGCCGGGCAGTTCACCGTGGGGTCGATCATCGCCGTGGGCATCCTGACGTCCCGGACATTGGCTCCGCTGACGCAACTGGCGGGCACGATGGCGCGCTGGGGCAACGTCAAGGCGGCCCTCGACGGGCTCGAGGAACTGGCCGCCGCCCCGCAGGACGCCGATCCGGCGCGCACCTACTTGCGTCGCGACGCGCTGCGCGGGCATTTCGAGATGCGCGAAGTGCAGTTCCAATACGACGCCGACGGGGCACCGACGCTGGACATTCCGGGCGTGCAGATCATGCCGGGCCAGCGCGTTGCCGTGCTGGGGCCGAACGGCGCGGGCAAGTCCTCCCTGCTCAAGCTGCTGTCGGGTCTCTATGCGCCGACCAAGGGCCGGGTGCTGATCGACGGCACCGAGATGGGCCAGATCGAACCGCGCGACCTGCGCCGCCTTATCGGTTATCTTGGCCAGGACGTGCGCCTTTTCACCGGCACCCTGCGCGACAATCTGAACCTGACCCTGCTGGAACGCGACGATGCCCGTCTGATGGATGCGCTGGATTTTGCAGGTCTGGGCGCGTTTGTGCGCAACCACCACAAGGGCCTCGACCTCGAGATACTGGATGGTGGGCAGGGGCTGAGCATCGGGCAGCGCCAGTCCATCGGCTGGGCGCGCCTGTGGTTGCAGGACCCACAGATCTGCCTGCTGGACGAACCGACTGCGGCGCTCGATCAGCGGCTGGAGGCGACGCTGGTGAGCCGGCTCGAAACATGGCTCAAGGGTCGCACGGCGATCATCGCAACACACCGCGTTCCGATCCTGTCGCTGACCTCGCGCACGTTGATCCTGCAAAACGGCCGGATGACCGTGGACGGTCCCCGGGACGAGGTGCTGGCCCATATCGCGGGCTCGGGTGCGCCCGTGCCGATGCGGGGGAAAATCGCATGAGCATCGCGTCGCTGGACGGGCAGATGGAGGACCAGATGCGCGGCCCTGCGCGGCTGATCTGGATCGTGGCCGGGGCGGTGCTGGTCTTTGTCTTCTGGGCGGCCTTTGCCTGGGTCGACGAGATCGTGCGCGGGCAGGGGGAGATGATTTCGTCGTCCCGCCCGCAGATCATCCAGAACCTCGAAGGGGGCATTCTGGCCGAGCTGGCCGTGGCCGAGGGCGACGTGGTCGAACCGGGTGATGTGCTGGCCCGGCTGCAATCCACTCAATTCCAGAGCCAGGCCGACGATCTGCGCGACCAGATCACGGCGCTGACCGTGCGCCAGCTGCGGCTTGAGGCGGAACTGGCCGGCCAATTCGGCTTTGACGTGCCACCCGATCTGGCGGCACGGATGCCCGGCGTCGTGGCCAGTGAACAGGCGTTGCTGATGGCGCGCCAGACCGATTTCGTCAGTCGCCGCGAAGGGGCCGAACGTGTGCTGGATCAGGCCGCGCAGGAAAAGGAGCTGCTGGAGCGGTTGCTCGATCGCCAGATCGTGGCGCTGATCGAGGTGACGCGCGCCCGCAAGGCCTGGGCGGATGCGCGCATCAAGCTGGACGAGATCATCACCCAGACAGAGCTGGAGCGGGCCCAGACCCATTCCGACACGCTCAAGGAGCTGAACACGCTGCGCCAGAATTTCAAGGCCGCTCAGGATCAGCTGAACCGCACGGTTCTGACCTCACCGGTGCGCGGTGTGATCAACGGGCTCGCCGTGACGACCATCGGCGGCGTCGTGCGCCCGGGCGAAGAGATCCTCCAGATCATTCCGCTGGGCGAAGAGCTGTTCGTGGAGGCGCAGATCCCGCCCAAGGACATTGCCGGTGTACGCGAGGGGCAGGAGGCGACGGTCAAGCTGTCGGCATACGACTACACGATCTACGGTGCGCTCAAGGGGGCGGTCACGCTGGTATCGGCGGACACGTTCAAGGACGAGCGCAAAGAGGGTGGCGATCCGCATTACAAGGTGACGGTGGCCGTGGACCGGGCCCAGCTGACCGAACGCCAGCGCGCCATCGCGATGCGCCCGGGCATGCAGGCCGAGGTCGAGCTGCACACCGGGGCCAAGACGGTGCTGCAATACCTGCTCAGACCGCTCTACAAGTCCCGCGAGGCCTTTCGGGAGCCTTGACCCTCCCGCTCAGGCCTGGGTGTCCAGCCAGATCGTCACCGGTCCGTCATTGACCAGCGACACCGCCATCTCCGCGCCGAACTGGCCCGTTTCCGTGGGCACGCCAAGGGCCGCGATGGCCTCGGCGAATTGCAGGTACAGGTTTTCGGCCTCATCTGGTTTGGCAGCGCCGGAAAAGCCGGGGCGGTTGCCACGGGATGTGTCGGCGGCCAGCGAGAACTGGCTGCCCACCAGAGCCCCGACGCCGGTTTGCAGCAGCGACAGGTTCAACTTGCCGACGCCATCCTGGAAGAGCCGCATTTTCGCAACCTTGGCCGCCAGCGCGTCGACCGTGTCCTTGGTGTCGCCCGGCATGGCGCAGATCAGGATCAGCAGGCCCGCGCCACACTGGCCCACGACATCGCCGCCGACACGCACTGACGCGCTGGTCACACGTTGCAGAACAGCCTTCATGCATCTTTCCAGTCAATGACATCCGCAGGTTCCGCCCGGTCGGTGCGAAAGCTGTTGGCGGGGTGGTCGCTATCGGCAAAGCCAAAGGAGATCGCGCAGAGGATCATCCGATCCTCGGGAATATCGAAATATGTGCGCACAAACGGGGACTGCGCGGCAATGGCGGCCTGCGCGATGGAGGCCACCCCATGGGTGGCGGCCGCCAGGCAAAACGCGGTGACAAAGCCGCCGGTGTCCATGGCGCCGTAGGGGCCCAGCACGCGCGCCGAGGTGACGATGGCCACATGGGGCGCACCAAAAAGGCGGTAATTCTCCATCATCTGCCTGCCCGATGCGACACGGTCGCCCTTTTCAATGCCGACCGCATCATAAAGCTGAAAGCCGCAGGCGCGGCGGCGCTCGCCATAGATGTCCGGATAGCCGTCGGGCCAGGGCATGTCGGGCGCAGGTGGCGTCGTCATCGCCGCATCATAAAGCGCGTCGCGAAAGCGGTCCGTGCCTGCGCCGCGCGTGACGATCAGCTGCCAGGGCTGCGCGTTGCACCAGCTCGGCGCCTGTTGGGCGGAGCGTACGATGGCCTCGATCGTGGCTTCGGGCACCGGGTCGGGGCGGTAGGCGCGGCAGGAAAACCGCTGTGCCAGTGCGTCGTCGAACGTCATCATTGTTGCAGCGCGATCCCGTAGCCGATGGCCGCCGCGAGGGCGAGACCCAGCACCACGGCAATGGCGATTTTCCAGGCCGACCATGGGCGTTCACCCTGCACGCGGCCCGTGCGGCCGTTCACCACAAAGCGGTAGGTGTCCCCGCGATACTTGTAGGCGGCCAGCCAGACCGGCAGCAGCACGTGCTTGAACGTGACCTTGCCCAGCTTGGTGTCGACCGCGTGAATCCGCTGGCGGTCGCCGCCGATGTCGAACTTGATGTCGCGCGCGATGATCCTGTCCATGTAGCTGCGCGCCTCCTCGAACCCGTCTTCGAGCGCGACCGCATAGCCTTCGGCACGAAACCCGGCAAGGAACTCTGGCGCGTAGGGCTCCATCTCCGACAGATCCCAGGGCTCAAGCGCGTCGGTGTAGCGTTTCGGCAGCGATTTGGAGGCCAGCACCAGCACATCGTCAAAGAACCGTGCGACCTTGCCGCGCGTGCGCTGCCAGCGCACCTTGGCCACGCGCACCTGCTGGCGTTTGCCATCCCGCATGACCGTCTGCGTCTCGTAGTAGACCGTGCCGCGCTCGCCGGTATAGGCGCTGCGCGTGTCGGCGTCGAAGGTCCAGTAGGGCACATAGATGCCCTGCATCGCGCGACCCTTGCGGGCGTAATCCTGCAAGCCGCCGGGCGCGAACCACAAACGCCCCAACCAGTTGGTCATGGCGTCACGCGCCTCACGCTCGCTCAGCGCAAAGGGCAGGACGCCTTAGGGCTTGATATGCCGGTGCGCGCCGGTGTCAGTGACAACCGGTGTCGCGCAGAACGGGCATTCGGTGGCGTGTATGTCGGCGTCGAACTCGACCTGTGCCGCGCAATTGGGGCACTTGGAAACCCGGGTTTCCTCGATCTCAGCGTCGGGCAGGTCGGCGTTGAGCGCGGCGCGGTAGTCCAGTTCGGTCAAGGCGGCAGGGCCCGTCCCGGTGCCCTCGATCAGGCCGGTATTGCCGCAATGGTCGCAGATCAGGCTGCGGCCTGTCGGGTCATAGCGGAAATCGGCCCCGCAATTGTCGCAGGGAAAGCGGTGTTCCCGCGTCGGTTCGGACGCATCGAGAGGGGGCAGCTCGGTCATAACATACCGTGCAGGGCGGGGGGGGTGATGCGGCGCAACGCGCCGTCGCCGAGCGCCGTATGTCGCCACAGGTGAAAGATTGCGTGCAGGCTGGAGGCTGACAGCAGGTAAAAGTGCCACTGCGTGATCCCCGCGACCGGACCCAAGGCCACATGCCACAGTGTCGCGGCGGCAATCGCTGCGAGAGCCGCGTACATGACGCGCGACAGCCACGGATGGGCCATGCGCAGAGCGCCGTCCAGTTTCGGCCCCGGGCCGTTCATCAGGCCGCAAAACAGCGCGGTGGCACACAAGGCCAGACCGACGAGGCCAAAGGCCCACGCCAGTGCCGGCAACGGACCACCCGCGACAAGCAACACCAGCAGCAACAGGCTCAGCCAGTGAAGCGTGATCGTGGCGGTGCGGCGCATGCGGTGGCGTCCTTTGCGGCTGTTGCTCCGCATCACGTTACACGGATCGGTTGCCACGCCGCCAGTGTCGATTGTCCGCGCAATGGCTCAAAGGTACTTGTGCAACCGCTTGGGGGCCATGATGCGCAACGCGTTGTCGCGCAGCCGGTAATGGCGCCAGATGTGAAAGGCCGCGTGCCCGCCGGCCACCACACCAAGCGCGTAGAACTCGACGATATGGACAAGCCCGACAATCTCGTTGGCCTCGCGCAGACCCAGTGGCGGTGCGATGGGCAGGAACCCTCCGGCCTTGAGCAGCACAGGAGAGGTCAACCCCAGTAGGAACCCCGTCAGCGCCACAAAGAACAGCCCCCAGATCAGCGTGAGGTGCAGCCAGCGATGCGCGCGCCGCATCCAGCCGGTGAGCTTTGGCCCCGGACGGCTCGCAAGCCCACGCCGCATCATGTCGGCAAACCACGCCAGGCTGAGCGACACAAAGATCAGCGCGAGCATGGAATGCGCCTGAAAGGCCCGCGGCCCGAAGGGTGTCACATCTTCGGGCTGCACCAGCAGAAACCACACGAACAGCGGCACCATCATCCAGTGCAGCCATTTCAAGGCAGTGCGTCGTGCGGGCAGTTGCATGGTGGAATGGTGCGGTCTCATCGCTGGCTGTCAAGGGATGGTGGTCAGACAGGCGGGGCGGACGCATAATACGGGACATGGCTGACCATGCACAAAACGGCCCCAAATCATCGGGTATGCCAGCGCTGGCCCTACTCGACGCCGACATGCAGCGGCTGGGGGTCGCGGTGGACGCGGATACGCAGCGGGAGGTGGCGCGCCGTGCGCTGCCTGTGCACGTGGCGCCGGGCGAAACCATCCAGAACCAGGCGCGGGTCGCACAGGCCTGGGTGTTCGTATCGGACGGCATCGCGGCGTCGGAACAAAGCTGGAGCGATGGCACAACGACCATCGCCCGCTTTTTTGAGGCGGGATCGTTTTGCGCCAACTTCACCAGCCTCTGGACACGCGACATTGCCGCCGATGACTTGCGCGCCGTCACGCATGTGAGCGGGCTCGCCTTTCCCGACGCGTTCTTTCGCCACGAATACCTGCATGGCGGCGCCTTTGGGACCTATCTGCGGCTCAAGGTGATGGAGGCGCATTTGTTCGCCAAGGAACTGGTCTGCGCCAAGACGTCAGGCCGCACCGGGGTGCGATACCAGTTCCTGCAGCAATACCACCGCAATGTCATAGGCACCGTGCCGCAAAAGGACATTGCGCGGTTCATGGGCATCACGCCGCAGGGCCTGTCGAGGTTTCTGCGGCGGGAAAAGGCGGCATCCAGTTAACCAGAGTTCAGTCCGGCGCGCCGTCTGTCCTGTAGGTGGAACACAACCACCGTGACAGGAGACACCCCGATGGCCGAACTCGACATGCCCGCCGCCCGTGACTTTGGCTGGACGCTCAAGCCCGTTTCGTCATCGCGTTTCGAGATTGTCGAAAAACCGAATGGCCAGGTCTGTGTGGTGCTGAACCATGCGCTGTTGCGGGGCGTGTCCGAGGACATGCTGCGTTGGTGGTTTCTGCATTTCACAACGCTCAAGGTGCGGCTGCGGGATGTGCCGGGTTATGACGGTCGGGACGTTCCGGCCTATTGGCTGTGGCACCCGGTCGATCATCACAGCGCGGTGCTTTCGGGACAGACCGGCCAGGGCGGCACGGCAAGGCCGGGGTGCAACATCCGCATCCGCGAGGCGATGCAATACGACCGTTACGGCTGGCGCTACAAGGTCGACCAGATGCTCAAGGTGTTCAATGTCGGTCCGAACGATTGGGCCATGGGCAAGGTGTTGCCCCTGTTCGGCCCGGTCATGGTGCTGCGCATTCAGTTTCGCGATGTGTTTGACGGGGATGCGCATGTCGGTGTGCATTACCATTATGAAGTGGTGATCGGCGTACGCGGCAACAGCCCTGCATCGCGGTTCGTCAACCGGCGGATCACGGGCAATTTCGGGTCCGAATTCTTTGCCGCGTGGCAGCGCCACAATGTGATCGAGGTCGGGACGTTCGAGAATTTCCTGCCTGCCATCTACGCACAAAAGGATGCCGCCGCGCTGGACTATGCGCCTGCCATGGCCGCAGACGTCCCATCGCCCGAAGGGCAGGAAGGGTACGACAAGGCGCTGTTCGACAAACGTGTCGATGCCTATCGCGGCTCCGATGACCCGCATGGCGTGCAGGCCATCGACGCGACCTCGTTCCTTTAGCGGATCGCTAGACGCCGGGTGGCGGCGGGGGCGGCAGGATGGTGAAGAGCTGTGCCAGCTCGGTGACGTCCTCGGCCTTCATCCAGCCGTCCTGGCCCGCGGTCCACACATAGGTTTCGCGCGTCAACTCTCCGGCACCGGCCATGCGGCCCAGCTGTGCCTTGGAATAGGGGCCCTTGGTCGCGCCGTTTTCGGCCACATGCCAGACATGTTCGACGGGCGGCGGGGGCGGAGCGGCGCGCGCAGGCTGCGGCGCAGCAGCGGCCCCGGCGGCCATGGCCTGACCCATCTGCATGCCCAGGCCCGCGCCCAGGCCCGCTTCCATCGTCGCGGCGGCTGCCCCGCCGCGCCTCAGCGCCTCGGCTGCCTGCAACTGCGTGTAATCGTTGAGGTTGACGCTCAAGCCCAT
>ERZ1740067.874-NODE-874-length-22502-cov-6.425224_pt1 | contig 22502 bp, 19 predicted proteins | sample MGYA00581736_ERZ1740067 | MGnify/ENA primary metagenome ERZ1740067 (study PRJEB43018, sample SAMN04849236) | marine metagenome | isolation source: floating plastic debris | place: Pacific Ocean | collected 2008-08-27 | study: EMG produced TPA metagenomics assembly... | reverse complement strand
ATTGAGGCGGAGGTCTCCTATCTGCAGCACAATGTCGACATGAGCCGCGCCTTCAGCATGAAGAACCAAGACCTCGACGATGAGGATGAGGGCCGCCTACCCGATACGCCTGACGCACGGTCAGTTGATGTGGGAGCCGTCGTGGCCGATGGCCTTGGCCGGGTCGAAACCAAAGCCACCTTTGCGAACGGTTTCATGGATCTGCCCTGGCAGCGGGGCGCCCTCACCTCTTACCTTGGGGCCGGTGTTGGCATCGCCGAAGTCGATGTGGACTACCGACCCGGCGGGGTGGAAGTGGTCAATCACTCCAGCACCGTTCTGGCCTATCAGGTGATGGTGGGCGCCGACTATGCCGTGGGCGATCACTTCGACTGGACCTTGTCGGCGCGGTATCGCGGGATGAGCAATCACAATATGGAAAGCAATGTCCTGCCCGCCGCCTTCCAGGTTGAAGGCGATGGCCTTATTACCGAATTCGGCCTGCGGCGACGGTTTTAATCCCTCGTTCGGGCCTGCAATCCTCGGCAATCCGCCTATAGACATGGCAGAGCCCCCTCATTACCGTCTGCCCTTTGTCTTCGAAGGGATTTGGCAGGTCGATGGAAAACTTAATCAGCAGCATCAATTCCTTTGTCTGGGGGCCCCCCATGCTGGTCCTGCTGCTCGGGACCGGTCTTTTCCTCACCATTGGGCTGCGTTTTTTGTCAATCGTCAGGTTGCCTTATGCCTTTGGCGAATTGTTCCGGAAGCGAGATGACCAAAAGGAGGGGGATGTTTCGCCGTTTGGCGCCTTGATGACAGCCCTCTCATCAACCATCGGTACAGGGAATATTGCCGGCGTTGCCGCCGCCATCGCCATTGGCGGACCGGGGGCCATCTTTTGGATGTGGGTCACGGCGGTCGTCGGCACTGCCACGAAATATTCCGAGGGCGTCCTCGCCCTTCGCTTCAGAGAAACTGATAAGGCCGGCCGCCATGTGGGCGGCCCCATGTATTATATCAAAAACGGCATGGGCCAAAAATGGATATGGCTGGGCGGCATTTTTGCCGTGTTCGGTATATTGGCGAGCTGGGGCACTGGCGCCTCTATCCAAGCCAACTCCGTCTCCGACGCGATCCGCGAAACCTATGGCGGGAGCCACGATAGCTGGCTGTACCAGAACTTTCCTTGGATCACAGGCTTGGTGCTGGCCTCCGGCGCAGCGGCGGTGATTTTGGGCGGGGTCCAGCGGATTGCCAGCGTGGCGACCAAGCTCGTCCCCTTCATGGCCGTCAGCTATTTGGCGGCGGGCCTTTTGGTGATCTCTCTTAATGTCGATGCGATCCCAGCGGCATTTGGCCTTATTTTCCAAGGGGCCTTCGGTCTTGATAGTGCGGGTACGGGGATTTCGATCGGCCTCATGATGCTCGCCATGCAAAAGGGGGTGGCGCGCGGGGTGTTCTCGAATGAAGCCGGCCAGGGGTCAGCCCCCATCGCCCATGCAGCGGCCAAGAACGACGACCCTGTGAACCAAGGGATTGTCGCCATGCTGGGCACGGTGATCGATACCCTCATCGTCTGTACGATTACGGCCTTGGTGGTTCTCACTTCGGGCGTCATCGGTGAGCAATGTTTACCCGTGGCAGCGCAGCTTGATGTCTTCCTCGCTGGCAATCAGCCCGAAGGGTGCGATACCGGGGCGCCCCTCACCGCCGCCGCCTTCGATGCGACCTTGACGGGCGTCGGACAGCATATTGTCACCCTTGGTCTCGCCGTCTTCGGCTTCACCACCATCCTTGGCTGGAGCTATTATGGGGAACGGTGCTGCGAGTTCCTATTTGGCGAGGGGTCCATCTTCCTCTTCCGCCTAAGCTGGATCGTCATGGTGTTCTTCGGTTCCGCCGCCCTTATGCTGGAGGGGGAGATCGGGAATATCGTGAACATTTTCTGGCTAGTGGCCGATACGCTGACGGGCCTCATGGCCGCGCCGAACCTTATCGCGCTCATTGTCTTAAGCCCTATCGTCTTTAAGCTGACGAAGGAGTATTTCGCGGCGTTGGAGAAGAAAGGGGAGGAGGGCTAGCCCTTGTGACGAACGTCCATAACACTGCTCAACGATAGCATCGGCAATAGCCGATGCATCACCTCGGGGGCGACTGCCACGCACCCCTCGGTGGGGCCGGGTACGTCATCCTCTTTAGTGAGATGAAAAAAGATGGCACTGCCCTGCCCCGGCGCGGGGCGGGTGAGATTATAGTCGAGCACAATGCACACATCGTAGCAGCGATCGGCTCGCCACATCTTTTCATGGGATGCAGAAAAGGGCGCGGCGACCGGCCGATTATAGAGGACGTGGCTCGGGTCATCACACCACAGATCATCGAAGCGAATGGGACAGGTGGGTAGCGAGGTTGCTGGCCGCGGCCCCCGGTCCGGGCGCCAATAAGCCGTCCTGAGACCAAACCGACCCACCGGTGTGGCGCTGTCCCCCTCCTGTTTTTGGGCGCCAGCCGGTACAAGGCCCGTTTTCCCAACCTTCGCCGGAAAGCTGAGGCCCCCAACCGTCAGCAGGGCATTGGCGTCGCCGGGACGGCCCTCCACAATCAAATCCATCGCGGTAAGTCTTTCTATTGGTGCGGAAGTCAGTTTAGCGTCAACGGGCCGGCGATACACGACGTCGCCACAGCGCGCAGCAATGAAAGGCCCTTTGATGACGCCAACCGCTAAGGTTCTGCTGGTGGACCCTGACACCGCTCTCACCGGGGCGTTGGCGGAGCTATTTACGGCCCTCGGCGAATTTACAAGCATTGCCGTCCCCAATGCGGCGGAAGCGGAGAGGATCATGGCCACCGATGGCGCCATTGATATGGTGCTAATGGCAACCCCGCTTCCAGAAACGGCACCAGGCCAGGCCTGCGCCATGATCCGGGGGAAGGGGTTTAAGGGGCCCCTTATCCTCTTGCGGAACCAGAACAGCGGGCCATCCCCCGCCCCCGACGGCGCCACCGATCAAATTTCAAAGCCCTTTCGCTTCACTGTGTTGCTGGCCCGGATGCGTGCGCAGTGGCGCAGCCACGAGCAATCAGACGAAGCCGTGGTGACCATCGGCCCCTACGCCTTCCAACCAGCAAAGCGGCTTTTATCCGCAAACGGCAAAGAGGATATCAAACTGACAGACAAAGAGGCGGCCATCGTACGCTATCTTTACCGGGCCAGAGGCAGCGCTGTTGCACGCGAAACCCTGTTGGAAGAGGTGTGGGGATACAATTCCGGCGTGACCACCCACACCCTTGAAACCCACATATATCGCTTACGGCAAAAAATTGAGCCGGTGGAGGGGGAGGTGACCCTCCTCCTCACCGATCAGGGGGGATACAGCCTGGTTGAGGAAAACCCTTAAGATCACTGGGCTTTAATCTCTATGCTCGATTTCGCCAAAGCGGATTGTTTTACGCTGCAAGGATGATCCGTCCGCACCGCGAAGATCAAGGCGAATGAAACGCTGCTCCCAGTCAATGTCCACCACGCCGAAGTTCACATCATACTCCATCGACCCCAGACGATTGGGGCCGGGCTCAACGCGGGTTTCCCCCGACTCCTTGCGCCATGTTGACGATGGGGCGTTGAGGGATGACGAAGTGATCTCGTAGAGGGGATAAGTCAGCGCCTCATCGGTCTTATAGAGCGCGCCGGAATGCCGGTCGCCGCTGAGAAGCACCACGCGTTCAGCGCCGGATGAGCTGATAACGTCATAGAGCTTTTGGCGTTCCTGGGGCAATGTACGCCACGCCTCCCAGCCATGGCCCTCTGCAATCACCTGGATGGAGGACGCGATGATCCGCACATCAGCAGGCTTTAGCAACTCCTCCAAAAGCCACTCATACTGCGCCTCCCCCAGCATGGTTTTGGTGGGATCAAGGTCGGGTACATAGCGCTCCTTACCCGGTGCATTCCGTTCGTCAGTGGGCATGAGGTCAGAGCGGAAGAAACGGGTATCGAGCAGGATAATCTGCACCCGCTGTCCCGGAGGGCCAATGATCTGCGAGTGGTAAACCCCATCCCGCTGGCGACGCGGATCAGTGGCGGGCAGGGCCCAAGCCTCTTCAAAGATCGCCTCCGCGCCATATTTGAGCGGGAAGGAGCCGCCCGCATCATTAAGGCCGAAATCATGGTCGTCCCATGTCACCATAAGGGGGGTCGACCCCCGAAAGGCGGAAAATGCCTCGCTCTGGGCAAGATCAAAATAGGCCTGACGCAATTCCGGCAACGCATCATCACCGTCATAGACGTCGCCATAAACATTATCGCCAATGAACAAAAAGACGTCCGGATCCACCGCCCCAACGATGCTCCAGATCGATTGATCATCCTCTTGCTTAAGGCATGAACCAAAAGCCAACCGCGTGATAGGTGCCGTCTGAGACAGAGCGGCGGATGGCATCGGCACCAGGGGCGCAACCCGCTGAAGCGGCGTTTGGACATCTGCCACGGGCTCCTCAACCGTCGGGGTCACCGTGGTGCACGCCGTCGCGCCAAGGACCATGGCCAGCGCCCCAAGGCAGGCACTTCGTTTCGTTTTTCGCTGTCCCATGCTTACACTCCTCGTTTAATCCCTGTTTAGGCGACCATCATGACCCTTTATTGACAGGTGTCAGCAGGGTTTGTGCAATGGACATTACCTTTCTTGCATTGGCGGCCCAAGTGAGGTCTTGCGCCACTAAATGATCTCGGGCCGCAGCACCCAATTGCCTGCGACGGTCAGCATCCGACGATAGCGCGTCGAGGCCAGCGGCCAGCGCCCCGTCCGCCTCAGGATCAAATAGCCAACCGGTCCGGCCATGGCTGAGGGTTTCTAAGATGTTGGGTTGGCGCGGCGCTAAGATCGCCCGACCTTGAGCCATATATTCTTGGAGCTTCAGGGGAGAAGCATAGGGAGTTGCCGCGGGCTGAAGGGCGACATCAAATGCCGCAATATGGTTAGCGATCTCAGCGTGAGGGATCGTTCCTGTCATAATGACCTTGTCACTGATTCCCAGCTGATGGGCCTTTGCCCTCAAAACGGCTGCCGCTGGCCCATCGCCCACGAGCAAAAGAGTGGATATAGCCCCCTTCGGCGTTGCCATCCAATCAAGGACGCGATCAACGCCGTGCCACTCCCGCACGAACCCGACAAAGCCGAGGACCAACCGGCCCTCTAATCCATATTGATCGATCACCGAGGTTGGGTCAGCGGGCACCAACGCCGCGTCATCGACCCCGTTGGGCACAATATGGATGCGATCTGAGGGCACCCCTTTTGCCATTACCGTGTCTTGTAGAACACCTGACACCGGCAACACCGCATCGGCTCCGCGCCATAAACGCCCCTCTGACCAATGGGCCACCGACCGCCAACTGAGATCCCCATGGCGGGCCCGCTCCTCCGCAAGCGGCGCATTGACCTCCATCAAAAGAGGGAGCTTTGTCATTCGCGAGACCCAAACCCCAGCGTGGTAATAGAGATTATACCGCTCATAGATGATGTCCGGCCGAAACCGTTTTGCCGCCCGATAAAGACGCAGCGCCCCCAGAAGGGAGTATGCCCCCTCCGCCCCCTCCTTTAGGCCAAGGGGCCAGGCCGAAGATGATGGCATCCGGACGGCCGCTCCCTTTGCCACCGCTGGGCGGCCGGGTGGGGACCCGGCCTTGCGCACCCCCTCGGGCCCGCAGATGAGGATATCATGTCCCAAGGCCGATAACGCTTGCGTGAGCGCTTCTATATGCACCGATTGTCCGTCAGCAGATCGTGTTCGATGGCTGTACAGGATCCTCACGACCGAGCCCCTCCATTGCCGTCTTGCGCCGTCACCAAAAGGCAGCGGCAATGGCGGTAGTTGGCCCATGGGTATCGGTTGATATGAAAAGGTTTGTTTTGCATCACGCTGTGCACCAACCTTGCCCTATGGTGAGTTGCCCCCGGGGTCGAGCGCCCCCATCCTTGCGAAAAGAAACTTGCAAATTTAGAAGAGCACCTTAGACGCTTTTCAACGTGTGATATGATCCATATGATGCGATATTCCCCCTCGGTGGGGGACATTTGATCTAAAGTTTTTGAAAAGAACGGTAAAAGTTGTTGCTACTAGCAAGTAAATAAGATACGGTCTCAGCTTCATTAAGAAGCGCACATCTGGCCTTCTATCATAATAAACGAATGTGTTGGCACCATCTGGGCAGGACTGGCGCTGACATTTGGGAATCGTCGTCCTCTTCCCCCCGTAAAAACCGAGGGGCGGCGACGGTTCCCCTTCAGCGGATGTGCGTTGCGTTTCCCATCCCATGAAGAACGGTTATCGAACCTGTCCGCTGCTCATCCTCTCTCCCCCCTTGGAGCGCGGGCGGGTAGGGGTCGCGGCCAATGGCTGCGGCCCCGCCCTTTTCGCCAAAATTTGTGGAAAAAACGCCGACTGGGCCGGATAATGGGGGAAGTTATAGTCAGTATTCAGCACTTATAGCGGTTAAAGTCCCCGGGAAATTACGAAGCCGCTGTAAATTATTGTTTTGCTGCCCACTGAACGGGGAAAATTGGGGGACGCCCTAAAATTTAATGGAGCTTTCAAAGACGATGGCAGCGGCCTCTTCAGGCCCGCCAAGCACATCCCCTTTTTCGCTATCCACGAATTGAGCCGCAGCACCAAGCGTCACGCCATGATCAAAAACATAGGAGATACCGGCCTGGGCCGTCTGGGTTTCTCGATCAAGCCCGTTCGCAAGGAATGGGACATCCGTGTTAGGATTAACGAGTAGCGACGCATCCCGGGCTGCATCCGCTGCGCCATATCCCAACATAAAGTTCCACTCCCCCGCCGCGTAGGTCACCCCAGCGTCAAAGGCCAGATAGTCTTCATCCCGATCTTCGTTGAGGCCCGTATTGGTGCTTTTCACCGAGCCGCCGAGGGTAAAGTTGCCAATCGCAAGGTTCAGGCCTACCGCATAGGACCGGTAATCACCGAACAAAGGACCAAGCGCATCCACTGTCTCGGGAGAGGGACCATCTTCATCAGCACGCACATAGCTCGCGCTAAACCCGATGGTTAAAGGCTCTTGCCCAAGATCAAGGCCATTTTCGTAGTAGACAGCCGTCTCAAGCACATCACGCCAGGACTGCTCCGGCGCCACAAGAGACCCGGAGGAATCCACAAGGAACCCAGCCACAGGGGAGCAGCGACCCTCTCCGCACTCACCCAAGGACGGCGCGTAGGAAAGGCCCAGCTGAAGCTGACCAATCGCACCGCCAAAGAGACCGCCGGGCGGCATATAGGTAAACTTTGTCGCCTGACCGGAGAAGTCATTCACCGTGTGAACATCATTAAGACCGGTTAAATCCGTCTGCCAATCATTGACGCCGATGGAACGGAAAATAGTGGGCGAGGTCACCGCCAAACGGCTGGCGACACCCTGATCCCGGCCAATATGCAGGCTACCAAAACCACCCCGGGCGAAAAGATACGCCCCTTCAAGGAAGACATCCCCACTGTCCCCGCCATCGCCGCGGGTTCCCCCCGCCAGTAGCGAGGAATAACGGCCGCCACCAAACTGTCCAGGCACCGCATCCCCATCGGCCCGAACAGACGCCACCGCGCCCAGCTCAAGCCCGCTATCCATATCGGTAGACCCTGTAGCCTGAAGCCGCGCATCGGCGTCCGCTTCTAAATCACCATCAACAGAGCCCACAACGACACTCATGCTGCCCGTCACCTCAATAGGATCAGGATCTTGAGCGAGCGCTGCGATGCCTGAGAAACCGAATGTGAGCGCGCAAAGACCCGCCAGCAGAGACGAGCGCCCTGCTGTTTTTGCGCTAACTCTCTGATTTAATTCAGAGATCATGCGCAGCTTTTGCGTTTTCACTGTTGGTGACACGCCACCAACTCCCTCGTTTCTCTCATGTTTCTTTATATCGGCATATCATGCCTGTACTTCAATCGTATGACAAATGCCGAGTGACATAGATCACAAATAAGTCATCTGACCGTGGTGGGAAAGTCACGCTTGATGGGCTAAAGAATGACAAGGAACAGAAATCGGCCATTGACGCTTGACGCGCAAGGCTTAGTCTGCGCGCCGGACATTTGGATGCGAGTTGACCCATGCGGCATGAAGCCCTTCGAACGGTGAAAGTCTTAAGTGTGGCTGCTACGGCGGCCATTTTGGCGGCCTGCGCTGGCGGCGGCGACCGAATTAGTGATCGCGATGCCCCCTTGGCGGCGGGCACTGACAGCCGCGGCGCCCCGATCACCAGTGTGAACCGATATCTTTGGCGGGCCTCTTTGGACACGATTGAATTCATGCCCATGGACAATGCGGACCCCATTGCCGGCGTCATCACCACTGACTGGTACGCCAATCCGGCAAGCCCGGGCGAGCGGTTCAAGACCAATGTCTATATCCTAGACACCGCCCTTCGCGCCGACGCGCTCCGGGTTTCAGTGTTCCGCCAACAATTCACCGAAGCCGGTTGGCTTGACGCCCAAGTGAACCCCGCCACCGCCCGGGAGATCGAAAATGCGATCCTCACTCGCGCGCGGCAGCTGCGGCTGAATAGTTTGGACGATTAGGCAGGCCCGGTACTCTACGATTTGCCGTTTTGACCGACTGAGAGAAGGTCACCCACCCATCGTAGGTGACAAAACCTCACGCCTTTCAGCTCTTTACTGACTTTCTTTATCGCAAGTGGCCCTGTACCCTGTCACGATAAGACGTACTCAACCATCGTCTTTGTGAGAGGGTATAAGTGGTGAAAAAACGAATTTTATCCGGCATCGCCGGAGCAGCGATCTGCACTTTTTTGGTCAACGGGTCAGCCCTGGCGGTTCCAACGACCTATGATGGAATCACCTTCCCCGGGGGAGATATCTCCTTCGCGGACCAGTTGGTGGATTTAACCTTTGGGGATCCGGCGCCGACTGCGGCCAACTTCATCGACGGCAATCAAGCCTTAGGCGCGCCAGATTATACCGGCGGCGGTGGCGGCACTGGCTCGGTGTCTCTGGGTCGCGGCGGAACGATCACCGTGCGGTTTACGGACAATGCCCTGACCGGTAGTGGCGACAACACCCCCGACTTGCATATTTTTGAAGTCGGCCCAGACATTGAGGACACGTTCGTTTCCATCAGTGAAGATGGCAATGACTTCATCGATGTAGGCAAGGTAGAGGGCGCAACATCGAGCATCGACATCGATTTTTTCCTAGACTCCCTTAGCATTGATGTCATGACGCAGTTTTTCTTTGTACGACTCATGGACGATCCGAATGAGGGTGGCAGTACAGGAAATACAGTGGGTGCTGATATTGATGCCATTGGGGCGATCAGTACCGTTTTTGTGAGTGATCCCGTTCCACTGCCCGCTGCCGCATGGATGTTTATGGCGGGGCTTGGCGGGATTGTTGCCACACGGCGAGCCCGAAAGGCGTCTTAGCGCCGGGCGATCAAATTGGGTCTTAAGAAAAGCGGCTCTTCTTGGAAGCCGCTTTTTTGTTGCTCGTGGAGGGGTTTGTGGATAACGCTCAGCAGATAGCCAAGGCGGTAAAGCGATGTAAGCTAGCCTCTATATTTGCCTTTGTTTCCGCTGTAATAACGGCGGCCTTCGGCATTGCTGGACTGTTCTTCGAGCCAACTGAGTCGACACTCGAGCCTCTAGCGTACTGGCTGGATCCGTTCATCTTGTTAGATGCTGTGGTAATCTTGGCTCTAGGCCTGGCAGTTCGCGCGAAATCCAGGATCGCTTCGATCTCTTTGATCATCTATTGGATTGTCTCAGTCATTGTGGCTCTCCTTGAGACAGGCCAGGTCTCAAGCTTGCTCGTTAATGCCATTTTCCTTTATGTCTACTGTCGCGGTGCCATAGGCGCCTTCCAATATCACAACCTAAAGCCCACGGACGAGCAAAACGCAAAGGGCCCAGCTTCTAGCTGGATGACTGGCATTGCTATCAGTTTTTTGGCGTTGGTGGTTATAGCTGTTGCTGCCTTCGTCGTCATGGCGAACTTACCATCGTCAGCACCCATCGAAGTATTGTTCAAAGAGGACATCCACCCCGCGCACAGAAAAGTGCTTATCGATTTGGGTATAGTCGAAGAAACCGATGAGATCCTCGCGCTCTATTCCACAGGGATCATCTCAATAAAGTCAGAGGGGAGCCTTCTAACGCAGACGGCTGTCATCGGATATGACGACTGGAGCGGGGAGCTGGAAATCTATTCCTTTCCCTATGCGGACATCTCAGAAATCCAAATCGATGAATACGGTGACTTCCTCAACGACACCATCGTCGCCGTTGAAGGCAATGGAGATGAGAACTGGATTTTTCTGATCTTGTCAGCCGAGAACGGAGGCGACCGAAAATTCATCGACCTCCTAGAGGAGAAGACGGGTCTTACAGCCATTGAACCCGTGCCGCTGGATCTCACGATCCAGGAATAAGCTTGCCGATCAGTGTGGCCAAGGGCAGATAGGCGCTTCACTAAGACCGTTATTAAGGCGACAGCGCTCATGGCCAAATATCCTTTCCGCGATGCTGAACAACGCTGGCAAAAGCGCTGGGATGATGAGAACGCTTTCGATGCCGAAACATCTTCGGAAAAGCCAAAATACTATGTCCTTGAGATGTTTCCCTACCCATCGGGGAAGATCCATATTGGCCATGTGCGCAATTACGCAATGGGCGATGTCATCGCCCGGGTGAAACGCGCCCAAGGCTATGACGTCCTCCACCCGATGGGCTTTGATGCCTTTGGGATGCCTGCCGAAAACGCCGCGATGCAGACGGGAAGCCACCCCGCCACCTGGACGTTTGAAAACATGGACGTCATGCGGACGCAGCTGAAGCGCATGGGCCTTGCCATCGATTGGTCCCGGGACCTAGCGACCTGTACCCCCGACTATTACGGCCAACAACAGCGCATGTTCCTTGAGTTCTGGAAGCGCGGCTTTGTGGACCGCAAAGAGGCGATGGTGAATTGGGATCCCGTCGACATGACGGTCCTCGCCAATGAGCAGGTGATCGACGGCAAGGGCTGGCGCTCGGGCGCCCCGGTCGAGCGTCGCACCCTCAGCCAATGGTTTTTCAAGATCACAGACCGGGCGGAGGATTTGCTGGACGCTCTCGACGATGGGCGCCTTGATGGCTGGCCCGAGCACGTCAAGCAAATGCAACGCAACTGGATCGGGAAGTCCAAGGGTCTGCAGATGGTGTTTCCTCTTCGAGGAAACAATTTGCCGATGGACGGGTTGGAGATCTATACCACACGTCCGGACACGCTCTATGGCGCGAACTTTTTAGGGGTGTCCCCGGACCATCCATTGGCCAAGCACTACGCCGAAAATGACCCCGGCCTCGCCGCCTTCCTACAGGAGTGCCAGGCCGCGGGGACCTCCGAAGAAGCCATCGAAAAGGCGGAAAAAAAGGGCTACCAGATCAAAGGTATTACCGGGCAGCACCCGTTTGACGACCGCGAGCTGCCTGTCTTCGTCGCCAACTTCATCCTCATGCAGTATGGCACCGGCGCCATCTTCGCCTGCCCCGCCCACGACCAGCGGGATTTAGACTTTTCCCGGAAGTATGACCTACCCGTCATACCGGTCATACTGCCAGAAGGCGCCGATAGTGCCGAGGTAGAGACCGAAGCCTATGTGGGCCCGGGCACTATGGTGAACTCGGGCTTCCTCGATGGGATGGACGCAACTGAAGCCCTGCCCGCGGCCATCGCCAAGATCGAAGAGATGGGCTGGGGCAAAGGCACAACACAATACCGCCTCCGCGATTGGGGGATCTCCCGCCAGCGCTATTGGGGCTGCCCCATCCCGGTCATTCATTGCGAAACCTGCGGCATCGTTCCTGTGCCCGATGCCGAGCTGCCGGTGAAACTGCCCGAGGTGCCCGCGGAGGAGTTTAAAAAGCCCGGTAACCCCATGGACAGGGCCATTTGTGACGACTGGCGAAACGTGTGCTGCCCCCAATGTGGAGGGGCGGCCCGGCGCGAAACCGACACCATGGATACGTTCGTGGATTCAAGCTGGTACTATGCCCGCTTTGCGTCTCAGCCAGACGATAAGCCCGTGGATCCGACCGAGGCCAATGCCTGGCTGCCGGTTGATCAATATATTGGCGGGATTGAGCACGCTATCCTGCACCTTCTCTATGCCCGCTATTTTGCGCGGAACATGAAGGATTGCGGGTATCTCGACACGGACGAGCCGTTCAAGAACCTGTTTACGCAAGGTATGGTGACCCACGCGACGTTTAAGGACGACCAAGGCAATTGGCTAAGTCCTGACGAAGTCGAGGTTGAAGGAAAGGCCGCGAAGCGGTTGTCCGACGGCGAACCGGTCTCAATGGGACCCATCGAAAAAATGTCCAAGTCCAAGAAGAATGTGGTGTCTCCGGATGAGATTGCCGACGCCTATGGCGCGGACGCCGCCCGTTTCTTTATGCTGAGCGACTCACCGCCTGAGCGGGATGTGGAATGGACCGAAAGCGGGGTCGAGGGCGCCTGGCGTTTTGCCAACCGGGTTTATGAGGCGGTGGAGAAGCATCAGGGCCTTCTCTCATCCGTCACCCCGGGCGCCGAAGGCGGACCGGGGTCCATGGATCCCGGCTCTCCGGCTGCGCCTCCGGCCGGGATGACGACAGAATTAGAAGACCTCCGCCGGGCCACCCACAAAACCATTGCGGGGGTGACGGACGATATTGAACATTTCCGATTCAACAAGGCCATTGCCCGGCTTTACGAATTCTTGGGCGCGCTCAAAGGCCTCAAAGCCGAAACCGACGCTGAAAAATTTGTCGCCGCCGAAGCCCTCAGCACCCTGACGCTGCTGGTGGCACCCTTCACACCGCACCTCGGCGAAGAGTGCTGGCACCTCCTTGGTGGCGAGGGGCTGTGCGCCCATGCGCCCTGGCCCATCGCGGACGACAGCCTCCTGAAAGAGGACAGCATCACCCTGCCGGTCCAGGTAAACGGCAAAAAGCGCGGTGACCTCACCGTCCCCGCCGACGCGGACAAGGATGCGGTCGAGGCAGCCGCGCGGGCCCACCCTGAGATTGACCGCTTTACGGGGGGCAAAGAAATCCGCAAAGTGATCGTGGTCCCCGGACGGATCGTCAACATGGTGGTAAGCTGATGCTAAATCGGATCCTCATTGCCCTAAGTTGCCTCGCAGTCGCTGGATGCGGCTTCACCCCTCTTTATTCGACCCAAGGGGAAGCGGGGATCCGGAGCGAAATCAGAAATGTGGCGGTCGCCGAAGTGGAAGGGCCGCCGGAGCCCGCACGGTTCCTATCCAGTGCGCTGCGCGATGCCCTGCCCGGCAACCAGGGCTCAAGCGCCCGCTATCAAATCACCCTTGAGCTTAAGGACCAACGGCGTGCCATTGCCGTGACGCGATCCGCGAACACCACCCGGTTTGACTATTATCTCAATGGGGCAATGGTCCTCACCGACACTGATACGGGGGCGACCCGTCGGCAAAGCTTTCAAACCATCGTCTCCTACGGTGTTGTCGAAAGTCAGTACTCCTCTCTTGTGGGGCGGGAGGACGCGGTGCGCCGCGCGGCCCTAGAAATGGCACGGCAGATTGAGATCGATGTTGCCCTATATCTCAAAGGCAGGGCGCCCGAGGCCACCGGCGCCGAATTGCCCGCCATTATCGACGACGACCTTCTCGGCGATGGCGGCATCGGGCAATAATGACCGCCCTTAAAGGCCGCGATATAGAGAATTTCGTCACCAGGCGGACAGAAAATATCCCCGTCGCGCTCATCTACGGGCCGGACCAGGGCCTGGTGCGAGAGCGCGCCCAAAAGCTTAGCCACCAGGTGGTCGAGGATTTAAACGACCCCTTTAACGCCATCGAATTGACCGACACAGATCTCTCCGAAATTGGTAAGCTGGCCGATGAGGCCGCTGCCCTCTCCTTCATGGGGGGGGAGCGGCTTATCCGCTTACGCCGGGGGGGTGATGCGGTGGGGAAGGCCGTCCTCTTCCTCCTTGATGGGATTAAAGAGGGGCGGGTGAAACCCAATGCCCTTGTGGTGATCGAGGCGGGGGACCTCAAAAAATCTCACGCCCTACGCAAGGCCTGCGAAGCGTCAAAGCATGCCGTCACCCTGCCGTGCTATACAGACAATCAAAAAGATGTGGTGACCGTTATCAAAGACGGCCTCGCCGCCGAAGGCATCACCGCGACGGATGATGCGCTTTTGGCTCTCGCCGACCGGCTGGGCGACGACCGGGGCTTAACGCGTACGGAGCTTGAAAAGCTCATTTTATATGTGGGGCCTCAATCGACCCGAAAGGGCGCTGCAAAAGCCACCATTGACGATGTCCGCGCATGCCTCGCCGATAGCACGGCTGACGCCACCTTTGATATTGTGGATTTGGCGTTGAGCGGACAGCCCAGCAAATTGTCAGAGGCCCTTCACCGGGCTGAGGCCGCTGGGGTATCCGCCATGGCCGCCATTCGCATTGCCCAAGGGAAACTCCTCCGTCTCCTCACGGTGCAAAACCATATTCGCGAGGGGGACGCGCCAAGCGCGGCAATGAAGAAACTCCGCCCCCCTATCTTTTTCGCCGAACAAAGACGGTTCGAAGATCAGCTTCGCCGTTGGCCCGCGCCAGCCCTAGAAGCGGGCCTCAAAGAACTGTTTGAAACCGATCTTGACGCCAAACGCACCGGCATGCCCCAGCGGGAAGTGGTCGAACGAACGCTGCTGAGATTGGCGGTGGGGGCCGCACGACGGTAATTGGGGGTTGCCAAAATCCCGCCTCCCCGCGGGGAGGCAATATGATCCCTATTCCGCCGACCTCACCTCAATAGCGCCAATATTCTGTGCCCGTATCTGATCTTCAATCTTGGACCAGTCCCCCACTATGACCCATGTAAGATCATCGGGGTTGATCGTCGCTTCAGCTGCCGCCGCTAGATCATCAATCTGGAGCGCCCGATACCGATCAACGCGGCCCGTCGCATAATCGAGGGGGCGGCCATAACTATTATTCGTCATCATTGAGAACAAAACAGACCGGGCGGTTTCAAATTCCCCAGGGGCGGCACCGATAATGCTGGCCACGGTTTGATCGAGTTCGTCTTGGGTGGGCGGACGGTCGCCGAGGACGGCACGCATCTCCGATTGAAGTTCCCTGATGGACGCACCGGTCTTATCCGCCTGGACAGGGGCTTGAATAGAGTAAACACGCTGTCCAGCAGCTAAGGGGGTGCCTGACCGCACGCCGTAAGACCAGCCTTTATCCTCCCGCAAGTTCATATTAATCCGTGAGAGGAAGTTCCCGCCAAAGCTATCATTCATGGCGGCCAGGGCGGTGTCCCCATCCGTACCGGCGGGGCCAATAAGGCGCCCCGCCAAAATGAGAGACTGCTGGCTTCCCGGCTTATCCACTACAATCACCCGCGCCGCGCCTGGGTTTTCCCGGACAGGCAGGTTCTTCGTTGTGGCAGGACCTGAAGATCGCCAATTGCCAAAGGCCTCTTCTAGCAAGGGTAGCACACTGTCCGCCTCGATGTCGCCGGATACGAACAGCTTTGCCCCCTCCGGCCGCAGCCATGCATCCCGCCACGCAATAAGATCATCCCGGGTAATGGCGGCAATGGTTGCCACGGACGTCTCGATATCTTCATCTTCCCCATAGGGATGGTCTTGTCCGTAGAGGGCCGCCCGCAGCGCCCGGCGGGCGAGAGCATTCACATCAGCTTTTTCTTGCCGCAGGCCGTCCGTCACCTGACGGCGATATTTCTCGACCTCTCCCTCAGGAAAGGAAGCGTTTTGAACGATATCGGCAAGAAGATCCAAACTGTCCGCAAGATTGGGTTTAAGGGCAGATAAATACGCCTTGGAGTCGTCCCTTGTGTTATACACATTAATCCGGGCACCAAGGGCCTCGGCTTCTTCTGCCAGACCCTGGGCATCCATGCGTGCAGTTCCCTCATCCATGAGGTCCATCGCCATATCCGCCAGACCACGGATGGCAACCCGCCGCTCACGCAAGGGGATATTATCGGTTGCAATACCCGCATCGAACTGCAGCGCCACCTCGACCACCGGCACGGTGGGTCGCGGGGCGACTACCACTCTCAAACCATTAGACAGGGTCGCTTGCGTGATGTCAGGAAAACTGACCGGCCCAGGCGCACCCCGGGCCGGTAGGCCCTGGGACCGATCATAGGCGGGCGCATCGACACCATAGGTTGGAAACGGCAAAACGGTGAGGGTGTAGTGCCCCTGTTCCAACACATCGGCACTCGCTGCTTTGACATCCGCTACCTTGGCCGCTTGCATTCGGTCGAGATTTTCGTCGACGTAGAAATCGGGGTCATCCACGAACACCGCGCCCCTGGCCAAACTCGCGGCCTTCCCGGCCACCGCCTCAAGGCCACGCACCTCCGCCGACAAATAGGTGATCTTGGCCCGATCAAGTTCTGATCGCGACGGTCCACGCCGAAGGAAAAGATCAATTTCTTCGTCCAGAATGTCATTGATTTGCCCAAGGACATCCTCTGATTTGGCATCAATGATGAACATCACCTGGCCCGATAGCATCGCCTCTAAATAGAACGCACTCACCCCATTGGCGATTTGCTCTTCATCGACGAGACGACGGTACAGTCGGGAGGTCTTTCCCCCCGCTAGCACCCGGGTCATCAGATCAAGGAGCGGCGATGCCGCCGTCCCCGTGGGCGGCGCCACATAGGCACGATAGAGCCTGGGCTGCGCCACCCGATCATAGAATAGACCCGACTTATTTTGGGCAAGAGGGGTGGAGTTCACCTCTGGCTTTAACAGAGGCGGGCCCGAAGGGATGTGCCCAAAATATTTCTCCATTAACGGACGCACCTCGTCCGCGCTCACATCCCCCGCCAAGGCGATAGTGGCATTGGCGGCACCATAATATTGCAAAAACCAAGCGTTGACATCGTCGAGGGTGGCGCTGTCCAAATCCGCCATCGATCCAATAGTCGGATGATGGTATGGGTGACCCACCGGATACAGATTTTTGTAAATTTCCTGCCAAACGCGACTGCCGAAGGGGCGATCCTCACCAAGACGCTTTTCATTCTTGACGACACCGATTTGGTTATCGAGCTTCTCTTGGGTGACCGCTCCCAATAAATGCCCCATCCGATCGCTTTCTAAGAACAGGGTTTGTTCCAGCGCGGCGGTGGGGACCGTTTGGTAATAGTTAGTACGATCCGTACTCGTGGTACCATTATATTGAGTGGCGCCCATATCTTTGAGGGCGACAAAAAAATCCCGATCGAAATTCTCCGACCCATTGAACATAAGGTGCTCAAATAGATGGGCAAAGCCTGTTTTCCCTGCGGGCTCATCTTTCGATCCCACATCATACATCACCTGAACCGCGACGATGGGCGCCTTACGGTCCTCATGCACGACAACCCTTAAGCCATTACCCAGCCGAAACTCTTCATAGGGAAGAGAGACATGGAGGGTTTCGGCCTCTGCGGTTGTGAACAAGAAAACGGTAATTAAAAGCGGAGCAAGAAGAGCGCGGGCGAGCATGAATATCCTTTAGGCGGTCAAGCGAATCCAAACCCATAAACTCGCCTTCCAGGGGCGCCCGGTCAACTCACCCTTCAGTAACAGAAAAAGGGCCCGCCGCAGCGAGCCCTTTAACACCCCCGTTCGGCCGCCGCGGATTTACCGGGCGCCGAACATGCCCCCAAACAGGTAAGCTGCCGCCTCACTCAACACCCGCGCAATCGCGGTCACCAAACTGCACAGAATGGTGCTCTCCGTGATGAAGGTGCGGTAAAGAACCTTTGCCTGATCCCCAAGGAACCCAGGCTCCCCTAACGCGCCCCCCAGAAACTGCGCCGCATCTTGAAGCGCGAGAATCCCTTGCGGGAAATACATGAATGACAAGACGAACAGAGCGAGTGCCACCACGAAAGTGAGAACCAGCTTTGACGTCGCGCGAAAGATAATACCCATCAGTTTGCCCAACTATGACTACCCCTGACTCAAACCTTAACGGACGGTAACGATCTGTCAAGAAAGGTTAATAGGGGAAATTGGCCACACATTTGTGACACTCCCCAATTGGTGGGGATCGCTTCACCATAAAGCTGTTCGCCAAATTGGTTGTCCCTCCCCTCCAAAAGGATAGCCCTGCCCCCCTATTGCCTATCTATCGATTTTGAAGGCATCCGGCATACTCAATAAAACGAGTAAGGAAGATCAATATGCGGGCCTTTTTGTTAACAGCTGCTCTCACTGTTTCAATAACAGTACCGTCCCACGCGGCTGTTCAGCCCGTCAATACATTAATTGATTTTGAAAATGCCAGTAGCTTCTACGGATTAGAAGAAGGCGACACGATCACGGACCAGTTCTTGGACGATTTTGGAGTGTCCTTTTCCTCCCCTCAAACATCGCAACTCGCCGAACAAGGGGACCCCTTATACGGGTTTGTTGGATCCAGAGGTCGAGCCAACGATACGACGGACCCTGCATCCCGGTTTGGGAATTTTTTCCTCACAACCATATTCGAAGGCCCGCTTGCGGAACTTGAAATTACCTATGCCGATCCGGTTGACGCTCTTAGTTTTGACATAGCCGACGTTGATGGGCCGGAGGTGTTTACGATTGAGGCCTATTCCATCGATGCGGTCCTGCTTGCCACACAGACGATCACAGCGGGAGACCCTGGAACAGGGGACCGGATAGCCACCCGCGTGGGGTTTGAAGATCTCGCCGCCCCCATCTCCCGCGTAGAGTTGAGCGGTGTACGGCATAATGGTACCATCGGGATTGCCTTTGATAATTTCGATGTGAGCCGAAACATTGCTGCTCCCCCTCCCACCCCAACCCCCTTGCCCGGCGCATTTGGTTTCTTCGTCAGCGGCATTGCGGGGTTGTGGTGGGCCCGCCGGGGAAGGTTGAAAGCCCTTCCTGTAACCTAATGGAGAGAGATGTATGAGAATAAAAGCTTTAACAGCAGGTATCGCATCAATCTGCATTGCATGGTTTGTCAGTGACCAAACCCTGGCCCAATCTGAAGCAACAGATTATCTGCGCCCCCAACGGGGTGTTACACAAGCCAACGAAACTATTGACGGATACTACCTTATTCTTCGGGACGTCCTCTTACGAGAAAGCGAATTTAATGACGTCGCAAACGCGATTTGGACATCGTCAATTGTCGGCGCTCATGCTCTACAAATAACACGCGACCCTGTAACGCAGACCTATACCGTTATCGGAGCAAAGGAAAGCACGAGCCTGTGGCACTCATACAGCTATTGGCGCCATTCGGATGATCCGGTTGTTCAAAAATTTTCAAGTGCGGGAACGAACGCCCCTCCGCGCCCAGCGGATGTCGAAATTGAAACATGCTCCACGGAGATCCCAGCAACGCTCGCGCGACGCGTTTACTGGTTGTGGGATACAGCGCTTCTTAATGCTCGCTACACTGCGGCCCCGCAAATGCTTCGAGATACGACAATGCAGTTTCTGTTGTCGACCGTCGATAGGTCAGGGGAAATGTGGGACCCCGGGGTTGATACCGCGAACGGTAGTATCGCTTTATCAATATATGCCCTCAATGATTTATGTTGGCTCGGTCGTAATGGCCGCCGCCTGGACGAGGCAAACGCCCGCCTCGACCAACTCCGTAACCGTTTAGAAGAGAGGCGGTTCACAAAAGGAGCGTCGTGGGCACAAGTCCATCGTACGGAGTATGAGTCTCAAATGACAGTCTTCGAAATCATGCTTTCAGAGAACGACACTCAACCATAGGCCCCTATCCGATCGGGTAGGGTTCCTCTCAATTTAGGCAGTTTGATAGGCCGCCGAACCCCTCTAAACTCCTCTCGTTCGCGAAGGAGGATACATTGAAAGGCATTGTTTATCGCTTCTTCCAAGACTATGTCGAAGAAACATGGTCAGCAGAGCTTGTTGATGAAATGCTGTCTCTGGATGGGCTTTCGACCGAGGGCGCATTTACGTCCGTCGGCAACTATCCGCATGACGACTTTGTACAAATGCTCGCCTTTGTAGCCGATCGTACCAATATCGACCTATCCCAACTCATCTATAATTTCGGCGAAGCCCTCTTTCATCGGCTAGCCTCAGCCCACCACGACGTTATTGCGGGCTTTGATAGCTGCATTGACCTTCTAGCGGGAATTGAGTCGGTGATTCACCGTGATGTCCGCAAAATCTATGATAATACTGAGCTACCGCGCTTTGACGTGGTAAATATACAAGGTAAAGAAGAAATAACTATACAATATAGATCATCGCGTCCATTTGCTGATCTTGCCCATGGTCTTATTGCAGGCGCCATTTCTTACTACGGTCTTAATGCTTCATCAACAATTATCAGAGAAACTCCATTATATTATAAAGATAACGCACGTTTCCGAGTTGTGTTCAAAGGAAAGGGCGTGAAAGATGAGGTTCACGCAAACTGACGGGAATACCGCAACCACTTTGCCAATTCTCCAACGAAAATTGGCAAGAGAAACGCGCGCCCGTCAGGAAGCAGAATTCCTCTTAGAAAAGAAGACCTCAGAACTTTTCTCTGCCCACTGCCGCCTTGAAGAGGAGCTTAATCGTGCGCGAGATCTCGCCACCGCGATAGAAACCTCCACGGATGGCGTGGCCTTCACCGATAGCGACGGTGTGTTCCGTTACATGAATACATCCCATGCTGAGATGTTTGGGTATGATGTTACAGAGCTGATTGGTCAAAGTTGGTCCGTCCTTTACTCTGACGACGTTCTTTCCGTCTTCAACGATGTTATTATGCCCACCTTTTTTAAAGAAGGCGCGTGGCGCGGCGAGGCGGACGGTGTTACCAAATCAGGACAACCACTTCCCCAAGAGATCAGCCTCACCAAGCTACCAACGGGTGGGATCCTCTGCACCACCCGTGACATCACAGAACGGCGGCGGCGGGAGAACACGGCCCGCGAACTGGCCGAGAAGCTAAGACACGCCGAACAACAATCCGCCGTCCTGACATTAACAAATTCTCTTACCCACGACTTTAATAATCTGATTTCTGCAATCGCAGGATATGCGCATCTTTTGCATACAGATTCCGAAAACATGCCAAAAACAAAGGAACGCGCATACCGCATTCAACAGGCGACGGAAAAAGCAGCAGATCTCGTTAAATCACTGGAAGAGCGCGGCGAAGATGGGTTACAGGAATGCTCAATCCTTGATCTTAGAGCCGTGGTGAAGGAATGTCTTGATATCGCTGAAGCGATCAAACCAATCGGCGTATCAATCTCAACTGACTTTCCTGACTTCGCGTTCGTCTACTGTAATGAGATGCTCCTCTCACGCAGTATTTTGAATATTATCAAAAATGCGTTCGAGGTCATTGAGCCGGGAACCTCTATCCACCTGCGTATAGGCCGGGACTCAACGTCCCTGCCCGGTCAATCAAGCTGTGCCTATCACCTCGGCGATCAATATAATGATCACGCGTGGGTTCTTGAGATTATCGACCGTGGGCCGGGCCTTCACGGAAGCCAACTTGCGGAAATCTTTAATCCTGGCTTTTCGACCAAAAGCCGCCTGCGTAACTCTGGCCTCGGACTTTTCTCCCTCACACGACTCGCCGATTCGCAAATGGCCGCTGTGAGTGTCGAAAGCCAGGTTGGGTATGGGACACTCTTCCGCCTTGGTTTTCCGATTATTGAAAGCCAAGGCCCAAAATCCGACCCGCGTCAGGATATCCACTCCGTAGACGTACGCTCGGATGGATATATTCTGGTGGTTGATGATGACCATTTGGTGGGGGAGATGTTAGCCGAGACCTTGCAAAGCAAAGGATATCCATCCGTTTGGGTTAGCGAACCGAGCCAAGCGCTTCAACGAATTAGAGAGAACCCTGAGGCGGTTTCCGCCTTAATCACAGACTATAATATGCCCCAGATGAACGGCGTTCAGCTTGTGAAGGAGGTCACCCCCCTCCTTGAGCGAAAGATTCCAATACTGATTTGTTCTGGGCAACCGATACCGCGACGCCTTCCGCCCTCTGTCGACAAAACAATGCGTAAACCAATCTCAATTGCCGAGCTTACGGACACGCTTAGCGCCTTATTACCGGGAATGTCTAAATCAACGATGCTGTAGAAATAAATATTATTCATGTTGGAGATAAAATGAGAGTTCTTTTAGCAGATGATCATGATTTGGTCCGTGATGCAGTGGCCGCCCTCATGCAGGCCGACGACCCTGACACAATCATTCTAAACGCCGCCTCCGTTCAAGAGGCGATAACCGTGGCCGATCAAGATGACGCGCTCGACATCATTGTTCTAGACCTAAAAATGCCGGGTATGGACGGTTTAAACGGCGCTCAAAAGATGATGAGCCGTTATCCCAGCCTTCCGTTGGTGATCCTGTCAGGGACCGCTACGTCACTATTGTCAGAGCCGCTTTGAAAATCGGTGTGCGGGGCGTTTTACCTAAAACGCTGTCTGGGCC
>ERZ1740067.873-NODE-873-length-22522-cov-5.995015_pt1 | contig 22522 bp, 28 predicted proteins | sample MGYA00581736_ERZ1740067 | MGnify/ENA primary metagenome ERZ1740067 (study PRJEB43018, sample SAMN04849236) | marine metagenome | isolation source: floating plastic debris | place: Pacific Ocean | collected 2008-08-27 | study: EMG produced TPA metagenomics assembly... | reverse complement strand
GTGCATCCAGCTCGGCGAGAACCGACATGCCGGACCCATCGGCCATCATAGTCCCAAGGCCCAACTGTGGAATGGGATTGTTGGTGACCAGGATCGAAATGAAGATCGCGGGGACGAGATAGGCGAAGATCAGCACGCAGTATTGCGCCACCTGTGTGTAGGTGATGCCCTTCATGCCCCCGAGCACCGCGTAGACAAACACAACGGCCATGCCGAGGATGACGCCGAGTTCGATGTCAACTTCGAGGAAGCGCGAGAACACAATCCCAACACCGCGCATCTGGCCGGCCACATAGGTGAACGAGATGAAGATCAGGCAGATGACGCCGACGATACGGGCGGTCGATGAATAATACCGCTCGCCGATGAAGTCCGGCACTGTGAACTGGCCGAACTTGCGAAGATAAGGCGCCAGCAGCAAGGCCAGCAGCACGTAGCCACCGGTCCAGCCCATGAGGTAGACCGAGCCGTCATACCCCGCAAAAGCAATGATGCCTGCCATGGAGATGAAGCTGGCGGCACTCATCCAGTCTGCTGCCGTGGCCATGCCGTTGGCGACCGGGTGCACGCCACCGCCGGCGACGTAGAACTCACTTGTTGAGCCCGCACGCGACCAGATGGCGATACCGACATAGAGCGCGAATGACGCGCCGACAAAAATGTAAATCAGCGTTTGCGTTTCCATTGGTGTTCCCCTGTCCCGCTCTAGTCGTCATCGACGCCGTAGCGCCGGTCGATGCGTTTCATTGCGAACACGTAATAGGCAATGAGACCGATGAAGACGTAGATCGAGCCTTGCTGGGCCCACCAGAAACCAAGCTTGAAGCCGAAGAACTGGATCGAATTCAATTGATCGGCAAACAGGATGCCGAAACCGAACGACACGGTGAACCAGATGACCAGCAGCAACCCGAGCAGCCTCAGATTGGCGTGCCAGTAGCCACGCACATTCTCTTCAGAAAGAACTTCCGTATCGTGATGATCATGTGGCGGCATGTTGCCGCCTTCATGGTGGTAGACATCGCTACCCCCATCATTGGACGCTGACATTAGCACCCTCCCTAGCTTTGCACCTGTCGTTTCCACTTATATTTTGTGTGAAAGCGTAGCGGGGTCTTCAGCAAAAGGAAACGGGCAGAGTCTTGACATAGGTCAAGACTGCGCCGGTCTGGTCATCAACAGATCGCGGATGAGAGCGGTCACGGCGTGCGGATTATTGGCCTTGCTGTCGGGGTCAAGCAGCTTGATTTCCGGTGACAGGCTGAACACGGTCCCGGCAATCGAGATGATGGTGTAGTGCAGCAGTGTCGGGTCGCCGTCGCGCACCAGCCCGGCCGCTTGGCCTTCCCCGATAAGGGCGATAGAGCCGTCATAGGCCGGGCGAAGATGCGTCTCCACCAGCCATGTAGTCCGGTCGTTTGCGGTCTTGCCCTCATGCATGATGATGCGGTGCAGATCAGCATCCGCGGCGAAGAGCTCTACAAGTGCCCGGATCGGTGTCATCAGCCGTGCTTCGAAGGGAGCATCGTCATCCAGGTCGATTGCTGCTTTCTCGAAAGCAGCATTTACGGCGGTGAAGACGCTGTCGACCACAGCCCGCCAGAGTTCTTCCTTCGAGGCGAAATGATAGAGCAGAAGGCTCTGTGCAACACCCGCCGCCTCTGCGATCTGCCGCGTACTGGCGGCCTCAAACCCGGCTTCGGCAAAGCGGGTCTTGGCTGCCTCAAGGATACGCTCACGCGCCCGCTCCCTGGCAGGGTCAGCTTTGCGCTTCTTTCGTGATTTTTCGCTGATTTCCCTGGTCCTTGTGCAGTTGTATCCTCGATAGATACCGCATTTGCTGATCGCACGATCAGAAAAACTTGATCGGTTGATCAGTAAATCGTAAGTTTGATCAACTGATCAAAATTCTGCGCAAGGCGGTCTCGATGAAACGCGAAACCCATCTTCTCAACGAGCTACATGCTGCCCGGTTTACGGGATCAAATCCCAAATACGCATTGGTAATGTCTCATGGTCTGGCATCCCATGGCGGCATCTACGACATCTTCTGTGAGCGCCACGCGGCTCTGGGGGCCGACATCTGGAGTTACGACGCGCCGGGCCATGGCAAGTCGACCACCAATCGCCCGCGCGGCCAGTGGACAATGGCGGAGTGGGCGCAGGCCAGCCGCGACTGGGCGATGCACGTCAAGGCGGAGACAGGCCTGCCGGCTTTCACACTGGGCTCAAGCCTGGGTGTCGCAGCGGCCATCTCCGCGATTGATTCCGACGATGTCACCGGCGCCATCTGCATGGGATCACCAGCTGTGCCCGGATCACCCATTTTGAAAATGATGGGCGAGGCCTGGCGAAGTGATGCTGTCAAACAGGTGCTCGAACAGCTTGGCAGGGCTGCGCGCCTGGACATCAGCATCTTCTTCAACTTTGACGAAGACTATGGCTACGCCGGTGCCAGCGAACAAAAGCGTCTCGACCCGTGGAACACATGGTCCTATGACCTCGCCTCCTGGGCATCCTTGATGCAGTACGATCCGCCGCAGCCGCCTGAGGAAAACACCAAGCCTGTTTTCTACACTGCCGGTGAAAACGACCCGAGTTTCCCGCCGGAAGTGATCAAGATGGCTGCCGATGCCATTGGCGGCCCCGTGACGCTCAAAATTTTCAACGGCACCGGTCACCAGCTTATGCTGTTCGACACGGATCGCTTTTCCGACGCCGTGCGCGCATTCTGTCTCTCAGCCCTTGGCGCCAAGGAGTAACGCTCATGGTCAAACCCAACGCACTGCATCATCTGGCTCTGTCCACTGGCGACATGAAATCGCAGATCGAATTCTTTACCGACGTGCTGGGTATGGAGCTGGTTGCGCTCTATTGGATGCACGGGGTGGAGGGCGCCTGGCATGGGTTCCTGAAACTCAACGACACTTGTGCGGTGGCTTTTGTGCATACCGACCAAAACGCCAAAACGGCCCCGGTCATGGGCGTCTCTCATGCAGGCAATCCGGGTGAAAGCTCCGCACCGGGAACAATGCAGCATCTGGCGCTCAACGTAGACAGCATGGACGATCTGATGGCGATGCGGGATCGGATCCGGTCACGAGGCGTTCCGGTATTTGGTCCCATTCACCACGGCTTCTGTTCGTCTGTTTACTTCGCAGGACCTGAAAATGTGTCACTTGAGATCGCGACATCTGCCGAGGTGGAGCACCCGTTGACCGAAGATGTCTGGATCGACCCGGAAGTGGCCGCACTCGCGGGCATCTCTGCGGAGGATTTGAAGCGCTACAAAGCACCTGTAGCCTATGAAGGGACCGGCGGCTCTGTGCCGCAGCCAACTTATGATCCTGCCAAGCCGCATCAGTACTATCCTGCAGAAATATATGAAGCGATGCTCGCAACCCCGGATGAGGCGCTGACCCAAGCCGTCAGCGAGACCACGCCGCCCGGCGCTATCGCCGCGGAATAGGAGATACTTTCGCCATGAAGGCCATCATTGCAGGCGGCGGTATCGGCGGGCTGACAGCAGCTCTTGCATTTCAGCATTTCGGCTGGGACGTGTCGGTTCATGAACGCAGCTCTGAACTGGGCGAAGTGGGCGCGGGCATTCAGATTAGCCCCAACGGCATGAAGGTTCTTGCAGCCCTTGGCGTTGCCGATCGTGTCGCCGCCAATGCCTTTGAGCCTGAGGCACTTGAAATGCGGATGGGCCGCTCGGGCCGTCGCATCTTTCGCGTGCCGGTGGGCGCTGCTGCCGTCGAGCGGTGGGGCGCGCAATATCTCCATGTTCATCGTGCCGATCTGGTGAATGCCCTTGCCACCGAACTGGAAGCCCGCGCACCCGGATCAGTTCATCTCAATTCCAGTGTTGCAGGCTATGAGCAGACATCCACATCCATCACCGCACGTCTTGAGAGCGAAGAAACAGTCGACGGTGATCTGCTGATTGGCGCCGACGGCATTCATTCTGCTGTCCGCGCGCAGATGCTGGGGCCTGAGGCACCTGTCTTCACCGGCAATGTCGCCTGGCGCGCCGTCGTGCCGATGGAAAAACTGGGCGACCTTGTGCCTCCGCCTACGGCATGTATCTGGGCGGGTCCGGGCCGCCATGCGGTGACCTACCGTCTGCGGCGCGGCGCGCTCGCCAATTTCGTCGGCGTCGTGGAATGTGGCGACTGGCAGAACGAAAGCTGGACAGAGCAGGGTACGCGCGACGAAGCCCTTGCGGATTTCGCCGGCTGGCACCCTTTGGTCACCACCCTTATCGAAAAGGCAGACGTGCACTATCGCTGGGCTCTGTTTGATCGCGCACCTCTCAAACAGTGGAGCGACGGCCGGACGGTTATCATGGGCGACGCCGCCCACCCGACGCTCCCCTTCATGGCGCAGGGCGCGGTGATGGCCATCGAGGACGCATTTGTTCTGGCGCGCGAATGTGCAGCCGTGCCGGACCACCTTTCGGCAACGCTCACCAGAGTTTATGCAGCCCGCATCGCACGAACGAGTGGTGTACAAAAAGGCTCGCGCGCCAACGCAGCTACGTTTCACAAAAGAAGCACATCATCACAATTGGCGACGTACGGCCCTATGTGGCTTGCAGGACGCATCGCGCCCAATGCTGTGCGTGCCCGACAGGATTGGCTCTACGCCGAAGACGTAACGGCCTAAAGCCCGAGCTGCCTGGCCGTAAGATCGCGCATAATTTCTTCCGAGCCGCCGCCGATTGCGTTGACGCGCACTTCGCGATAGATGCGTTCCACACGTCCGCCCCGCAGATAGCCACTGCCACCCAAAATCTGCATCGCTTCGCGGGCGCAGAATTCCATGGTCGTCGTGGCCTGCACTTTCAACATGCTGAGATCCGCCACCGGCGTCTCGCCCTGAGCAACACGCCAGGCACAGATTTCGAGATAGGCCTGCGTCGCCTGAATGCGCTGATACATGTCGGCGATCTTGTGCCGGATCACCTGGTGGTCCGCGAGCCGCTTGCCGAAGGTCGTCCGCTCCCGTGCCCAGGCTGCTGCGTCTTCAAGGCAGACGCGCGCCATGGCATTGGCGCCCGCCGCCATGCCCAGCCGCTCGCCGTTGAAATTCATCATGATGCCGATGAAGCCATTGTTCTCGGTGCCGATCAGATTTTCCTTCGGCACTTTTACGTCATCGAAGTAGAGCGCCGCCGTGTCAGACGCCCACCAGCCCATCTTCTTGAGTGGCGTGCGCGAGAAACCCGGCATATCCGCTTCGATGAGCAACAGCGAGATGCCTTTGGTGCCCTCACCACCGGTGCGCACGGCGGTGGTGAAATAGTCAGCGCGCATGCCGCCGGTGATGAACATCTTCGAGCCGTTGACGAGGTAGTAGTCGCCCTTGTCTTCGGCGCGGGTGTGGATGTTGGCCACATCCGAGCCTCCTGACGGTTCAGTGATCGCCAGCGCAATGTGTTTGTCGCCATCGAGCACGGGCGGTGCGATCCGCTCTTTCATTTCCTCAGAACCGATATTGATGATCGGCGGCAGTCCGATGCCGTGCACCATGAGACTGGCATTGATGCCGCCCGCACCGACGCGCGCCAGTTCTTCAGACGTGACAATGCTGTGATAGTGATCGATGCCTTCCTTGATGCCGCCATACTGTTCCGGGTAGCCCATGCGCAGCAGGCCAACATCCGAAGCTTTCTTGTAGAGCTCCTCGGGAAACTCCTCCGCCTCATCCCACTCCGACGCATAGGGCATGATCTCTTTTTCAATCCACTTACGCAGCGTCTGCCGCCACGCATCGTGATCCTCATTTGAAAACGGTGACGGCGCGCGGGTGGTATCGAAGTTGAGGTCGGGGAGGGACTTGAGCGGCTGTGCAGCTTGCGACATGTGAGGCGTTTCCTGTGCGAGCGGCGCAGTCAGCTGCGCCATTTGTTGCCTCTATTGTGCGTCCCCATTGACCCACGTCAACGCGCCTTGCCTGACGGCCGACATAGGCTGAGGGTACCCCTGCGTCCCAGGGCAGTAACCGGGAGGCCCGTGAGCCCATGGAAAAAGTATGTTTGGACAGATTGTACGATGTCGGTCAGCTCATTGAGTTCAATATGACGTCTGAAGCCGCCGACAAACTCAGTGCGCTCCATACCTGTTCGGAGCGCTCAGACTGTAGCTATTGGATGAGATGCGCCCGCCGGGTGGAAGATCTCTGGAACCGCCAGATGTTTGCCACCCAGCCAGAGACGCGACGGCCGTCCTGAGACGGCGGTAGCTTATGAGGCTATCGACAGGTTGCCTGGCCGACGCTAGACGGCGGCGGCATAGGGCGGTGCTGGGTCATATTCCATTGCGCGCTGCGTGGCGCGGGCATGGTCCGGCCCATGTATCTGGCCAACAAGCCAGAGCGCCATATCAATCCCGGCGGAAACACCTGCCGCCGTCACGACCTTGCCGTCCCGAACATAGCGTGTGTTCTCGAGGACCTCTGAGGCTTCGTCGCGCTTGCGCAGCTGCTCGATGAAGCCCCAATGGGTCGTGACGCGTTTTCCCGCAGCCGCACCTGAAGCCGTCAGCAGCAAGGCCCCTGTGCACACACTGGTCGTCCATGTGCTGGTCTTGTTGACCGCAGCAATCCAGTCCAGCACAGCTTTGTTTTCAACCTCGGTACGTGTTCCCTGGCCGCCTGGCACCAGCAATACGTCGAGCGCAGGCGCGTCCTCGATAGAGGCATGGGATTCGATCACCATACCCTTGCGGCACTTCACGCTGTCACCGTTCTCGGAAATCAGAAAAACACTGTCGGGCGCCGTCTTACCGGTATGCTCAAACACCTCGTTCGACATGGTGAAGACCTCGTAGGGTCCCACGAAGTCGAGTTCTTCCGCGTCGTCAAAAATCAACAGTCCAATATTCATGAATTCAGTGTCCTACTGCATGCCCGCATGGGTCGGGGAGTTGATATCAAGCGGCGCAACCGGCCCGTGTGGTCCCATCACCGGCATTCGCCGGAAGCGGGAGCGATAATCCGCCGGGCTGACACCAACGCGGCGATGGAACGCGCGGCGCATCTGTTCAGCACTGGAAAATCCGCACGCCCACGCGATGGTCTCGGTGTCGTCCGACGTTTCTTCCAGGTGGCGGCGGGCTGCCTCAACGCGGGCAACCTCGACAAACCGGCCAGGCGTCAGACCCGTCTCGCTGACGAAGGCCCGCGCTAGTGTCCGCTCGCTCATGTGAGCGCGTTCAGCCAATGCCGGCACCGACAGGTCTTCGGACACATTGTCGAGGATCCACTGGGCCACGTCGCCGATTTTGCCCTTGGCGGCATGTTGCGCCACAAGCTGTGCCGAGAATTGCGACTGTCCGCCGGGCCTTATCATGAAGAGCACATGGCGGCGGGCGACAGACAGTGCCACATCACGTCCGCAGTCTTCTTCCACCAGTGCCAATGCCAGGTCCATGCCTGCTGTCACCCCTGCAGATGACCAGATATGGCCATCGCGGACATAGATTGAATCTGCATCAACCGTCAGTGTAGGGAACATCTTGGCGAGCACGTCCGCGACATTCCAGTGCGTCGTGACACGGCGGCCATCCACGAGACCGGCTTCGGCAAGAATGAACGTGCCTGTGCAGACGGATGTGATGCGCTCTGCCCTGGCGCCGGCGCGCGCCACCACGTCCAGTACCTTGGGATCTCGCATGGCCGCTGTTGTGCCCTCACCACCAGGAACCATCAACGTGTGCAAGCCATCTAGATACGCATCAGTGATGTCACCAAACCCAATATCGGCAACCATCTTCATGCCGGAGGTCGTTGTGAAGGGCCCGGGCTTTTCTGCCGCGATGGTCAGCTCATATGCCGGATGCGTCTCTCCAGGCTTTGGCTGGTATCCGTCCAGCGCCCAGGAATCCGGATTGAGCCGGGCATCATTAACCCCGGCAAGAATCTCAAACGGCCCGGTGACATCCAGAATCTGGACATCGTCATAGGCGATCATCAGCACCCGTTTGGGAGCGGGATGGGCTGAATCGTCAGCCTTTTTGCGACTTTTTTTGCTCATGAAACAGAGCATAGCCAGTGGAGGTGTCTGGCGGAAAGGCCAAACACCCCACAATTTCAGTCACACACCGATGATGCTCTGGTGACCCTTAGGCCTTCAGCGTGCATTTGCCGTTGTTGATGACCACCGCATCGCGCTCTTTCAGGCGGGCGCGGAACGACGCGATGTTTCCGTCCTTCCAGACATCCACCAGAATCGTCTCCCCGGGAAACACCGGGGATGAAAACCGCACGTCGAATCCGGTGATCGCCGTGTGGTCGTAGTCCGCAACAGATCCCAGCAGCGCGCGGCAGCATGTGCCATACGTGCATAGCCCGTGCAGGATGGGGGCGGGGAACCCAGCTGCCGTCGCAAATTCAGGGTCCGAATGGAGTGGATTACGATCGCCTGACAGACGATACAGCAACGCCTGGTCCGGCCGCGTATCCACCTCGATGGTCTCGTCCGGCGCGCGGTCGGGGATCGGGTGCGGTTTGGGTGCACCGTCGCTTGGCCCACCGAACCCGCCATCGCCCCTTGCGAATGTGGTGCTGGTAAGTGTGCAAAGTGCGCTTCCGGACTCGGCAAGGCGGATATCCGTTTCCGTTACAATCACCGCGCCCTTGTCAGCGCCCTTGTCATAGGCACCCACAACCTTGCTGTCGGCAATGATGTCGGCGGCGGCAGGCAGCGGCTGGTGCAGAGTCAGCTTCTGTTCCCCATGCACGACCATCAGATAGTTGATGCCCGAGTCCCTAAGTGGCCCGGCGCCCCAGGCAATGACCGTAGCCATCGTCGGCACCGTCTTGAGGCCGCTCTCATAAACATAGAGCAGTTCCTTGGGCGCCAGCGGGTCCCGCGCCATGCCGACACCAAGCGCATACAGCATGGTCTCCCGGTCGCCATATGAGAACGTCTCTCCCGTGGACGTCAGAGACATGAGGTGATCGTAGTCGATGGCCATATCTGGCTCCCTGGTTTGATGTCGTTCTTGTTGCCGTCAAAGGTCATGCCGAAATCAAGCAACCAGAGTGTCACTAAACTGACAGATTTCTAATCCGGTTTGCGCCAGTATTCAGTATGTGATTCCACTAGAGCGGAATTTGATGGCAATGGGTGCGACTATTATTCACCTCGAAGAGGCAAGGCTTCAACCGTCTTTGTCAGCCGAGCGTCAACTTCCTGAAGGCTGGTCAACGGGCAGAAAGCTGCTGTTCGCAGGCACCATATCACTCGCTTTGTGGTGTCTGATATTGGTCGCGGTGTACTGGGTCTCCTGAACGTCGCTTTGCGGTATGGTTCGCTGGTGAAACCAACCAGGGAACCATCAGATGACGAAATCCCATCTTGGCGCGGCGATCCTTATCAGCATGCTGGTGACGCCGGTCGGGCTCGTGGCAATGGCCGACGGGCACGGGTCAGACACGTACCGTCCAGCTGCGGATATGACAGTGGTAACCCCTCCTGAGGAGCTCACCGAAGCCATCCGCGCTGTTTTTCCGGAGAGCTATTCCCAGTTCATGACCGTGAGTTACGAGCGACAGGATGCCGGCACGGGGCGTAAACCGGAGATATGGCCGAAGGACGCCAGTTTTCTTGTGCCTGCCGCGGCCTATTCTGCCTCCATTGAAAGTGAGCTGGACGCACGCATATCGGACTTGATCAGTCGGGTGCTGCACCCCGGAGATGCCCATTGTGAGTCAGTCGATGTCGGCGAGCCGGAAGACTATGGCTGGATGGCGTGGCCCGACAAACGGGTGCGCAAGATCACCGTTACTTTCGGCGTCGCCTGTTAGGCGTTTGCCGCCCTGTCGCCCAGCAGCAGTTTCACAGGGTCACCACCTGCCTGCGAGATCGCCCACAGCAGGTACGGCGTGAAGAACAGGATGCCGCCCACCTGCGCCAGCGGCATGAGAGCGATGCCGAGACCCGAGAACTTGTGCCGCCAGCCGACCCAGATGGCGGACAGGGTGAGGTATGCCATAAAATCGATGTTGAACTGGCCGGACCAGTTCATGGCGGCAACATCGCCAATGAACACTTCCGAAAGGTTCCAGCCGGTCTGGCTGACTGCGGTGTAGGTAAGCGCAGCGACCGCTATGAAATAGAAGATGGAAACGATGCGAAGCGTGAGCATGGGATTTTCCCCTGGGTTGGGTATGTGTAATTCAGGATGCAGCGCGTTGCCGGCCGAGCATGACGATCTTGATGTCGCCATCTGCATCAGTAAGGGCCCATAGCAGGTAGAGCGGCAGAACGCCCATGCCGCCGAACACACCGAGCACGCCAAGCGCCAGCCCACCAGGCGAGAAGTGGTGACGCCAGGCCATCCACAGGCCGGACAGCAGCAGGAAGCCGAAGAAATCGAGGTTGAACTGGCCGGGCCAGGTCATCTGTGCCATATCGCCGAAGAAGATCCGCAGGAGGCCCATGCCGTGATTCATGATTACGACAAGAGTATAGGCGGCGAGGATCAGCCAGAAGCCGATCAGAAACAGCCGGAATGCGGTCATTGTATCCCCGTTGCTGAACCCTATTGAAGTGCGGTTATTCATGGACCTTACCAGCAGACGGCGGCCGAACAATTACCTGTAACGTAAGGAGAGGTCAGTGCTCGCCGAGCACCTTCCACAGGCTGGTGCTCTGGCAGATCAGTTCATCGCCGACAAAGAAGTCCGCGGCACAGAACACCACCGCGCGGGTCTTGCGCGTAAGCCGCGTGTGTCCAATCACCAGGTCGCCAGCCCTGGCTATGCCGGTGTAACTCGTCTGCATACTGAGCGTTACGCAGGGACGCCGCCCGGACGAGTTCCATGCAGTCCCACCCACGATGGCATCTGCAAAAGTCATCAGCATGCCCGGGTGCAGCTTGCCGTCGGCATCCACATGGCGGTCGTCCACGATGAACGCTTCCTTGCGTTTCAGCCCGTCATTCTGCGCCGTCTCGCTGTAGAAGGGACCCATGAAGGCCTCAAACGGGTCGCGCAGTTCCATGGGCGCGTAGCCGTCGAGCGGCTGGTCTGGCCGCGGAGAGGGCAGGGCGGGACGCTCACTGTCGCCCTTGAGAGAGTTGCGCGCCTCAGTCACGGGCCGCCACCTTGTAGACGCCGGTTGCAGCCATCAACATCCGGTCTTCCTCGTTGTTCCCGCATGCCTCAACGTCGCAGGACAGGAACACGACGCTGCGTGTCCGACGGGTGATTTCGGCGGTGGCGGTGACAACATCACCAAGTTTGCCCGGCCCGGTGAAATCGCAATTCACAGACAGCGCCTCAACCGTGCCGCCCGCAGCCTCGCGTGCAGCCCCTGCCAGCACGATGGAGGCAAAGGACATCATCATGCCTCCGTGCAGCATGTCGGCGCCGTTCAAATGCTGCTGCTCTATTGTGAAGCTCAACGTAAAGGTGTCGTCCATGTCGCTGACACGGGTGACCGGGCCAACATAGGCCTCAAAGCCGTTTGGCCGAGGACTTTCGATTGAAGATGTCATGAGTATGAGTGCCTGCGCGAGGTGCGGGGATAAATAATTTCGCGCTCTATGTAGCCCTGCAGCCACTGGGTTAAAAGGGGGCATGGATCAGCACAGCCAGACCCTCTCCCTGCGAACTCCCGGTGCAGGCCTTGTGGACATTACCCGCAACGTCCTCGCTGTCGTGTCAGATGCCGGCATCTCCGAAGGCATGGCAACGCTCTTCATCCGGCATACGTCTGCGTCTCTCACCATTCAGGAGACTGCGGACCCGGATGTGCTGGCAGACCTAAAGGATTTCTTTGAGCGCATCGCACCCTTTACAGGTCCGTACCGCCATTCAACGGAAGGCCCCGACGACATGCCGGCCCATATCAAGTCAGCGCTGACCGCAACCAGCCTGAGTATTCCAATTGTCTCAGGCCAGATGGTGCTGGGCACCTGGCAGGGCATTTACGTCTTTGAGCACCGCACCCGCTCGCACGACCGCGACATCGTCGTGCATGTCATGGGTGACTAGGCGTCTTAGAACCCCATCGGCGCCATGCTGATCGGGCCGATGCTGTCCGGGTCAGCGATATCTTCGCCGATCCAGCGCGCTGGCACACCCATCTCGACCAGGGCATCGCGTACGACCTGCGTGCGTTCAAGCGGGCCGTCCTCGCTGGCAAGTGCAACGTGGTTGAGATCAAGACCGGTCACCTCAGCCGCGATGACCTCAAGGGTCTCGCGGGCCGGGTCCGTCAGGTCGCTGCCGCCTACCGGGAAGTAGATGACATAGGTGTAGCCAAAGGGCGGCGTGTCGCTTTCAGCAGCAAAGCCTGCTTCTTCGCCCGCAAAGGCCGGAGCGGTGGCGGTGATGTGCACAACCGATGTGGCAAGGGCTGGGGCTGCAGCGTTGCTCTCCAGTGCAGTCTGGCCGCCGCTGGCAAATGCCGCCATGCCGCCGATCGTAAAGGCACACGCCCCTGCGAGTGCCATGATGCCAAACTGCCGTCTGATGCTGCGCCGTCCCATGTTCCATACCCTCCTGGTCACATCGTGATCCTCATCGGACCCGATTGGGTCCTGAATCCAATGAGGGGAGCCGAAATAGCCTCCCCGACGCCTATGAGAGTGCAACCTGAATCCGGCGGACGCGTGATCTCTCCAAGGTGAACAATTGGTCATTTCGTGGCTCAAATGCGGCAAAGACGCAGGGGTGTGCTGCTAGTGCTCTGATTTCACAGGGTTATTGGATGTGACCCATGTTGACTGAATTAACCCTTCCGGCGCGGGCCTGAACCCCCTATGGTTCGCGCCGACTGGCGGGTTTGCTTTTCGCACCCGCTGCTAAATCAATTCCAGTGAGGCCCCCGCTGTTCTGCGCAGACTATGCGCGCGGACCGGCACCCAAGAGCGACTTCCCGGGGCCAGCACAACTTCCAACCAGGAGTGACAGCATGAGAGAAGCAGTCATCGTTTCCACCGCCCGTACCGGCCTTGCAAAGTCCGGCCGCGGTGGCTTCAACATGACCCACGGCGCTGCCATGGGCGGCCACGCCCTCAAGCACGCCATCGAGCGCGCCAAGATTGAGCCGGGCGAAGTCGACGACGTCATCATGGGCTGCGGCACGCCGGAAGGCGCGACCGGCCAGAATGTTGGCCGTCTTGCCGCAGTATGGGCCGGTTGCCCGGTCACAACATCCGGCATGACCGTCAACCGGTTCTGCTCTTCGGGTCTTCAGACCATCGCTCTGGCTGCGGGCCGCATCGTCAATGACGGTGTGGACGTGGTTGCTGCCGGTGGCGTTGAATCGATTTCGCTCGTCCAGATGGGTGGCATGAACTTCAACAACATCACCGAAGAAAAGCTGATGGAGAGCTATCCCGCTCTTTGGATGCCGATGATCGAAACAGCTGACATCGTGGCTGAGCGCTACAATGTGAGCCGTGAGTATCAGGATGAGTATTCCCTGCAGTCGCAGCAGCGCACCGCCGCTGCCCAGCAGGCCGGCAAGTTCGACGACGAAATCGTCCCGATGGACGTGAAGATGAAAGTCGTCAACAAGGAAACCAAGGAAGAGTCGATCGTCGACTACACAGTGGACAAGGACGAGTGCAACCGTCCCCAGACCACCCTTGAAGGCCTGAACTCGCTGCCGCCGGTTCGTGGTGAAGGCAACTACATCACCGCTGGTAATGCGTCTCAGCTGTCCGATGGCGCCTCCATGGTCGTCATGATGGAACGCAAGGAAGCTGAACGCCGCGGCCTCGACATCATGGGGGCCTTCCGCGGCTTCCAGGTCGCAGGCTGTGAGCCGGACGAAATGGGCATCGGCCCCGTCTTCGCTGTGCCCAAGCTGCTCGAGCAGACTGGCGTCAAGAAGGACGACGTTGACCTGTGGGAGCTGAACGAAGCGTTCGCATCGCAGTGCCTCTACAGCCGTGACACGCTGGAAATCGACAATGACAAGTACAACGTCAATGGCGGTTCCATCTCCATCGGTCACCCCTTCGGCATGACCGGCGCCCGCTGCACCGGCCACCTGATGATCGAAGGCAAGCGCCGCAACGCCAAGCTCGGCGTCGTGACCATGTGCATCGGTGGCGGCATGGGTGCCGCTGGCCTGTTCGAGATGTAATTTCGAACGCACATCGCTACAATTGAAAGGCTCGGCAGCAATGCCGGGCCTTTTTTCATGGATAGTCTTATGCAAAAGCGATTTTTCGATGATTTTGAACTGGGCGAGCAATGGCCCATCCCTCAGTCCTACGAGATGACCCGCGACGAGATAGTCTCGTTCGCCACCAAGTGGGACCCGCAGCCGTTTCATGTCGATTACGAGGCTGCTAAAAAATCTGTTTACGGAACACTGACAGCATGCGGCACCCATATTCAGGCAGTTGTTTTGAAACTGGCGCAGGCCCTGCCGCACGAAACGGCGGTCATCGGCGCACTTGGCTATGACGAAGTGCGCTTCCACAAGGCGGCCTGTCTGGACGATGTCTTGTCCTTGACCATCGAGTGCATTGAAAAGCGCCCCTCGTCGTCCAAGCCGGACCGTGGCGTGATCAAGAACCGTCACACGCTCGTCAATCAAACAGGCGACACCGTGTTCTCCCAAACAACAACACTGCTCATTGCGCGCAAGGCCTGAGCAAACAAAGACGCTGAGCAAAGCGTCAGGAGACATGTCATGAGCGCCCTCAAGATCAGCGGTTACCGAATTTTTGTGCCCGACATCACAGGCTCTTTGCCCTTTTACCGTGACATGCTGGGCCTGCCCGTGCGCGCTGTCGCCGAAGATGGCGGCTTCGCCGTTCTTGACGCAGGCATTATGCTGATCCTTGAGCCCGTCGGCGATGACCCGGGCCTTACGCAGCGATTTACCGGGGTGTCGTTTGAAGTCCCGGACATTGCCTCGGCCTATCAGGAACTGCGCGGCAAGGGCGTGGAATTCACTAACGGGCCGCACAAGGAAGACTGGGGCGGTACCCTCGCTCACTTCAAGGATCCCGGTGGCAATACGCTCACAATCGTGGAATACCCACGCAACTAGATATTTGCTGACACAAGGAACAAGAAATATGGGACGCCTTACAGGAAAACGCGCCATCGTCACCGGAGCAGGGTCAGGCATTGGCCGCGCCGCCTCCCGCCGCTTTGCAGAAGAAGGGGCCACGGTGCTTGCCGTTGACCTCAACGCTGACGGCGTGGCTGAAACCGTGGAGGGCCGTGACCGCATGACGGCGGAAGTGGGCGACGTCTCCAGCGAGGACTACGTGTCCCAGTCCGTGCGCAACTTTGTGGACGCCAATGGCGGCATCGACATCGTCTTCGCCAATGCGGGTATTTCCGGCGGCTACGTTCCGCTCCACGAACAGACGCCGGACTACTGGGAGGAAATCCTGCGGATCAATCTCATTGGTCCGTTTTTGTATGTGAAGCACGCCAGCCCCTACATGATCGATAATGGTCGCGGCTCCATTATATGTACCGCGTCCGTAGCGGGGATACGCGCCAACGCCGGCGGCAATCCTTATTCGGCTTCCAAGGCAGGCGTCATCTCGCTGGTGCAGACGGTGGCCTATGATCTGGCGGGCACGGGCGTGCGTATCAATGCCATCTGCCCCGGCCTCATCGAGACCGGCATGACCAAACCGATTTTTGATATGGCGCGCGGCAAAGGGTCGGAAGATCGCATCGGTCAGATCAATCCCTTGAAACGCGCTGGACGCCCGGAAGAGATTTCAAACATGGCGTTGTTCCTTGCCAGCGATGAAGCGTCCTACGTCAACGGCCAGGCCTTCCCGGTGGATGGCGGCCTCTCGGGCTCCCACCCTTACGCCATGGGCGGTGGCCAGCAGCGCGCCTACAACAAAGCGAAAGAGTAGATGACAGGCTTCCGCATCCTCTCAGCCATTCTCGGTCTCGCCTTCGCAGGCTCCATCGTTTGGGGCTTTGCGGACGGCCGGTCCGTTGTTCCATTGCTGGAAATCATGCTGGCCGAGCCGTGGGGAGTGGTCACTCTGGCAGACCTCTATCTCGGCTTTGCTCTGGCGGCAGGCCTCATCATCATGCTGGAGCCCAACCGGAGCACGGGCATCCTGTGGGGCTTCAGCGTTGTCATCCTCGGCAATTTTGTCACTGCCGCCTGGATCGTGTTCCGGCTGCCCGGCGTGCTGGCACGGCTGCGCGGTTAGACGCGCCGCATCATGGATCCCCCGGTCAAGCCGGAGGATGGCGGTGAGAGATCAGTCACCACTCCTGCCAACGACGCCATTGTCCGGTTAAACCGGACAATCCATAAGCCCATTTAGAGTGCGGTGCGGCCTTAAAGTCCCAGGACCATCTTTGCCATGATTCCGCGCTGAACTTCGCTGGAGCCGGCTTGGCACGCTTCGAGCTGGCCGGGCGCTGTCACTGCGTCAGTCTCTGAAACTCACAGTCCCTGAGACTATTCCGGATTGGAGACCGACCAAGACAAGAGAATGCTCTCGGCAAAGTCGCGTAATTGTGGAATGAACTTCCAATTCGGTTCGAGAACTTCAAACCAAAATGCAATCTGGTTGCGGACAAAGTAGACCTGACACAGTGGAGCCTCGTCGGGCCAGTCGAAGTAGCAAGTGCCCAGCAGAGTAGATAATGGGCTGTAATCGCGGCGCTGAAGCGGGCTAGGGTCGGACGCGAATAGCAGCCAGTTTTCGAAACCGGAAGCATCACCCTTAACCGAGAACAGACTGGTTCCCGGATGCCTCGTAATCTTCAGTTGGTCGTATTGCCTGTGTGGCCAATACAGCTCGGCCTGTAGTTCAAGCTCGTCTCCCAGTGCGGCGTCTCTTTCAGAAACCGTGTCGATAGACACCATCAAGGCCCCTGATTGCCCGCCGACCGGCGTTTGATAGCCAGGGACTGCCTCGCCAATCTCTTCCGCAGTAATCCAGAACTTGTAGTCGTCCTTTTCCAGCAAATGCTCAGCTCCAGGTGCAATCCAGACCAAGCCTCTCCCCACCGCGCGATCTTTTGGTACTGCGAATGTCATTGCTCCGAGCTGCCAAAGCTTGTGCGAATCGGAGTCACCCTGAGATGCAACTTTCAGCAACGCGATGCTGTTTGCCCTGATCGGTTCCTCAGTCGACTGCACCTGCTGGAGGGTGCCGGAAGAGCTGCAGGCAGCGACAAAGAGTGCCACCAACACGACGCATGGACGACAGCGAAAGGGTTTCCAAAGACGGCCCACAAACACAACTCCACAAAAATCCAAATTTGTAGTTGTACCGTGCTTTATCGGATTCCAACACGTAAACCAATCCAAGGCTCTTTGGGCCGGGGAGCCCTGTTTCGAATGCCGAATTTTCGTTAGAGCCCCAACACCATCTTTGCCATGATTCCGCGCTGAACTTCGCTGGAGCCGCCATAGATTGTGCCGGCCCGGTTGTTGAGCATGGTGGGCACAACGGTGATCACGTCAGCGCCGCCAATCGGTTCCACGTTTGACCCGGGCTGACGGGCCTCCAACTGGTCCGGCACGGCATAGAGGCCAATCGCCTCAACCGCCAGAAGGTCAAGCTCCTGGCGCAGTTCGGTGCCCGCGACCTTGAGCATGGAGGAGGCTGGCCCCGGGTTCTGTCCGTTGGACATTGCGGCCATGATGCGGCTCTCTGTCATCTCCTGTGCGTCCAGCGCCACCTCGAAGGCTGTGAGCTTGCCCGCAAAGGCGTCATCCTCCGCAACAGTTCCGCCGTCGCCATTGTGTTGCTTCGCCGCAAGCGATTTCAGGCGTTCCACACCAATGCGCAGACGCGGCGCGTAAGACCCGCCGCGCTCAAACTCCAGCAGGTACTTGGCGACCGTCCACCCGTCATTCTCCGCGCCCACGCGGTTTGCCTTGGGCACACGCACATTGTCGAAGAACACCTGATTGAACTCATGGTCGCCCGCAAGCGTGATGATCGGCTCAACCGTGATGCCGGGCGTGTCCATGTCGATCAGCACAAAGGTGATGCCCGTCTGTGGCTTGCCGGAACTGTCCGTGCGCACCAGGCAGAACATCCGGTTCGCCTCATGGGCATGGGTTGTCCAGATTTTCGTGCCATTGATCACATAGTCGTCGCCATCGCTCTCCGCCTTGCATTTGAGCGAGGCGAGGTCAGACCCTGATCCGGGTTCGGAATATCCCTGACACCAGTAATCCTCACCGGAAAGGATTCGCGGCAGGTAATAGTCCTTCTGCGCCTGTGATCCATGGCCGATCAGCATCGGTCCGCACATCGCCAGACCAAGCGGCGACAGTGTCGGCGCGCCGGCGCGGGCGCATTCGGCGGAGAAGATATGCCGCTGCGTTGCTGTCCAGCCTGTGCCGCCATATTCCTTCGGCCAGCCCGGCGCCACCCAACCCTTGGCATGGAGTTTCTTGTGCCAGAGCATGTTCCACTTCTTGTCGGTGAAAATGCCGCTGGTCAGCCGGCCCGCCTCCCGCAGGTCATCGGTCAGTTCCGCATCGAGAAAGGCGCGCACCTCCTGGCGGAAGGCTTCGTCGTCCGGGCTGAGGGAAATGTCCATGTCGTGTCTCCGCTGGTGTTTCGTGCTTGTTGTTTTCACCGGCCATTCTAGGATGCGGGCGAACTTAAAACCAAGTCGAATGAATATCAGGGAGCGGCATTATGGATCTGGATCTTAAAGGCAAGAAGGCAATCGTTACCGGCGGCACACGAGGGATCGGCCGCGCCATTGCCGAAACACTGGCAGCTGAAGGCTGTGACGTTGCCATCTGCGCCCGCAATGCGGACCAGATCACCGACGCCGTCAAGGAGATGGCGGCAACCCACGGCACAAAAGTCTGGGGTGCCCCTGCGGATATTGCCGACGCCGACAGTCTCAAGGGGTTCATTGGTGACGCCGCCAAGGAGCTTGGCGGCATTGACGTACTCGTCTCCAATGCATCTGCCCTTGCCATCGGCAATACGGAAGATGCCTGGAAGAGCGGGTTCGACATCGACATCATGGGCGCCGTCCGTTCTGTTGAAGCAGCCCTGCCGGAGTTGAAAAAATCCGCTGAAGCCAGTGGTGACGCCGCCATCATCGCCATCGGGTCCGTTTCCTCCGTTTCTGCAACTGATGCGTCCGCCTATGGCGCCGTAAAGGGGGCCATGGTTCATCTCGTCAAAGGGCTCGCCAAGGAACTCGCCGGGGCGCATGTGCGCGCCAATGTCGTCTCGCCGGGCACGGTCTATTTCAAAGGCGGCGTCTGGCACATGGTCGAGGAAAACATGCCCGACATGTTCAAGACCACCATGGCCCGCAACCCCATGGGGCGCATGGCCACACCGCAGGACATTGCGAACGCCACGGCCTTCCTTGCCAGCCCCAGATCGTCCTTTACAACCGGCATCAACATGATCGTGGACGGCGCCATCACCGACCGGGTCAACTACTAGAGTTCAGTGTAAGTGCGTCTGACCGTGCGGGGATAAAGATCCGATGATTTATGAATTCGACGACATCCTCACATAGGAAGAGCGCGCCAAGGTCATCACCACCGTGAAGCATGGTGGATTCCACGATGGGGCGCTGGGCGCCGGCTGGCAGGCAAAATCCGTCAAACGGAACGAGGAAGCCGACGCGCAAATTGTTCAGGAAGTCGCCAAAATAGTCGGTCAGGCTTTCACCCGGTCCGACAAGTTCAAGGCTCTGGCCTGGCCCAAACGGTTGGCTGGTTTTCTCGTCAGCCGGTACAAGCCGGGCATGACCTATGGCACCCATGTGGACAATGCCATTCTCAACAACGCCCGCTCTGACATGTCGTTCACCCTGTTTCTGTCTGATCCCGACACCTATGAGGGCGGCGACCTTGTCATTGAACAAGGGGACGGCGAGCGCCGCATCAAGCCGCCCAAGGGACACATGGTTCTCTATTCCACCGGCGCGATGCACCATGTGGCAGAAGTCACCAAGGGCGAAAGACTGGCCGTGGTGGGTTGGGTCCGCTCCTATGTGCGCGACCCGCAGGCCCGCGAGATGCTCTATGATCTGGACTGCGTAATGCAGGATTTGAAGGACAGGCCCGACGACCGGCCGATCCTCGATCGCGTCTCGAAGGTGCGGACAAATCTTCTGCGATTGTGGCTCGACGACTAGACGCGCATCTTGGCGCGCGAATCCAACGCTTCTTCTTTCTCGCGGTTGAGTTCGCGTGAGAGTTCCGCCATCACATGTTCAAGCTCGGCCGGTGCGACCGTGCCGTAGGCACCAACGATGCCGGCGATGACAGTCGGCACATAGCGCTGCGGTTCGAGCGTGCCGTCACCGGCCCGCTGGCGTTCGGCTCCGGCAGCTGCAAGCGCTGCACCAAAGGCCGGCCGAAGGCTCTTCGGCAGACGGGTGTTGTCATAGATCGACTTGAACACGGCGTCATTGCCCGGTTCCATGGCGACAGCCACATGGTCCTGCGTTGTTTTGCTCAAACGCGCAAATGCCATCTGCACAAAGCGCAGATCGCCTGAGCACAGCGAGCGCAGCAGCATCGTCGGCGTCAGTCGGCCGGTGCGATGCAGAACTCCGACAAATTCCTCGACCTTGGTATCGTCGATCTCGCCCGCGGTCATTTCAGCGACGGCCTGTTCGCGGGCATGCGCCACAAGCTCTGACGCCATTTCCTCGGGCAGATTTTCCTGCCGCACCAAAAAGCGCCGCATCTCATTGGCCACGTCTGCTTCCAGCTGGTCCGCGACCACAAGCGACACACACCGCAGGCAGGTCTCCGCATTGAGATCCGGGCGCTTGGCCACCAGCACCGGAATGCTGTGGTGGTCTTCATGGTCGGACAGGGCCCGCTGCAGGGCGTCGGGCGTGATCCGCGCGCCTTCGTTTTCCAGCAGGACACTGACCACATTGGCCTTCTTGGTGTCGATCAGCGCGTCTGACACCTGCTCGGACACGACCGGGCGCTGCGCAATCGCAACCTGCTTGGATTCGACCTCTTCAGCGATGACCGAAATCAGCAGTTCATCGGACAGGTCCGGCCAGTGCTGCAGCACCGGTACGCTGACCTCTTCCACATCTTTCGCCATGCGCTCCGCCATGCCGGACGGCAATAGCGGATAGAGTGCAATCTGCCGGGCGAGGGCGGCACGCACCAGCGCATCCGCATCTTCCGCCATGCGCACAACAACATCTTCCGCGATCGTGGCTTCAACCCCGTCCAGTTTCCCCTCGGCCATCAGCTGGCCGATTTTGGTCACAGCAGATTCTCGGTTGACCGGCGAGTTATCGCTCTCAAGCTTCACAACATCATCAAGCCCCAGAGGAGGTGTCATCGGTTGCCCGCCGCAGTTGAACCGGATTGTTTCAGGTGAAACCTGCACTTTCCGGGGTAAAAACCGCGTTAATCACACCTCGAACAGTCAGCGTCAGACGGCGGGCTCTTCCGACACCCGCACCAACAACTTGCCGATATTTTCCCCTGTAAACAGGCGTTTCAGGGCCGTCGGCGCTGTCTCCAGACCATCCACGATGTCCGTGCGGTATGTGAGCTTGCCCTCGGCCAGCCACTGGCCCATCTCCGCCTGGCCTTCCGCAAAGCGCTCCAGGAAATCGATGATGATGAAGCCCTCAACCCGGGCGCGCTTCATCAAGACGTTGCGGAACATGTAAGGCCCCGGCACATCGCCTTCGGCATTGTAGGTGGAGATCAGGCCGCACAGCGGAACGCGCGCGTTCTCGTTGATGAGCGTCAGAACCGCATCGAGGATTTCACCGCCAACATTTTCAAAATTGACGTCGATGCCGTTGGGGCATTCGCGCCGCAGCGCCTCCAGCACGTTTTCGGTCTTGTAGTTGATGCAGGCATCAAAGCCGAGATCATCCACCACCCATTTGCACTTTTCTTCGGAGCCAGCGATGCCGACAACACGGCAGCCCTTGATCTTGGCGATCTGGCCAACTGTGGACCCGACCGCACCCGCTGCTGCAGATACCACAACGGTTTCACCGGCCTTGGGCTGACCAATTTCAAGCAGCCCGAAATAGGCGGTCATCCCCGTGGCGCCCAGCACGCTCATAAATGCGTCGAGCGGAATGCCAAGGCCGGCGGGAATTTTGGAAACGCCGGTACCGTCCGACACGGTGTAGTCCTGCCAGCCGCCCAGCCCCGGCACCACGATATCGCCTACGTCAAAGCCATCCAGATTGGACTGCTCCACCACGCCGAGCGTGCCGCCGCGCATGACGTCGCCGATTTCCACAGGCGGCATGTACTGGTCCATGTCGCTCATCCAGATGCGATTGGTCGGGTCCAGCGACAGATAGATCGTGCGGATCAGAATTTCTCCGTCACCGGCTTCCGGCTTCGGCGCATCCACAAGCTCCAGGTCGCCTTCTGACACCTCACCTTCTGGCCGCTGACGCAGCACCCATTGCCTGTTTGAATTGCGCATCGTGTCTCCTCCGGTTGGCTTTTGTTTTTCACCCTTGATGGTGACTCGCACGCCTCTCTTTGGCCAGCACCAAAAGCTCCGCCGGGCCAACGCCCGCGAAAGCATGAGGGAGAACGGGA
>ERZ1740067.872-NODE-872-length-22534-cov-4.961297_pt1 | contig 22534 bp, 22 predicted proteins | sample MGYA00581736_ERZ1740067 | MGnify/ENA primary metagenome ERZ1740067 (study PRJEB43018, sample SAMN04849236) | marine metagenome | isolation source: floating plastic debris | place: Pacific Ocean | collected 2008-08-27 | study: EMG produced TPA metagenomics assembly... | reverse complement strand
GTTCCAGGGCGGTGCATTCACGGTAATGATTTTCACCGCGCCCCGCTGTTCGATGAGCGGTGATTGGCCGGCCGTATCTGTCATAAGTCTCCCCCCAAGAAACGCTAAAGTCTGACTAGTAATTTGCCAAAATTGCTGCCGGAAAACAGGCCTAAGAATGCTTCGGGCGCATTTTCCAAACCATCGATAATATGTTCGCGATATTTGACCGCGCCGGATTTCACCCAGCCGCTCATGTCGGTGTGAAACTGTGATGTAAGGTCAGCAAAGTCACTAAATAAGAAGCCTTGCAGGGTCAGGCGTTTGACTAGGATCTTGGCGAGAATCTCTTGGAGGTTGTCTTTGCTTTCTGGAAATCCCAAGTCTCGGTTGACGGCAATCGTGCCGCAAACCAGATAGCGGCCATAATTCTTCATCGCATCCAAGACGCTTCTGGCAAGAGCGCCTGCTACGTTATCGAAATAGATATCGACGCCATCGGGGCAGGTTTCGCGCAACTGTTCGGCAAAGTCACCGCCGCGCCTGTCTATGGCTGCCGCTAGGCCAAGGTCCTCTGTTAGGTAGCGGCATTTGTCTTTGCCGCCAGCGATGCCGACGACACGCAGTCCTGCTATGCGTCCCATTTGCGCTGCCACCGAGCCTACGCCGCCGGTTGCTGCCGAGACCAGCAGCGTGTCACCACTTTTCATCCGCCCAAACCGCGTCAAGGCGCCATAGGCAGTGTGTCCCGGCAATCCAAGGACGTTGAGCGCGGTCGTCAGCGGTGCAAGGTCGGGATTTATCCGCTGCAGACCTGTGCCATCGCTCAGTGAATAGGCCTGCCAGCCGGACGGCGCGACCACATAGTCGTCTACTGCAAAACTGGGGTGTCGGCTCTCAATAATGTGTGCAATGGACGTGCCGACCATGGGCGCGTTCAGCGGCGGAGACGCAGCGTAATTAGCGCCATCATACATCCGCGCGCGCATATAGGGGGCGAGCGATAGGTAGTGCGTGCGCAGTAAGACCTCACCCTCTGATGGTGTGGGTATTGGCCCTTCTACAAGAGCGAAATTCTCTAAGACTGGCTCTTTTTCAGGTCGAGAGACTAAGTGAATTTGGCGGTTGATGCTGGTCATGGAACCACGGTCGCTTGGTGTCGGACGCTGTTAGACGCTGCGGCCTTCTGCCTTTGGAAAGTCGGGTCGGCGCTTTTCTAGAAATGAATTGATTCCTTCCATAGCGGCGGGGGATTGCAGGACTTCGACCAGATTTTGACGCTCAAGCGCCAGTTGGTCTGTTAAGTCATTGCTGCGGCCGGAGACCAAGAGCGCCTTTATTCTCGCCTGTGTCGCCACCGACCCGCGCGCAAGCTTGGCAACCATTTTAACCGCTTCTTCTTCTGCGCTATCCTTTGGAACAATCCGATTGACTAGGCCGTGATGCTGCAAAGTTTCTGCAGCGACGGGCGCGCCAAATAAGCAGATTTCGCTGGCAAGGGCATGCGGCAATTGTCTGGCGAGTGTGGAGGTTAGTCCACCATCCGGCGTAAAGCCAATTTTGGCATAGGCCGGCATGAAGGCAGCGCCTTCCTCAACAATGACGAGGTCGCATGCCATCACAATTGAAAATCCGCCGCCAGCCGCGCCGCCTGTGACGGCGGCAATAACCGGCTTTGGGCACGCGCGAATGGCGGCAACGCAGTCTTGCAACTCGGTGATGATTTGCTCTGTCGTCACGTCAATTTCTTGATTGAGGCTTTTCAGCATGAAGCCCAAATCCCCGCCCGCGCTGAAATATCCGCTGCGTCCCACTAGAATGACTGCAGCGATGCGGTCTTCCCTGGTTGCTTGGTCCAGCGCGTCTAGCAACGCTGCATGATAGGCAAGCGACAACGCGTTCTTTGTGACCGGATTGTCGCTGACGACAACTAAATGGTCCCCCTTGTCCTCAATCTTGATGGTGTTGTCTTCCGGCGCTGACATGATGCACTCTCCTAAACAGCGAATTGCTGTCATGGTCCTCAAGTTGATGGCAGGGGCGAGCTTTTCCTACATAAAAATATGCAGCCGTGCAAAAAAAATATCAAAAAATATGTTTTCCTGCAAAAATATTAGTGATAAAGGTTCTAAGAAGATTTTGAGGGGGGCGTAAGACCGCGTGAAGGTCAACTTCACGATCCCGTTGTTTTTGCGCCATAATATGGATTGAACTATGCGCGACGCGGTGGTCGTATCAACGGCGCGGACGCCGATTGGCAAAGCATATAGGGGCGCTTTTAACAGCACCAACCCCCAAACGCTGGGGGCACATGCGGTGTCACACGCTGTCGCGCGCGCTGGCATTTCTCTTGACGATGTGGAAGATGTGGTGCTCGGCACTGCGTTTCAGGAGCGACGCGCCAGCCTCAATCAAGCCCGGCAAGTCGCCATGAAGGCTGGCCTTCCGGTCAGTGTGGCCGGTCAGACCACGGACCGGCAATGCGCCAGTGGTCTGATGGCCATTGCAACGGCGGCCAAGCAGGTCATCGTGGATGAAATGGATGTGGTCGTCGGCGCCGGCTGCGAAAGCATTAGCTTGGTCCAGGATAAGGACTGGAAAGTCTTTCCAGATAGCGACCTACTCGGCTCGCATCCAGCACTTTATATGCCAATGATAGAAACGGCGGAAATTGTCGCTGAGCGCTATGGCATCTCACGCGATGCGCAAGATGCATATGCCCTCCAATCCCAAGCGCGCACCGCCGCTGCGCAGGCCGACGGCAAATTCGATGCTGAAATTGTTCCGCTTTCAACGGTTATGACTGTCAAAGACCGAGAAACCGGCGAGGTCTCTCAGCAAGAGGTCACCTTGGAGAAGGATGAAGGTAACCGGCCGGGAACAACGATTGAAAATCTGCAGTCTCTCAATCCAGTATTCAAGGGTGGACAGGCTATTGCGCAAGGCACCTGCGTCACGGCTGGAAACTCAAGTCAGCTGTCAGACGGCGCTTCGGCTGCGGTTCTAATGCATGGCAAGCTTGCCGAGCAGCGCGGCCTCAATCCCCTTGGCCGGTATGTCGGCATGGCGGTTGCGGGCTGCGAACCAGATGAAATGGGCATTGGACCCATCTATGCCGTACCGAAGCTGCTTAAGACCCACGGGCTTTCGGTCGACGACATTGGCCTTTGGGAACTGAATGAGGCCTTTGCGGTCCTAGTGCTTTATTGTCGCGACACGCTCGGAATTCCTGATAATTTGATGAACGTCAACGGGGGTGCGATCTCAATCGGCCATCCTTATGGCATGTCAGGCGCGCGCATGGTGGGCCATGCCTTGATTGAAGGCAAACGCCGGGGCGCCAAGCATGTGGAGGTGACCATGTGTATCGGCGGCGGCATGGGTGCGGCTGGCTTGTTTGAGGTTCTTTAAGGGAGGAGTGAATGGGACAAGCGCTTGGCACTTTAGAGGAACTTCCGCAGGAGTATCGCGACCAGCTTACGGCAGCGGGGGTGGCGCCACTTTGGCCCATGATGCGCAATGTGCTGCCGCATGATGCGCCCATGCCCATCACGAAGCCGGGTTTTTGGCGGTATGACGAGGCGCGCCCGTTGCTCATGCGCGCTGGCGAACTCACCCCTGTGGAAAAGGCCGAGCGCCGCGTTCTGGTATTGTCCGACCCCGGTCGGGGGGCCGGGGCGATGCAAGCGACAGCGTCAATCTATCTTGGCCTGCAACTTCTACTGCCCGGCGAAACAGCGCCAAATCATGTGCACACCCCGTCCGCTGCGCGCATCGTGGTGGAAGGTGAGGGTGGCTATACCACCGTTGATGGCGAGAAGCTGCCGATGGAGGAAGGTGACGGCATCCTGACCCCTGGCGGGGAGTGGCATGAGCATGGCCATGACGGCGATGAGCCGGTAGTGTGGCTGGATGCACTTGATTTGCCGGTGTTCTACTATCTTGAAGGGTCCTATGCGCGTGAAGGCGACTTGCAAAGCCCGCGCAATCGGCCGGATGCTAGCCAGGTGGAGTATCTAGCCTCCGGCCTAGCGCCGACCCGCAAGCGCTCAGAAGCCGCGCGGCGCTACCCCATGGTACGCTATCCCTGGGTGCGCACGCAGCAAGCGCTGCGGGAAATGCTCAGATATGCGGCCCATGGCTTTGCCGAACTGGATTATGTGAACCCCGAGACGGGCGCAGACGCATTGCCTACGATTGGCTTTACTGCTGGCATGATGGCCGCAGGGGCGTCAGTCACGCCCCCCATGCGGTCCTCCTCGGCAGCCATCCACATTATCAGTGGCCGTGGCAAAACCACGGTGAACGGGGAGACATTTACCTGGGGTCCCAAGGACACATTCTCTGTGCCCGTTTTTGCGGAGGTGTCTCATCAGGCCGATGAAGAAGCTTTCCTCATAAAGGTGCATGACCGGCCGCTACAAGAAAAACTTGGTTATTATGAGGAACGCGATTGATGAGCGAATATCTGTTTACTGTCCCGGAGGTATACTCCATCCCCGTTGAGGGGGAGAGCGCCGCTTACCCCGTGCATCGGATATTTTGCGTTGGCCGTAATTATGCAGCTCATGCTGCAGAAATGGGCGTGGAAGTGGATCGCGAAGCGCCCTTCTACTTTTCCAAAACGCCGTCTGCGACCCTGCCGACGGGCTCAACCGTTCCTTATCCCCCTGGCACAGTGAACTATCACTATGAAATGGAGCTAGTCATCGCCATCGGGAAACCCGTGTTCAAGGTCGATTTAGAGGCTGGCATGGATGCAATTTATGCCTATGGCTGCGGCCTGGATATGACACGGCGGGACTTGCAATTGGTTGCCCGCGAGAAAGGCCGGCCATGGGATTTGGGCAAGGATTTTGAGCAGTCTGGCGTCTTTGCGCCGCTGGTGAAGGCGGACAAGGTGTCTGCCATTGGACCGCAGCGCATCCACCTGGAAGTCAATGGCGAAACCAAGCAAGATGCGCATTTGGCGGACTTGATTTGGAAGGTTGATGAAATCGTCAGCGACCTGAGTAAATTTTATCATTTGGCGCCGGGCGATGTGATTATGACGGGCACCCCCGCTGGTGTCGGGCCTGTCACGGCGGGCGACACGATCACGGGCGGCATTGACGAAGTCGGCACCATCTCTCTCACCATTGCCGAGGCTGAATGATCCATTTCTACGGATATTTCCGCAGCTCCTGCGCCTATCGCTGCCGCATCGCCTTTAATCTGAAAGGCGTGGCGCATGACTTTACGTCCGTGCACTTGCGCCGAAATGGCGGCGAGCAACATGCACCCGACTTCAAGGCCATCAACCCGCAGGGGCTTGTCCCGTCCATCACCGATGGGGATTTTCAGCTCAACCAATCCATGGCCATTGTGGAATGGCTGGATGAAACCCATCCCGAGCCGCCGTTCTTGCCAGATACACCCAATGAACGGGCCAAAGTGCGTGCCTTCGCGCAGATGATTGCCTGTGATATCCATCCACTGCAGAACCTGCGTGTCCTGCTCTATCTGAAAAATGAGCTTGGGCAGGACGATGCTGCCAAAGACGCCTGGCTCCAGCGGTGGCTTGGGGACGGGCTTCAAGCCTGTGATGCTTATATTGCGCGCGAGGGCACTGAGAGCACTTTCTGCTTCGGCGATACGCCAGGCCTGGCAGAAATTTGTCTGGTCCCGCAAGTGTTTTCCGCACATCGATTTGGGGTCGACCTATCGAACATGCCGAACGTGACACGCGTTTATGATGCGTGCCAAGCCTTGCCGGCCTTTGCCGATGCAGCGCCAAGTAAACAGCCGGATGCGGAATGATGGCTGAGCTATCCGCATCACCGGTCTTTAGCGCCGACTATGCTGTCAGCTTCGGCGATTGCGACCCTGTCGGCATCGTCTTCTACCCACGCATCTTTGCCTGGCTGGACCGCACCTTCCACGCCTATCTCACGGCGGTGGCCGGCGGCCATAAGGCGGTGTGCACGGCTTTGGATGCGCGCGGCACTGGCCTCATCAATGCCGATTGCCAATTCCGCCGCCCGCTCACGGAAGGCGATACCTTGAGCGTCGCCATGGCATCCGTTGATTGGCGCGAGCGGGCCTTTGACGTGAAATATCAAGGGCATGTTGGGGGCAGGGTCGCCTTTGAGGGTACGGAGACTCGCGCGCTCTTTGTAGAAAAGGATGGCCGCATGACAGCGGGCGCAACAGGGCCGCTTAAGGCCCGGCTTGAGGGGGGACGGCATGGCTGACGGGAAGGTCATCATCACAATTGCACCAACAGGGGGCATGGGCTCGAAAGAGATGAACCCAGCTCTGCCGACGCAGCCCGATGAAATCGCGGAGGATGTGTTCAAATGCTATCAGGCCGGTGCCAGCGTTGTGGCCGTCCATGCCAGGCGGCCCGACCATCAAGCCACCTGTAACCCAGATATCTATCGAGACATCAACACCCGTATCCGCGAGAAATGCGATATCATCATCAATAACTCCACCGGCGGCGGCGTAACGGGCGATATGGTGCGCGACGTCGGCAATGGCGACCTTGAAATCATGTGGGACCAGCGCATCAAGGGCGTCGATGGCGGCGCGGAAGTGTGTACCCATGATGCCCATACGATTGTCGGGCAATTCAACGGCAAGAATGTCTTTGTGCCAACACCGCCCGATGCCTGCCGGGAGCTGGCGTCCATGATGAAGGAGCGCGGCATCAAGCCGGAATGGGAGTGCTTTAGCCTCGGCCATATGTCCGACCCGCTCACCCTCATCAAAGAGGGCTATGATGAACCGCCTTACATCTTCAACTTTGTGCTGGGCGCGCATAAAGGCTTTCAAGGCGCGCTGCCATTTTCGCTAAAAACCTTGCAGCTGATGGTGGAGATGCTGCCAAAAGAGTCCGTGTTTACCGTCAGTGGCATCGGGCCCGCGCAAGTGCCTGCCGCCATGGGCGCCATCTTATGCGGCGGCCATGTGCGCGTCGGGCTTGAAGACAACATGTATTATGAGCGGGGCAAGCTGGCGACGAATTTGCAGCTCACCCAGCGCCTGGTGCGGCAAGTCCGCGATATGAATTTAGAACCAGCAACGCCTTCGGAAGCGCGGGACTTGCTGGGGCTGCCACGAACGACAGCGCATTAGAGTTAACTATTGGGGGAGGGCCTTATGCCCGAAGGAAAAGTCATCATTACAGTCGCGCCCACGGGCGGCGTTGGAACCAAGCAGGCCAATCCAGCCTTGCCGACGCAGCCTGATGAGATTGCAAACGACGTTATCCGATGCTGCGAAGCTGGCGCCAGCGTTGTCGCCGTGCACGCCAGACGGCCCGATGAAACAGCCACCTGCGACCCCGACATCTACCGCGACATCAACGCCCGCATCCGGGCTGGCTGTGATATCATCATCAACAATTCCACGGGCGGGGGGCCAACCGGGGAAATGGTTGGGCCTATCACAGCTGGCGGCGTTGATACTGGCGATGTTGAAATGCTGTGGGGCGAGCGGGTGAAGGGCGTCGAGGCAGGCGCAGAAATTTGCACCCACGATGCTTTTTGCGCCAACACATATCTGCCAGACGGCACGACCATCGTGATGAATGCCTCGCTGCAGCGCAGCCGCGAGCTAGCGCAAGCCATGAAAGATCGAGGCATTAAGCCCGAATGGGAGTGCTTCTCAGTCGCCCAAATGATTGACCCTGTACGCCTCATTGAGGAGGGCCTGGACGAGCCGCCTTACATATTCAATTTCGTGTTGGGTGCGCATAAAAACATCCAAGGCGCAATGCCTTGGTCGCCAAAGACTTTGGTGGCCATGGTAGAGGAATTGCCCAAAGGCTCCATCTTCACGGTGAGCGGCATTGGCCCAGCGCAAGTCCCTGCTGCCATGGGCTCCATCATTTGCGGCGGGCATGTGCGCGTGGGCTTGGAGGATAACATCTATTATTCCCGCGGCGTGCTCGCCAACAATCTGCAACTGGTCGAGCGGCTTGCCCGGCAGGTGCGCGATATGGGCCTAGAGCCCGCCACCCCGGCTGAAGCGCGCGAGATGCTTGGCTTGCCGCGCCAGCCAGCCGTGCAGCAGCAAAAGGCTTCTTAAGCCCATGTTGAAGCTTTACTTTACCCACAAAACCCGCTCTGGCCGGGTTGTCTGGCTGCTCGAAGAACTCGGGCTTGAATACGAACTCGTGAAGCTCGAATTCTCCAAAGAGGGCCTCAAATCCGAAGAGCACCGCAAACGCCATCCGCTAGGCCGCGTGCCGGTGCTTGAGGATGGCGATGTGACCATCTTCGAGTCAGGCGCGATCATCGACTACATTCTTGAGCGCCATAAAAATGGTGGCCTGAAACCCGCTGTCGATGCGCCGGAATTTCCCTATTATCTGCAATGGTTCCATTATGTGGAAGGCATGATTATGCCGCCCATCAATGAGATTGTGGTGCAAACTGTCTTATTGCCGCCGGAACGGCGCAGCGAAGATGCCTTGAACAAAGCGCTCAAGCTCCTTGCTAAAGCCATGAAACCCGTCAATGAGGCTCTTGAAGGCAAAGATTATATCGTTGGTGATTTCTCCGGCGCGGATATCATGCTGGGGCACGCTGCTTTCATGGCCAATCTGTCCGTTCCGTTTGGTGATGATATGCCCAATTTGAAGGCTTATGTGGCGCGTATCGCCGCCCGTCCTGCCTTTGATTACGCCATTAATCTTAAATAGATGAGCGATTTGGAGGGCAGCGTTGCCATTATCGGCATGGGGTCCGTGGGTGCGGGCTGGGCGTCTTTGCTGCTGGCCCATGGCGCGGCAGTCCAGGCGTATGATCCTGTAGATGGCGCGCAGGCACGCGCCAAAGCGCTCATTACGGGATGCTGGCCATCGCTCAAGCTACTGGGCCTAACCAATGAGGCGGCGCCGCCTTTGGACGGTTTATCCTTCTGCAGCACAATCGCCGAAACCGTTCAAGACGCAGCGGTGGTTATAGAAAACGTTCCCGAAGATTTGGCAGTTAAAAAAGAGGTCTTCGCCAAAGCGGATGCCGCTGCGCCGATAGACGCCCTCCTCCTATCCAGTGCCGGAGGGCTTGCCGCAACCGATATCCAAACCGCTTGTAGCCATCCCGAGCGGATGTTGGTGATGCATCCGTTTAACCCTTCGCACCTGATCCCGCTGGTTGAGATTGTGCCGGGGAAGAAGACTTCGCCAGATGCTGTCGCACGCACGCTGGCTTTTGCGCGCTCTTTAGGAAAGCAGCCTGTCACCGTCGCCCGGGAGCAATCAGGCCATATGGTCAATCGGCTGCAATTCGCCTTGGTGCGTGAGGCTATTCGGTGTTTGATCGATGGGATCGCGACACCGCGGGACATTGATGCGGCGGTGCGCTATGGTCTTGCGCCGCGCTGGCTTCTTATGGGCGGCCTTCAGACGGTCGCGCTCGCTGGTGGACCCGGCGGCATGCGAGGCATCCTCGACCATGCGGGCAACGCCATGGAACAATGGTGGGCACCAGGGCCGGATGTGACGCTCACCGATGCTGTGAAAGATGAATTAGCGGGTGCGGCTGAAGACTTGGGCGCAGGCGGCGACTTCGAGGACTGGGTGGCTTGGCGTGATAAACAGCTGATCGCCGTTCTGAGTCTGCAGAGCCAGGCTGAATACGCTCGGCCGATGTTTACAAGTGAGGGAAAGTGATATGACATCCTGGCCTGTTGATTTGCCAAGCTGTCTGGCTGTGGAGCGCAAGGATGCCATTGCTATCCTGTCGCTCAATCGACCGGAGAAGCGCAATGCGCTTTCTGACGAGCTGGTGCTAGGGCTGCAGAACTTTTTTGAAGCCATTCCAGAGGACATCTTGGCTATCGTGCTGCGCGGAGAGGGCGACCATTTTTGCGCTGGGCTTGACCTCAATGAGCTTAAAGAACCGGTCGGGGTAGACTTTGGCTCGTCCATGATTGGCCAGTGTCTCTTCTGCACCATTCATTATTGCAGCGTGCCGGTCATCTCGGTGCTGCATGGCGCCGTCGTCGGCGGCGGGCTGGAGGTCGCGGCCTCATCGCATATCCGTGTGGCTGAAAAGTCAGCTTTCTTTGCTTTACCAGAAGGCACAAGGGGCATCTTTTTAGGCTCCGGCGGGTCGGTGCGCCTGCCGCGCCTTATCGGCGTGTCCAATGTCATGGACATGATGCTTTCCGGGCGTGTCTATAGCGCCGAGGATGCCTATGCGCATCTCGGCCTCACACAATATCTCGTCGAAGACGGTGAAGGCACGGATAAGGCCGTCGAGATAGCACAGAAGGTCGCGGCCAATTCAAAGCTGTCGAATTTCGCCATCATTCAGGCCCTGCCACGCATTGCTGACAATGATGCCAATTCTGGTCTGTTTACGGAGATGCTGATGGCGGCGATTGCTGAAAATGATGGTGAAGCGAAGAAGCGACTTCGCGAATTTCTCGAGTTGAAAATGAACAAGGTCCAGAAGGCTTAGCCCGGGTTTGGGTTAAGGGGAGAACAGATATGCGAACGAATATTCAAGAAGCTGAGGAGTTTCGCGATTATATCGCCAAATGGGTGGATAATCGCCTTATTCCAGTGGCGGAAGAGATTGATGTGGCGGGCGAATTTCCCAGAGAGCTCGCCAAAGAACTTGGCGAGCTGGGCTATATCGGCACCATGTATCCTGAAGGCGCGGGCGGCATTGGGCTGGAAAACCCCAACCTGTGCTTTTCCATCTTGAATGAGGAAATCGCGCGCGGCTCCTTGGGCTTTGCCGCCTGGATTTGCATGCAGGGCTCCACTGCGACCCACACGATTTATGAATGGGGCAATGACCACCTCAAAAAAGAATATATGGAGCCGGCGCTGAAGGGTGAGAAAATCTGTGCCTTTGCCATTACCGAACCCAATGCGGGCTCAGATGCGGCGTCGCTGCGCACCAAAGCCACAAAGGTTGATGGCGGCTGGGTCATCAATGGCTCAAAGGTTTTCACCTCCAATGGCACGGTAGCTGACTTCATCACCATCGTGGCCTCCACGGATTTATCGCTTGGTGCCAAAGGCCTAGAGCTGTTCGTCGTCGATACCGATTTCGACGGTTTTTCGGTGAGCCAAAAGCTCGACAAAATGTCTGTGCGTTCATCCGATACGGCAGCGCTGTCCTTTGATGATATGTTCGTGCCGGACAATCATATGCTCTCGAGCGAAACCGGAAATGGCTTTCGCAACGCCTATCGCTCGCTGACAGTCGACCGGATTTTTACCGCCGCGCTGGCGGTTGGCAATGCCCGCGCGGCCTATGACGCGGCAAAGCAATATGCGCAAGAACGTGAACAATTCGGCCGCCAAATCGGCTCTTTCCAAGCCATAGAATTCCGTCTTGTGGATATGTATGCCAATCTTCAGACGGCAGCCATGCATACCTACCACGCCGCGCAAATGGCCGACCGCGGTGAAGATATCACCACCGAAGCAGCGATGGCCAAATTAGTCGCCAGTGAAAAAGGCCGTGAAGTCTGCCATGATGCAGTGACCATCTATGGCGGTTGGGGGCTGATGAACGAGTATCCCGTGCAGCGCTATCTGCGCGATAGCTACTTCCCTATGGTTGGCGGTGGTACGCCGGAAATCATGCGCAAGATTATTGGCCGTAAGGCTGCTCATTAAGCGCAATCCTCATTAGCGTCTGGGTGTGGCTTACGGTTCAGAAGTCTTAAGCCGCACATCCATGGAGAGCGTCCTGCGCTAATGCAGCAAGCTACGCGCAATCAGCTCTTTCATAATCTCGTTCGTTCCGCCGTAGATTTTTTGCACGCGGCTGTCGGCGAACATGCGGGCAATGGGGTATTCCATCATGAAACCGTAGCCACCGTGCAGTTGCAGGCATTCATCAACCACTTCGTTTTGGATTTCCGAGACCAGGTATTTGGCCATTGATGCTTCGGCGGCGGACAGGCCAGTGTCGGAGGTGATTTTGCCGATGCACTTCTCCACATAGGCTTTGGCAAATTCGATTTTTGTTTTTGCCTCAGCCAATTTGAAGCGCGTATTTTGGAATTCTGCGATGGATTTGCCGAACGCTTTGCGTTCTTGTGTGTAGCTTACCGCTTCTTGCAAAGCCGCTTCGGCTATGCCAACGCCCAAGATGGCGATGATGAGCCGCTCCCAGGGCAGTTGCTGCATCATTTGGATGAAGCCTTGGCCTTCTTCGGGGCCGATGAGCGCTGTGCTGGGCACGCGGGCATTGTTGAAAAACAGCTCGGATGTGTCTTGGGATTTAAGGCCCAGTTTTTCCAAATTCTGGCCTCTGGAAAAGCCTTCCAACCCATCCGTCTCAACGCCGAGAAGGGAAATTCCTTTCGCGCCCTGCGTTTTATCGGTTTTGGCAACGACGACGAGGAAGTTTGCAATCTGGCCGTTGGAGATGAAGGTCTTGGAGCCGTTGATGACATATTCGTTGCCGTCGGCGGTGGCGGTTGTATTGATGCCTTGCAAGTCTGAGCCGGCGCCGGGCTCACTCATGCAGATGGCGCCGATGAGGTCTCCCGTGGCGAGTTTTGGAAGCCATTTTTCCTTTTGATATTCAGTGCCATAGGCCAGCACATAGTGCACGGCGATGGAGTGGACATAATAGCCAAAGCCCATTTCATTGCGCAGGCCTAATTCGCCAAGCAGGATGGATTCATGGGCTAGCGAGCCGCTGAGGCCGCCCAGTTCTTCAGGCACGGAAATGCCAAGCAGGCCATTGTCCCCGGCCTTTTGCCATATCTCGCGGGGTACAGCACCCGCCGTTTCAAACTCCTTACGCCGTGGAAGCACCTCTCGGTCTAGGAATTTTCCTATTCCGTCAGAAAATGCGGTCAGTTCCTCATTGGCCCATTGGGCATCAGAAAAGAGCATAGCCTCCCCCCTTATCTCGTTTCATCTCTAAGCTGACTTCAGCATGCCCGCCAGGTCTTGGCCCAATTGGCCCGAGCCGCGCAGATAAACTCCGCCATCCACAACCATCACTTGCCCGCTGATGAAGCCCGCCAGGTCTGAACATAAAAACAAGCAGGCATCAGCCACATCTTGGGTTTTTCCCGTGCGGCCCAGCGGTGTGGCGGCAATAACGCGCTCGATGATGTCAGGGCCGGCGGTGAGCCGCCGAAAGCCCTCGGTATCCTCAATCATGCCGGGTACCACCGAGTTTACCCGGACGCCTTCAGCGCCCCACTCCATGGCCAGCGTGCGGGTGATTTGGTCGACGCCCGCTTTGGCTGCGCACACATGGGACTGCGTCTCATAGGGCAGATAGGCTTGCGGCGCAGAAATATTGATGATGCTCGCGCCGGGGCGCTTTAGGTGGGGATAAGCGCCCTTCATCACATGGATTGTGCCCATCAGGTCAATATCGATGACGGACTTATAAGCGTTGATTGACATGTCTGCGCCAAAAGCGGGGAAGTTGCCCGCTGCCCCTGAGATGAGATTATCGAAATCACCAAGCGCGGCTTGGAAGTCCGCCAGGGCACTTGCAACAGCGCTTGCATCGCGCACATCAAACGCAGCGCCAAGCGCGTGTTTGGCGCCGAGGTTTTTGAGCGATTGAACGGTATCATCGACCTTCTCTTGGCGTCTGCTGGCCACGGCAACGCTGGCGCCATGCCTTGCAAAGGCTTCAGCAATGGCGCGGTTGATGCCGGAGGTGCCGCCGATGACAACGACGGTCTTGTCTGAGAAGTCGATGCTAATCGTCATGTCGGCGTCAACGCGCTGGCATACCGTGTACGATAGATAGGGAGCGCAGCGCCGTGCCCGCGCGGCGGTGCTCGGACAGCGCTTGATAATCTGGGTCGTTGTACCAATCGCGCGCGGCGTCTGCGCTGGCGAACTTAATCATCACAACGCGGCCCTGAATCGGGCTTTCCCCTTCAAGTGGTTCAACGGAATCGTCGAATGTAATGAATTCGCCGCCGTGCTTTTTGAGGATCGGAAAAAAGCCCTTTTCATAGATCCGGTAGGTGTCCGCGTCGTTGATGATGAAATTGGCAAGAATGTAGGCAGGTGTGTCGCTCATGGGTCTGTCCTTCGTCTCTTATGCGGCGTTGCGCATGTCTGGGCCAGGGGTGTGGAAGTTGAATTTGTTACCGTCTAGGTCGCGGAAATAGGCGCAATAAAAACCGCCGCCGCGCAGGCCAGGCTTGCCTTCGCAGGTGGCGCCAAGCTCTAGGGCTTTATTATAGAGGCGGTCCACATCGGCTTCGGTCTCGGCGGCGAAAGCCACCATCGAGCCATTGCCAATGGTAGCGTCTTCCCGATTGACCGGTGTGCAAACGGCAAACCAAGGTTCGCCCAGTTTTTTGCCCCAACCAACGATATGATACATGTCGAAGATGCGCTTGAGGCCGAGTTCGCCCAGCAGGCCATCATAAAATTCCGCGGCACGCGCTTTGTCATTGGTGCCGACCATCACATACCCAAACACGGTGTCCTCCCCCTCTGGTGCGGATGCTTCCTACTGCACTGTCCGCAGTTTTTGATTGGACGCCATGGAGGCGCCAAGTTTGGCGTATTGCGCCTTGGTTTCTTTGCTCCAGCCATCGACTTCATCTTCGGCGATGCCGTATTTGAGGCCTCGGTCAACCCCTGGGCGGGCGCGGATGCGGTCGACCCAAGCCATGACGTTTGGAAAGCCGGTAATGTCGATTTTGCTCCATTTCCAGCCGCGCACCCAAGGGTAGGAGGCAATGTCGGCAATCGTGAACGTGTCACCGCAGATGTATGGGGTATCGCCCAACTTATTGGAAAGAACGCTGAGAAGGCGCAGTGCTTCCTTGTTAAACAGCTCCAGAGGATGCGACTTAAGCACGTCATCCACGTCGGTCATATAGCGCGTGTTACTGAGCTTATTGCCAAACACGGGACCTAGATTGGCCACTTGCCAGAACAGCCAGGCCAGCACGTCCCATTTGCCGTCATCCAGCGGCAGCAGAGGCGACGGATAGGCCTCCCCCAGATACTGCAGGATAGCGCCGCTCTCCATCAGGTTCATGTCACCATGCTGCAGCGCTGGGATTTTCTGGTTCGGATTCACGGCCGTGAATTCGTCAGAAAACTGCTCTCCGCCCAGCAGGTTTACAGTGCGCACCTCCACCTCAGGCAAGGCAACGCCCGCCTCTTTCAGCTCTTCGAGCATGATGGAGATTTTCCAGCCGTTCGGTGTCGCGGCTGTCCAGAAGGTCATCGTCATGGAGCGTGTGCCCCTTCTATTTTTAAAGTCTGATTGCGTTTATCAGCCAGGCATTTGCGCCATGACTTGATGCGGCTCGATATTTGGCCGATTGAGGATGGTATCCCGGTTCTCGCCCGCTCTGTAGCGCGCAATCAAGTCCGGTACGTCCACTTTAACGCCGACCGGGTTCATGCCGAAATCGCTGTTTTGGAACCAATCCGCCAGTGCTTCGTTGGTCTCAAAAACATCGACCTGCAATTCTACCTGGGTCTGGTCCGGATCATGATAATAAAGCGAAAGCGTACCGCCGTGGTTGATGGTCCAGAAGGGCATGATGCCAAGCTCTGCCAGCCTTTCATAGGTGGCAAACAGGTCATCTAAGCTTTCATAGGTAAAGGCCAAGTGCTCTGTGCCGGCATAGCGGCGGTCTTGGTCTTCCAGGCCTGGCATGTTCAAAATAGCCAGCCGGTGATGCTCTTCATCATAGGTTAAAAAAGAGGCAATCGGCGAGCCGAGAACGACCTCCGCCTCGAGCACTTTAGAATACCAAGCAATCATTTCTTCATATTTGGACGTGCGCAGCGCGACATGCGCGAATTTCGCAGGTGCGATCTTGCCGCGCTCCTTCGCTGTTTTCGGAACAAGAGGCTGAATAGCTGGTGCGTTCATGATGTTTGATCTCCCCTCAACGATCAGGACAGTAATTTGTCGCTTGTCAAAATTTATATTATCTCTTATGACAGATGTCAAATAATTTTGAGGAGAATTCGCATGTCAGCAAATATAGGTGCGCTGGCTGTTGGCGATGGCAAAGGCAAATCGGAAAGAACCCGCGATGCACTTCTTGCTGCCGGTATCCGGCTGTTCTCCGAACAGGGGTATGACGCAACGAGTACGCGCCAGGTGGAAGCCCTCGCTGGGGTGCAGCGCAATTTGATGACCTATCATTTCGGCGGCAAAGAGGATTTCTGGAAAGCCTGCATGGTGGCGCTCAACGGGCGCATGGGGGCCTTGTTGGAGCCTGTCTTTGACCAATCAAAAGACATTGAGCCGCGCGAACGTGTCCGCTTTCTCATCCGCCGCTATGTCCGGGCCAGCGCCGCTGTTCCTGAAGTCGCGCGCATCCTATTTGATGAAGGCCGCTCAAGTGGGTGGCGCCTTGAATGGTTGGTCGACAATTATATTCGTAGCTTCTTTGATACGATTGCGCAGGTCTTCAAAGAAGGCCGTCAAAGCAACGCCATTCCAGATATCCCGCTGATAAACTTCTATTATTTCTTAGCGGCCAGCGGCGCGATGTTCTCTATGTCTGCCGAGTTCAAATTGCTGACTGGAAAGGATGCGTTTGAGGACGCCATGGTGGACGCCCAAGCAAACGCCATTGCGGACCTTTTGACGGCGCACACACATACCACAGTGAAGGCAGCAGACGCCGCTAACGACTAATTTTTAAATTTTCGCTCAAAAAACAAAGGGGAGGGGAGCGCTATGAAGCTTGCAAGTTATGCGGTGGGAGACACTGCATCTTATGGCATCGTGACAGAAACCGGGGTCATTGACCTAGGGTCAAAACTTGGGGCTGAGGCGCCGACTTTGCGGGCGCTGATTGCAAACGGTTTGGATTCTGCCAGCGCCCTCGCTGCATCGGCCTCCGATGACTATTCCATGGACGAGATATCCTTGCTGCCGGTCATTCCTGACCCCGGCGCTGTGTGGTGCTGTGGGCTGAATACGCACAGCCATTTTGAAGAAACCAAGCATATTTTCGGCCACAAGGACCTGCCGCCGGTGCCCATGTTCTTCCTGCGCTCACGGCATACATTGGTTGGCTCTGGCGAGGCGATTGAAAAGCCTGCGCTGGAGACGGACTTTGACTATGAGGGCGAAATTGCCATCATTATCGGTCAGCGCTGTCGCAATATTGCCAAAGAAGACGCTTTAGGCGCTATTGCTGGCTATACTTGCTTCAACGATGGGTCAGCGCGGCAATATCAAATCCGAAGCCACCAGGTCACCACCGGAAAAAACGCCTGGCACAGCGGCGGCTTTGGCCCCTGGATGGTCACCACCGATGAAGTGGCCATGGCAGACTTGGTGTTGCAAACACGCGTTAATGGCGACGTGCGCCAAAATATGGATATCGACGACCTTGTCTTTTCCTTTGCCGACCTGATTTCGCATATCTCTGAAGTCACCTGGCTAGAGCCGGGCGATGTGATTGTCACGGGCTCGCCTGAAGGGGCTGGCGCGCTGCGCAAGCCGCAGGTCTTCCTGAAAGATGGTGATGTGGTGGAGATTGAAGTCTCCGGGATTGGGACGCTGACCAATCCGATTGTCGAGCAAAAACTGTGAGCCAGCACGAAACCGATGTTCTGATTGTCGGCGCTGGTCCGGTCGGCCTGGTGACGGCGCTGATGTTTGAGCGGCTTGGCGTGAAAAGCTCGATTGTGGAACGGCGCGCCGGGCTGCATACCGCGCCGCAAGCCCATGTCATCTCCAGCCGAACTTTGGAGATTTGCCGCGCGCTTGGCATTGCAGATGGTGAAATCCGGGCGCAGGGGCCAAATCCCATGGACACTGCCCATGTGCGCTGGGTTGATACTCTGCTCGGCCGTGATCTGGGCGTCTTTTCCATGGTCAAAGGCCCTGAAGACATTGGGCGTATGTTCGCTTTGTCGCCAACGCCCACAAGCAATGTGAGCCAAGACCGGTTTGAAGCTATCTTGGCCGGCCACTTGACGGATGCCACGGACCTCTTGTTTGAACATGCCTGGCAAAGCGCTGCCCAAGATGCGGACGGCTATCTCTCTAAAGTGGAGACTGCGGGCGGCGAAGTCATCCAAATCCAGTCCCGCTACATCATTGGCGCTGATGGCGCAGGCAGCGCCGTGCGGCGATCCATTGGCGTTCAAATGGATGGGCCGGATGCCATCCAAAACTACGTCAACGTCCATTTTCACGCCAATCTCAGAGAGCAGCTCAAGGGCCGGACCGGGCTCCTCTATTGGGTCATGGACCCAGAGGCCTATGGCTGTTTCATCGCCCATAATATCGATGGCAACTGGATCTACATGAAGACGCTAGGAGCTGATGCCGCCCCTGGTGACATCGATGAGGCCCATTATGAAAGCCTGCTGCGGCGAGCAATTGGCGCTGATGTGGATATCGACATTCAAAGCATGTCGTCATGGCGGATGACGGCGCAAATCGCCGATGGGTATCAAAAGGACGGTATTTTCCTGGTGGGCGATGCGGCCCATCGCTTTCCGCCCACAGGTGGCCTTGGTCTCAACACCGGCTTTCAGGACGCGCATAACCTGACCTGGAAGATTGCTATGGTCTTGAAGGGCTGCGGCGCTAGCCTGCTCGATACTTATGAAGTTGAACGTCGGCCGCCAGCGCTCTCGAATTCTCAGCAAAGCCACGCCAATTTCTTGAAGATGACTGAGGTCGATGCAGCTTTGGGCTATAACGGCAGCACGCCATCTGCAAGCGACTTTGATGCCATCTTGGCCGACCCGGCGCGTCAAGCGGCTGTACAAGAGGCGGTGAACCGGCAAGCGGCGCATTTTAACATGACAGGCTTTGATTTGGGCGTGTGCTACCAATCCGATGCGGTTTTGGACGACGGCCCGGCCCCGCTACCCGACAATCCTGTCTCGCAATATATTCCCTCGACCACGCCCGGCACACGGTTGCCACATTGCTGGGTTATGTATGAGGGAAATCGGGTTTCAACGCTTGATTTGGTGCGTGCCGATGGCTGGCGTGTGCTCACTTTCGGCACTGTATCGGATTCAGTGCGTGCCTCGGTGGCCGCTTTGCAAGCGCAGGACGTTCCCATTGAGGCAATTTCGGTCGCGTTGCCGAGCGATGGCTCTGGCGATATTTTTGCCAGCGGCCACGCCTTAGTTATTCGTCCAGACGGCCATATCGCGGCGCGGATAGAAGCAGATAGCGCAGCGGACCAGGTGACACACACCCTGTTGACAGTCGCGCAATGGTGAGCGGGATGCAATCGCCTTTGGAAACCCAGCAAAAGACATCCTTACAGCGCTTCGAAGCTGTGTCTTTGGATGATAAATACGCCTTGGAGGAAGGCCGGATTTTTATTTCTGGCACCCAGGCGCTGGTGCGCCTGCCCCTCATGCAGCGGCGGCTTGATGTTGCCAACGGGCTCAATACGGCTGGGTTTATCAGCGGCTATCGCGGCTCCCCACTGGGAAACTATGACGCAGCGCTTTGGAAGGCAAAGTCGCTTCTAGAGGCGGAGGATATTCATTTTCTGCCAGGCGTGAATGAAGATTTGGCGGCCACATCCTGTTGGGGCACCCAGCAGGTAACGCTGTTTCCCGGCGCCCGCCATGATGGTGTGTTTTCCATCTGGTATGGTAAGGGCCCTGGTGTGGACCGCAGCGGCGACCCGCTCAAACATGGCAACTTAGCAGGCACCAGCCGTCATGGCGGTGTGCTGGTTTTGGCCGGTGATGACCATGTGGCCAAATCCTCCACTATTGCGTTCCAATCAGAGCCGGCCTTAATCGCCGCCGGCATGCCCGTTTTCAATCCCTCCGATGTACAGGACTATCTTGACCTCGGCTTGCACGCCTTTGCCCTCTCCCGGCTCGCAGGCGTCTGGGCAGGCTTTAAATGCCTCACTGAAACCATTGAAACCACATACTCGGCGGATGTGAGCGCCAATCGCTTTACGACCCTTCGCCCGCCCGAGCTGGATGATATGCCTGACCTCGCCATCACAAAGGCCTTCACGCCGGTAGCCGATGAGCAGACGCTGATGCGCTACCGTCTGCCAGCCGCGCAAGCCTATGTGCGCGCCAACGCGCTCGACCGCACGATAATCGATAGTGACCGCCGGTCGCTTGGTATTGTCACGACCGGAAAGTCGTTTGGCGATGTCCGCCAGGCCTTGCGCGATTTGGGGATTGGCGGCCTCAGGGCGCGAGAGCTGGGCCTACGGCTCTATAAAGTGGCGCTTAGCTGGCCTTTGGAGCCCACCGGTTTACAGGCTTTTGCATCTGGCCATGATGAGCTGTTATTTGTTGAAGAAAAGCGCCCCCTGATTGAGCAACAAGCGGCATCTGCACTCTTCCATCTACCAGCTGACCAGCGGCCAGATATCTCTGGAAAGGCCGCGCCAGATGGTAGCCCATTGCTATCTGCCGATGGGGAACTCTCGCCGGCCACCATTGCGCTGGTGATTGGCGCAAGACTGCGCGCGCGCGGCCTGGCGGATGAGAACATCTTGGGCCGCATGGCCACCATAGACGCAAGACTTCAGGGCGCTGCAAAAAAGGCTGTACCAGGAGAAATTGTTCGCACACCTGCCTTTTGTTCGGGATGTCCGCACAATACCTCCACAAAGGTTCCGGAGGGCTCGGTGTCCTTAGCCGGCATTGGCTGTCACACAATGGCCATGTGGATGCCCGACAGGCCGACCGCGCCCCCAACACAAATGGGTGGTGAAGGCGCCAATTGGATTGGCATGGCGCCCTTTACGGAAATGAAGCACGTCTTCCAAAACATGGGCGACGGGACCTATTTTCACTCCGGCCTCATCGCACTTAGGGCGGCGGTCGCAGCCAAGGTGAATGTCACCTACAAAATTCTCTTCAACAGTGTCGTCGCCATGACGGGCGGTCAGCCTTTCGATGGCGACCTGAAGGTCGCCGATATTGTCCGCCAAGTGGAAAGCGAAGGGGTGAAACGCATTGTCGTCGTTTCCGACGAGCCGGACAAATATGTGGGCGACAATGTTTTGCCGTCCTCGGCCACCATCCATCACCGTGACGCCCTGATTGGCCTTGAAATGGAGTTGCGTGAGGTGCCGGGTGTGACGGTGCTGATCTACGACCAAGGCTGCGCGACCGATAAGCGCCGACGCCGCAAACGCGGGCAATTGCCGGACCCGGACACGCGCTATTTCATCAACAGTGATGTGTGTGAAGGCTGCGGCGACTGCAGCGCGAAATCCACTTGCGTGAGCATCGCGCCGAAAGAAACACCCTTTGGCCGCAAGCGCCGCATTGACCAATCCACATGCAACAAAGACTATTCCTGCGTGAAGGGATTTTGCCCCTCCTTCGTCACGGTCACAGGCGGGCGCATTCGAAAACGCGCCGCAGCGCCGCAAATGGCTGATACCGCTCCAAAGCTGCCCGATTTGCCCAATCCAGTTATCCCAGCCATCAATGAAACCTATTCGCTCCTGGTCGCCGGTATCGGCGGGACAGGCGTTGTCACCATCGGCGCTGTGTTGGGCATGGCGGCCCATTTGGAAAATAAGGGCTGCCTCCTCCTGGACATCACGGGGCTAGCGCAGAAAAATGGCGCCGTATTGAGCCATGTGCAGTTCGCACCCTCGCCGAAAGAGCTGACCAGCGCCCGGGTTGGCCAGGGCAATTGTGATGTGATGCTCGCCTGCGATGTCATTGTCGGCGCAGGGCCGGAAGCGCTCTCCACGCTGGATGAACAGCGCTCTCATGTGGTCGCCAATATGCGGATGACGGCGACAGCGCAGTTTCAGTTTAATCCCAATTTGGACTTGGATGCCCATCGCTTCTTAAAGCGTCTTGAAACCAGCGTCGGCGGCAAAAATGCGACCTGTATTGACGCGTCTGCGGCTGCTGAACGCCTGCTCGGCGATAGCATTGGCGCCAACATGTTTTTGGTCGGCGTTGCTTATCAACAAGGCCTGATACCAATATCTGAAGACGCCATTATCCGCGCGCTCGAACTCAATGGCGTGGCTGTCGCGCTGAACGTGCAGGCGTTTCAATATGGACGCCTCGCGGCGCATGAAGGTGACGCGTTTTGGGAGCGGCTAGGCGGGAAGCCGCACGCTGCCGGAGAGGCCAGCGAAACACTTGAACAGATTATCGAGCGGCGGATTACCGAGCTCACAGACTATCAAAACGCCCGCTATGCCGAGCAATATAAAGCCTTTGTCAATCACGTGCGGGAGGTCGATGCAGATGTCGCCGGCGAAGCGTTGACCTTGACCAGGGCAGTCGCAAAATCGCTCTACAAGCTGATGGCCTACAAAGACGAGTATGAAGTCGCGCGGCTCTATTCGGGTGAAAAGTTTAAGCGTGATTTGGCCGAGGAGTTTGAAGGGGACTACAAACTTGCTTTTAACCTCGCCCCGCCTCTCCTGGCGCGCAAAGACCCGGTGACCGGCCAGCCCAAAAAGATGCGCTTCGGACCTTGGATGCTATCTGCCTTCGGCGTCTTGGCGCATGCAAAACGCCTGCGCGGCACAGCCTTTGATGTTTTCGGTCGGACGGAGGAGCGACGGATGGAGCGCGGTCTCATCACGGAATACCGGTCAACGCTTGAACATGTTGTCCGTACCCTGGACG
>ERZ1740067.871-NODE-871-length-22540-cov-10.902068_pt1 | contig 22540 bp, 21 predicted proteins | sample MGYA00581736_ERZ1740067 | MGnify/ENA primary metagenome ERZ1740067 (study PRJEB43018, sample SAMN04849236) | marine metagenome | isolation source: floating plastic debris | place: Pacific Ocean | collected 2008-08-27 | study: EMG produced TPA metagenomics... | reverse complement strand
GCATCGGGCACCCAGAACGGGTTGTTGTCGATCTCGTCCCAATCGAACCGATCCCGGTCAATGCCATGTGGCCCCATCTGGGTCATGTATCCGGTGATCTGAACGCCCGGCACCAACGCCTTGATCGCCTCGCGCGCGAGACCACCCGCAGCCACCCGCGCCGCTGTTTCACGCGCAGAGGACCGTCCACCGCCGCGATAGTCGCGGATGCCGTATTTCTGCCAGTAGGTGATATCGGCATGCCCGGGGCGGAACTTTTCCATGATGTCAGAATAGTCTTTTGACCGCTGATCGGTGTTTTCGATCATCAATTGCACCGGCGTTCCGGTGGTTTGGCCCTCGAAAACACCCGACAGAATTTTCACCGCATCCGGTTCGCGCCGCTGCGTGGTGTATTTGCTCTGGCCCGGTTTGCGGCGGTCCAGCCAGTGCTGGATCATGGCCTCATCAATCGGCACACCCGGAGGGCAGCCATCAACCGTTGCACCCAAAGCAGGCCCGTGGCTTTCGCCCCATGTGGTGACACGGAAGAGATGTCCGAAACTGTTCAGGCTCATACTGCGGCTCCTTGGCTTGATGTGTGTCCTAGGGCAGGGGGGCGTGGTGCTCAAGAGGGGTTCGAATTGGCTGCGCCAATCCGACATGTTGGGGGCCAGCCCTCAAACCCCCGGAGTTTAGGGGCAAGATGAAGAAATCAGGTTTTCGTCTTGAAGACACTGTTGGACCGGTCTACCACTCTTCTCACCTCGGGGTGCCAATCTGGCTGAGATGCATGCGCGAACCCGTTGAACCTGAACCGGTTAACACCGGCGGAGGGAAGGTCATGGATGTATCCCTGTCTTGCCCTCTCGTCGCAATTTAGGAGGATGCCCATGAAAAAGGCTCTTACATTTGCTGCGGGACTTCTTGCCTCGACCACGCTTGTGGCCGCGCAGGACACACCCGTTCTGACTGTCTATGCGGGCGATTACATTGTGTCGGAATGGGGCCCGGGCCCCAAGATCGAAGAGATGTTTGAAGCGCAATGCGACTGCGACCTTCAGTTCAAGCCAGGTGATCTGTTGCCGCGCATTCTGCTTGAAGGGGAGCAGACCGATGCGGATATCGTGTTCGGCTTGAACACAGACGTTACGAAAAAGGCGCGAGAAAGCGGTTTGTTTGCGCCACATGGCCAGGACACGTCGACTTTGACGTTGCCCGTGGATTGGACCGACGAGGTCTTCTTGCCGTTCAACTACGGTCACACGGCGTTCATCTACAATGAAGAGCGGATCACGGATGTGCCCGCGAGCTTTGATGCCCTGCTGAATGCGCCCGATGACCTTAAGGTTGTTATTCAGGACCCGCGGTCTTCCATTTCGGGCCTCGCTTTGGTGCTTTGGGTCAAGGCTGTGTACGGCGACGAGGCTGAGACGGCGTGGGAGCAGCTTGCGCCTAAGATCCTGACAGTGACCAAGGGCTGGTCGGAAAGCTATGGTCTGTTCACAGATGGGGAAGCTGACATGGTGCTCAGCTACACCACATCACCGGCCTACCACATCATCGCCGAAGAGGACCGCACCAAGAAGGCGGCGATCTTCCCAGAAGGGCATTATTTTATGGTTGAACTGTCGGCCAAAGTTGCTGGCACAGATGTGCCGGAACTCGCGGATGAGTTTCTGGCCTTCCAGCTTTCCGAAGAGTTTCAGTCGATGATTGCCACAGGCAACTGGTCTTTCCCGGCAAAGCTGGATGCGGCGCAATGGCCGGATGGGTTCAAGGAACTGAACCTGCCCGAGAAGGTGCTGTTCTATTCTGAAGACGAAGCCGCAGCATTGCGCGATGAAACGGTCGAGGAATGGCGGCGCGCGCTCTCGCAATAATCGCAGCACTCACGGTTGCCGGGCTGGTTGTCGGCCCGGTAACGGCCGTGATCCTGCGGGCCGATGCGTTTTCGGGATTTACCCCGGCTGACTGGCAAGCGCTGCGCTTCACCTTGGTGCAAGCCACGCTGTCGGCCCTGCTGAGCGTGTTGTTTGCCATTCCTTTAGCGCGCGCCCTTGCGCGTCGGCAATTTCCGGGGCGGGGCCTGTTGGTTGCGCTGCTCGGGGCGCCGTTCATCCTGCCGGTGATCGTTGCAGTACTTGGGCTTTTGGCTGTGTTTGGCCAATCCGGTTTGCTTAATCGGGCCTTTGCGCCGCTGGGTCTGCCCGAGCTTCAGATTTACGGGCTGCATGGCGTTTTGCTGGCCCATGTTTTCTTCAACCTGCCGTTAGCGACCCGGCTGATCCTGCAAGGATGGCTTGCCGTCCCGGCAGAGCAGTTTCGACTGGCTGCAACACTCGGCTTAGGCAAGCGCGCATTGTGGCACACCGTTGAGCTTCCCTTGCTCAAGCGCATTGTGCCGGGCGCATTTGCGGTGATTTTTGTGATCTGTCTGTCGTCGTTCGCGGTGGCCCTGACCCTTGGGGGTGGGCCCCGGGCGACGACGTTGGAGCTGGCGATTTATCAGTCCATGCGGTTCGATTTCGACCTCGCGCGCGCTGCTGCTCTGGGGTTGGTTCAACTGGGGCTGGCGCTGTCCGCAGGTCTTGTAGCGCTCAAGGTCACATCGATGCCTGTTGCGGCCAAAGGGCTCGACCGGGTTGTGCCGAGGTGGGATGGCCAGGACGGCGTCTCTCAAACACTCGACGTGGTTTGGATCGGTTTGGCCGCAGCTTTTCTGCTCACGCCGCTCGCGATGGTCGCGCTGAACGGTGTGGCGGGGATTACGACGCTGGGTGGATCTGTGTGGCAGGCCGCTGGGCATTCGATGTCTGTCGCACTTGGGTCAACACTGCTGTGCCTCTTGTGGGCGCTGCCTTTGGCAACAAGCTGGGGAGAATGGCTTGGGCTTGCTGGCATCGCTTTGTCGCCGCTCGTTTTGGGGATCGGCCTCTTCTTGATTGTCAGGCCGTTTGCCAATCCGTTTGAGTTGGCGCTTTACGTCACCGCCACCGTGAACGCATTTGTGAGCCTGCCGTTTGTTCTGCGTATTCTGCGCCCCGAGGCTGAGGCCATCCGCGCCGACTACACCCGCTTGCGCGGCGCGCTGGGCCTGTCCGGTTGGGCATGGCTGCGGTGGGTGTTCCTGCCACGTCTTAAGCGCCCGTTGGGGTTTGCGGCCGGTCTGACAGCGGCACTGTCGATGGGCGACCTTGGTGTGATCGCATTATTTGCCGACCCGGATCGCGCCACGCTCCCATTGAAGGTATTTCAGTTGATGGGGGCCTACCGCATGGAACAGGCTGCTGGTGCGGCGCTGCTTCTTTTGATCCTGAGCCTTGGCCTGTTCTGGCTGTTCGACAAAGGAGGGCGCGTTGGCACTGCATCTTGATCACATCCATGCTCGCGCGGGGAGCTTTGACCTTCATGCCGATCTGACAATCGAGGCGGGTGCGCGTGTGGCGGTCATCGGCGCGTCTGGGTCTGGCAAATCGACGGTGCTTGATGTGATTGCCGGGTTCCGTATGCCGCAGTCTGGTGAGGTGCGCTGGAACGGGCGTGCAATCACGCAGCACGCGCCGGCGCAACGCCCGATCAGCATTCTGTTTCAGGACACCAATCTGTTTCCGCATTTGACGATCCAGCAAAACCTTGCTTTGGCGCTTAATCCTGCGACGGGCGCTTTGCGATCCCAGGACGCTAAAAAGATAGAGCAGGTTCTCGACCGGGTCGGTCTTGAGGGTTTCGGCACACGTCATCTGTCCGAAATGTCAGGAGGCCAACAAAGCCGGGCGGCGTTAGCGCGCGTTCTCATTCAGGCGCGCCCCGTGTTGTTGCTGGACGAACCCTTTGCAGCGCTTGGACCAGCGCTGAAAGACGAGATGCTTGATCTTGTTGAAAGCGTGGCCAGCAGTGATGGCAGCACTGTCATCCTTGTCACCCACGATCCCAAAGATGCCGAACGTTTTGCACCGCAGACGATTGTTGTCGAAAATGGGCAGGTTTTGCCGCCCCAAGACACAGTCGATTTGCTTCAAAATCCCCCCGAAGGATTGCGCGCGTATCTCGGGTCGTGACCTCTCCATTGTGCAAAAGCTGGGCTCATTGACACAAGTCAAGTCATAGGTCGCTCATCAGAGCTACAGTGCTTGCGCACATTCGGAGGAGGAGGAACGGAAATGTTCAAGAATATTGTAGTTGGGTTTGATGGCTCTGAAATGTCGGAGCGCGCGCTGCGCCTTGCATGTGATTTGGCGCAGAAATACGAAGGCGACATTCATCTTGTTCATACGCAACAACCGCACACCGTCGCTTTCGCGATGGGGGCCGTCGCTGGGTATCACGCCGTTACAACAATGCCATCTCCGGCCAAGGTGCAATCGGCGGGCGAAAAGATCATCAACGTCGCAAAGTCTATCGCAGGTGAATATGGGTGCACCTTGTCCGAGACGCATGTGGATGTTGGGGAGCCGTCGGAGAAGATACTGGCCTGCGCCAAGGACCACGGCGCTGATCTGATTGTGACGGGCCGCAGAGGTCTGGGTGCCGTCGGGTCTCTGGTTCAGGGAAGCACGACGCTTGAGGTCAACCATCACGCGACATGCGCCTGCCTGTCTGTGATCTGACACTAACGCTTCAAAACGAAAAAGCCCTGCCGGTTTGGCAGGGCTTTTTGTGTTTATATATCGGCCAGCGCTTACTCTTTGGCGCGCGCCTTAACCGGTGCCCAAATGCGCTTGTTGGTCAGGTAAAGCAGGACCGACAGCACAGTCAGGAACACCACACCGACAAAGCCAGCTTGCTTGCGAGCCATCATTTGCGGCTCGGCAGCCCACATCAAGAACGCCGCAACGTCCTGTGACTGCTGTTCGATCGTGGCTTCGGTGCCATCCGCGAATTCTACGTCATCGCCGTAGAAGACCGGTGCCATCGAAATCCATCCGCCCGGGAACGCTTTGTTCTCGTAAAGGATGGTGCCCGCTTCCTCTTTCTCTTCGCCGGTGTAACCGGCCAGCATCGAGGCGATGTATTCCGGACCGCCCATACCTTTGAAGAACTGATTGATGCCCAGGCCGTAGGGGCCGTGGAAACCAGCACGGGCTTTCGCCATCATGCTCAGGTCAGGGGCACCAACAGCGTCGTTGGCTGGAAAGTGATCCGTCGGACGGGCCGGGCGGAAATCATCAATCTCAGCGTCGAACACTTCAAAGTTTTGCTCGGCATATGCGAGAACCTGCTCTTCGGGCATGCCGGGGCCATCGCTGGCTGACAGTGTCCGCAGAGGCACGTATTTCATCCCATGGCACGCGGAACAGACCTGTGTATAGATCTGCAAGCCGCGCTGAAGCTGAGCTTGATCGAAAGTGCCGAAAGCACCCTCGAACGAAAAGTCGTAGTTGTAGACTTCGCCCGCGCCCCCGGCAGCAAATGCGCCGGAGACAGGTGTGAGGGCCAGTGTGGCCGCTAGGGCAAGTTTCTTAAGCATTGTTGCTTGTCCTTTCTTACTCGGCCGGTGTCGCTGCTGGAGCGCCATCTGTGGACGAGGACTTGCCGTAATGCGCCTGGAAGTCTTCTTCGATGGTCTCTGGCTGCGGCAGCGGCTTTTCAAGCACACCAAGCAGCGGCAGGATCACGAGGAAGTACGCAAACCAGTATGTGGAGCCAACCAGGGCGATATACGGGTAAATACCTTCAGCAGGCATCGCGCCGACCCATGTCAGAACCACAAAGTTCACGACAAAGACCCAGAACCACATCTTGAACATTGGGCGATACCGGCCCGAACGCACGGAAGACGTGTCCAGCCACGGTGCCAGTGCCATCACGGCAATCGCACCAAACATCGCCAGAACACCAAAGAACTTGGCGTCGATGATGCCACCGGTCAGGAAGTTGACCGCGATCACGAGCCATACCTCGGTGTCGAACGCACGCAGGATCGCGTAGAATGGCAGGAAGTACCACTCAGGCACGATGTGCGCAGGCGTCGCCAGCGGGTTCGCTTCGATATAGTTGTCTGGGTGACCCAGGTAGTTCGGCATAAAGCCAACCACGGCGAAGAACACCGCGAGGATGACCGCCAGTGCGAACAGGTCCTTGATCACAAAGTAGGGCCAGAACGGCAGTGTGTCCTTCTCGGCGTCTGCTTTCGATGTGCGGCGCACTTCGACACCGGTCGGGTTGTTGTTGCCCGTGGTGTGGAAGGCCCAGATGTGCACGATCACAAGACCGGCGATCACAAACGGCAGCAGATAGTGAAGCGAGAAGAAGCGGTTCAGCGTGGCGTTGTCCACCGCTGGTCCGCCCAGCAACCATGTCTGAATGCCTTCACCGATGAACGGGATCGCACCAAAGAGGCCTGTAATCACGGTCGCACCCCAGAAAGACATCTGTCCCCATGGCAGAACGTAACCCATGAATGCTGTACCCATCATCAACAGGTAGATCAGCATGCCGATGATCCACGTGATCTCACGCGGGGCCTTGTAAGACCCGTAGTAGAGGCCACGGAAGATGTGCAGATACACAGCCACAAAGAACAGCGACGCGCCGTTCATGTGCAGATACCGCAGCATATGGCCGCCATTCACGTTACGCATGATGTGCTCAATGCTGGCAAAGGCCAGATCAACGTGCGGCGTGTAGTGCATCGCCAGAACGATGCCGGTGATGATTTGCAACGCCAGACAGAACGTCAGGACGATGCCCCAGATCCACATCCAATTGAGGTTCTTTGGCGTGGGGATCATGATTGTGTCGTACAAGAGGCCGACAACCGGCAGGCGGGAATGAATCCAGTTTTCGCCCTTTGATTTCGGCTCGTAATGGTCGTGTGGAATGCCAGACATTCAAAAGTCTCCTTATCCCAGCAGGATCGTTGTTTCGTCGACGAATTCAGCAGGTGGAACCGGCAGGTTGGTCGGTGCAGGTCCACGGCGGATGCGGCCCGCGGTGTCATAGTGCGACCCGTGACACGGGCAGAACCAGCCGTTGTAGTCTCCAGCGCCGTCACCCAAAGGCACGCAGCCCAGGTGTGTGCAAACGCCCATCATGACCAACCACTCACCAGCTTCATCCAGCGTGCGGTTTTCGTCGAGAGCGTCTGCGCCGCCGTCGATATTTTCGTTCTGTGCGATCGGGTCTACCAGATCAGACAGCTCGACAGCGCGGGCTTCTTCAATTTCTTCAGCCGTGCGGCGGCGGATAAAAACGGGTTTTCCCAGCCACTTCACGGTAATTTGAGTGCCTTCTGACACGCCTGACACATCCACGCGGATCGAGGATAGCGCCAGAACGTCGGCAGAGGGATTCATCTGGTCGACCAAAGGCCAAACAGCGGCACCCGTAGCTACAGCGCCAGCTCCGGCAGTCGCATAGTACAGGAAGTCCCTCCTGGTGCCTTCGTGATGTTCTGCGTTGGACACGAGGTTTTCTCCATTAAACGGCCAGTCTGATGGCCAAATACGGGTTTGGCCGCAGTCCCCTGCAGCGCTCCGAATGGCTATTTAGCGGGCTACCCCCTAGCCGTCCACCTCTGGACAGACTACCTTCGACATAAGCGCCACTGTGTCGCGGTAAATATCTGGGCAAAGTGCATAAGTAGGTCTATGCTGCGGTTGCACGGTCGACGGGACGACAAACAGATGAAAAAAGCGATTCTCTCTGCTGCTCTGGTTCTCGGGTCGTTGGCCACGCCTGCTTTGGCTGAGATGGAGCTGTCGATCTACACAGGATGGCAAACATCACCGCACAGCCGGGTATCCGGCGACTATCCAGGAACTGGCGAAGATTTCGATGAACTGATCGGCTGGGAAGGCAGATCGTTTGAGATGCCACCTTACTATGGCGTGCGCGGTACCTGGTGGCGCAGCGAGAAACTGGGGTTTGGCCTCGAATTCACACATGCCAAGGTCTACGCGCCGGATGACGAGAAAGAAGCGATTGGGTTCTCCGATCTCGAATTCACCGACGGTCTGAACATCATCACGGTCAATGCGTATCAGCGCTGGCCCGGTCTGTGGGCACAGGGCACTGTCACGCCGTATGTTGGCGGCGGTGTGGGTATTGCGGTGCCGCATGTTGATGTCGACACAACCACCGGGATTGAGGAATACGGCTTCCAATACACTGGCCCAGCGGCTCGTGTCACTGCGGGGGTGACCTATGACCTGAACGAACGGTTCGCTGTGTTTGGCGAATACCAGTTCACCTACTCGGTCAATTCGGTCGATTTGCCAGAAGGCGGATCGCTGGATACGGACATCAAGACGAATGCATTGAACGTGGGTTTGACACTCAAGTTCTAGGCTTAGGTCACTTGTCCTTAGCCAGTGCCCGGCGCGACGCGGGCAACATCCAGATAACCGCGCCGACGTAAATCAGGCTCAGCACGACAAGCGCGACCCAGGTGTAGATCGCAATCGCGGCGCCAATCGCGGCAAATCCCACCAGAAAGGCTTTCACCCTTCTTTGACTGATCTGCGTGGTCTTGAAAGACCACACAGGGAAGCGCCCAATCATCAACAAACCGACCACTGCGATGTAGATCGACAGGATCGTGTCGGGGATGATCTGTTCGCTTTCAAACGCAAAAGACGCGTACATTGGAAGCATGACCAGCATCGCGCCCGCGGGCGATGGGATTCCCATAAAGTAAGCGTTTTCCGGCGAACCGGCATCAGCTTTTCGCGCGACATTGAACCGGGCAAGTCGGGTAACAGCGCAAATGGCGTAGACCAGAACCGACAACCACCCAAGCTGCCAGGTGTCCTCAAGCGCCCAGACATACAACAATAAGCCCGGTGCGACTCCGAAGTTCAGGAAATCCGCCAGCGAGTCGAGTTCGGCACCCATCTTGCTGTTGCTTCCCAAGGCTCGGGCCAGACGCCCATCCAACCCATCGAGAATCGCAGCAAGGAGGATCAATTGTACCGCCAACTCATAATTGCCCTGCAATCCGACCCGGATGGCCGTCAGGCCCGCAACAATCGCAGTGACCGTAAGCATATTCGGCAAGAGCTGGATCAGTGTCAGCTTTTCACCGTTGCCATTGGTCATTTCGACAGATCCGCCAGCACCGTCTCTCCGGCGATCATGGTTTGCCCGATCTTGACAGAGGGCGTGACACCTTCAGGCAGGTAGATATCCAAACGAGAACCAAATCGGATCAGACCGAACCGCTCGCCGCGATCCAAAACGGCACCTTCTTGAGTGAAACTCACAATGCGACGTGCCACGAGACCGGCAATCTGTGTGACGGTCAGGATGCCGTCGTCTTCCATACGAATAACAAGCGAATTGCGCTCATTATCCTCGCTGGCCTTATCTAACGAGGCGTTCAGGAACTTCCCCGGTTTATATGCGATCTTCTCGATCTTCCCGGCCACCGGCGCGCGGTTCACGTGGCAGTTGAAGACTGACATAAAGACACTGACGCGGGTGAGAGGCGTTTCAGGCAGCCCAAGCTCGCGCGGCGGCACGGCCGGTTCGATCAGCGACACCACACCATCCGCAGGGCTGATGACCAAACCAGAGGCATCCGGTGTCACACGCTTGGGATCGCGGAAGAAATAGTAACACCAGATGGTCAGGCCAACGCCGATCCACCCCAACACGTCTTCAATTGCAAAAAGCACCAACGTGACAGCCGCAAAGATGGCCACAAATATGCGGCCTTCCGGGTGCATTGGCTTGATAAACGTGTCGGTCATCCGCATCGCAGCAACATCCTTTGAAATGGTTGCGCGTCGGTAAACCCCGGCGCGGCGACACGCAAGTCAGGCGCGACAGGACGACACGCCCATCATTCCGGTTTTGTCGCCATCATGCTGTCGCGCTTGGCAAAGGTTTCTTGCCAGGCCGCAAGCGCGTCGCGCCCGGTCCGCCAGGACCGTTCTTCGTGCCGAAAATCGAGATACTCCAGCGCACAGCCTATCGCGATATGCCCCATATCCATGCGCCCGTTCAAATGGCTCATCCACCGCGTGTTCAGCGCATCCAGCGCACGCGATACCTTTGACCATTGCCCGTCCATCCACGGCTGAAACACTATGTTTTCGGGTCGAAACCGCATCTCGTAGACCATGAGCACAGCTGCATCCATGATCCCATCTGCGGTCGCCTCAAGCGTCAGCGTGTCCCAAAGCCGCCGCTCCGGGTAAAGCCCGGCTTCGGCGCGCGCGTCCAGATACCGGCAAATCACCCGGCTATCATAGATCGTCGGCCCATCGCTACGTATCAACGCTGGGATCTTGCCCATCGGGTTCGCGGCAATGAGTTTGGAATCCGGTTCAATCGGCGACGCAGCCACATCCACCTGTTCGACATCTCCGAACTGGTCGGTCTCGTGCAAGGTCACAAGAACCTTGCGGACAAAAGGGGAGGGGCCAGCGCGAAGAAGTTGCATGGGAATGCTCCATTTTTTGGTCTGCCCAAAGCCTACGCCTGCCACCCGAGGATTGCAAAGCGGGGTTGCCCACTGGCGAGGTCGCATTGCACATGCCATGCTTGGTCAAAGCAAAAGGAGCAGCACATGATTGAACGGCTGGATTACGTGTCTATCAACGGACCTGCCATTGCCAGTATGGCAAAGGCCAAAACGCACATGCCAACCATCGATCCAAAGCTCCGCGCGCTTGTGGAATTGCGCGTCTCTCAAATCAACGGCTGTGCCTATTGCGTCGATCTGCACACGACCGAAGCCCGACACGCCGGTGAAACCACACAGCGACTTGATTGCCTGACGGTTTGGCGTGAAGTGTCATTTTTCGACGCGGCAGAGAAAGCGGCGCTCGCATGGGCCGAAGCGGTCACCACGATTTCAGAAACTGGTGCCCCAGACGCCGTGTATGCGGACCTGCGAACGCATTTTTCGGATCAACAGGTGGTCGATCTGACACTGATCATCGCCCAAATGAACGCATGGAACCGCCTTGCGATCAGTTTTGGGCACAGCCCTGACGCAAGGGAAGACTAAGCAAACATCACAAAGCAGGCGGCTGTGCCATAAGCGCTGACAGCGCTCCCAAATCCGTGCCAATCCCAGACGTCAAAGCCTCCGCCGCGCCCAATCGCGCGCTCTCATCCTTGTTCTGCCCCAGCTTCCAAGTCGCTGCGATGTCACTCACCGTCATCCGACACGGCACGATCATCCGCATCATTTTTTCCAGGACTTCGGGCGTCATCTTGCCTGTCGTCCAAGGTGCCTTTGGGGCAAGTCGCTCTTCGTAAAAAGCAGACTGCGTGTCCAACACCCGCCGCATCTCTTCTTGCGGCAACCGCTCCAACGTCCCCGTGATCTGCACCGCCACATAGTTCCACGTCGGCACCTGATCCGCGACCCCGTACCAATCCGGCGAGATGTATCCGTCGGGCCCCGCCACCGCGATCCGCGCGGGCAGGGACGCTTTCAACGCCCGAGCAATCGGGTTCGACCGCACCAGATGGATCAGAACCTCCGCCCCATCCTCGGACATCAAAACCGGCACATGGGCGATATGTGGCACGGGCTCGGCATTTATCACCAAAGTGCCAAACGCCCGGTCCCGCACAAAAGCGATGTCTTTGGCGTGCTCTTTGCTATGGAAAACAGGGTTCGGGTGCATGGCGGAATCTCGTCTTGGCGATGGCTGAGCGCCAATGTGCACCTCGCAAACCAAAAATCCCGAGATTTATTGTACCCTGACAATCATCCCGCTTTGGGATGTGTTGCCTCGTACACCTTCATTAGGTGCACCGTATCGACCGAGGTATAGGCTTGCGTCGTCGAAAGCGAGGCATGACCAAGCAATTCCTGAATAGCCCGCAAATCGCCACCTGCCGATAGCAAATGCGTTGCAAAGCTGTGCCGCATGGCGTGTGGCGTGGCTGTGGCGGGCAGCCCAAGCTGCATCCGCGCCTGTTCCGTCACCTTCTGCACTAGCCGAGGGTTCAGCGCCCCGCCGCGCACCCCCCGGAAGACAGGTTTGTCCGCCGCCATCTCAAACGGGCAGAGGTCCAGATAGGTTGCCACCGCCTGCCGTGCGACCGGGATCACTGGAACAACCCGCTCCTTGCCGCCCTTGCCGACAATCCGCATCGCTTCACCCAAAGGCAAATCCCGGCCCAAAAGCCCAAGCGCCTCAGATATCCGCAAACCGCAACCATAGAGCAGCGTCACCACTGCCATATCCCGCGCGCCGACCCAGCCCTTTTGCGACTGCTCGCCAACCGTTTCGATCATCGCCTTTGCCGCATCCACATTCAAAGGACGCGGTAACTTCTTCTCGAACTTTGGCGCACGGGTTGACAAAACAGCCGTTGGCTCAAACCCTTCACGCTCCGCCAACCAGCGATAAAACGACTTCACCGCCGAAAGCTTGCGCGCCAAAGACCGGGCGCTTGCGCCGCCCGACCGTGTGTGCGCCATCCACGCCCGCATGTCGGGAACCGTGATCCGCGCCAAGGGGGCCAAGCCCTGCGCCTCGCCCTTGTACTCGGTCATGAACGACACAAACTCGACCACATCTGTGCGATACGCGGTCAACGTATTCTCTGCGGTGCCCTTCAAAGCCCGGCTTGCCGCCAGCCACCCCTCCAACGCGTCGCGCGCGGCTGGAGAGATAAGGACAGTCACGACAACCAGCGTCGCATCTGACGCTCGAACACCCCGGTGAAGAAAGTTAGCAAATCGGTGCCCTGCTGCGGAGTGAACTGGTGCGGGTCTTCCGCGCCCATCACCAACAGTCCGGGCAAGCGACCAGGCCCAAAGTCGAGCCGCAGGCAAGCCTCAGACCGTACCCAGTCCGCTTTGTCACCAAAGATGTCTCGGTCGCCGCGTTCAATTTGGCGCAGCGTAACCTGCCGGGCAGGCACGTCGCGGTCGCCGATCAAATACTGATCAATGAACCCTGGGGCCGCTACGGACAGCACCGACCCAAGACGTTTGATCGCGGGGTCTTCGTCATTCTGAACCGATTCCAGCACCAGCTTGACGACATCCACCCGAAGGATCTCGGCCACATCGCCACCGAGGTCCTTGAGAAAGCTTTCAAACTCCACCGGATCAAGCATCCGCAAGATCGCGCGGTGCACCTGATTGGTCCCGGCCAGGTTCTCGTAAGCGGCAGCAATCACTGACCGATGCGTGTCTTCCAACCGATCAAGCCGTGCCTCAAGCCGATCCATTGCAATGCCACGCAGGTCGACAATATTGCCACCCATCGCGCGTTCATTCGCGGCGATCAGCGCGCGCATCAAATCCTGATCCTCAAGAATCACATCTGGGCGCGTGAGTATCGTTTCGCGCAACTCGTCATCCATACGGGGGCTGCTCATGCCTACCTCGTCACATTGTTTTCCGTGCACACTACCAGCGGTCCGCCAGAAATGCGCGCCGTTTTTTCTGTCTTGGTAAAAACTGTGGCAGAAGCGCAGGACCGCTTTTCGAAAAGCGGTGAAACGCGGTTTCGAAACCGCGTCCCCGCCTTGGATCAAACGATCTTGATGTTCGCCGCTTCGGCGTCTTTCACGAACTGGTCCAAACCTTTGTCGGTCAGAACATGGTTCGCCATCGCCTTGATCACACCCGGAGGTGCTGTCGCCACATCCGCGCCGATCTTGGCGCATTCGCTCATATGATTGGCCGACCGTATCGATGCGGCAAGGATGTTCGTGTCAAATCCGTAATTGTCATAAATCTCACGAATATCCGCGATCAGGTCGAGCCCGTCCATGTTCAGGTCATCCAACCGACCAATGAACGGAGAGATAAACGTCGCCCCCGCCTTCGCTGCCAGCAACGCCTGATTGGCCGAGAAGCACAGCGTCACGTTCACCATCTTGCCTTCATCGGTGAGAGTTTTGCACGCTTTCAACCCATCCCAGGTCAGCGGCACCTTCACGGCGATGTTCTCAGCGATCTCAGCCAGTTTGCGCCCTTCGGCGATCATGTCGTCGGCTTTCAGCGCCACCACTTCGGCAGAGACAGGCCCGGACACCAGATCACAAATCTCTTTTGTGACTTCCAGAATATCGCGGCCCGATTTCTTGATCAGCGACGGGTTCGTGGTCACCCCATCCACCATGCCTAGATCATTCAACTCGGCAATGGCATCAATTTCGGCGGTATCGACAAAGAATTTCATGAGGGCGCGCTCCTTTGGTGGGTTGGCCTTTTCTGCCTCGCGCTTTACCCCAGAACGAGACTGGCCGAAACCCCGCAATGATGGCGCTAACAATTCCACCTGATACGCCCAGCTATTTCGACGAAGGCGCGCTGATCGGCGTTCTGCCCACGCAACCTCTGGACCGCGTGCTGGACTACCGCGCACCGGAAGGCGGCTGTCACCTTGGCGCGTTTGTCGAAGTCCCACTTGGCCCGCGCAAAGTCCTGGGCATCGTCTGGGGGCCAGGGCAGGGCGACTACGACATCTCCAAGGTCCGCTCGGTCATCCGAGTGCTCGATGCCGCACCCATGCGCGATGAACTGCGCACATTCCTCGAAAAGGCCGGGGGCTACACCCTGACACCCCTAACCGCCATGCTCCGCCTCGCCACCCGCGCGCCGGGGCTGGGCGACCCACCGTCGATGCGCAAGATCTACCGTCTCGGCGACACCACCCCCGACCGCATGACGGACGCCCGCACCCGCGTGCTTGACGTGCTGCGCGACATGGGTGGTCTGTCGCTGACACTCAAGGAACTGGCGGAGACAGCAGGCGTGACCACTTCAGTCGTCAAAGGCCTCGCCAAACTCGGCGCTGTGCGAGAAGAAGACAGCCCCCGCGACACCGCGTTCCCCACGCTTGATCCGACTTATGCGGGCAAAGACCTGACCGACGACCAAGCCAACGCCTCCGCCACACTGCGCGCTGCAGTCGCCACGCGCAGCTACGGCACAACGCTGCTCAAAGGCGTCACCGGCTCCGGCAAGACCGAGGTCTACCTCGAAGCCGTCGCCGAATGCCTCGCCCAGGGCCGACAGGCGCTGGTGCTCCTCCCCGAAATTGCACTCACCGCCGAATTCCTTACCCGGGTCGAGGCCCGCTTCGGCGCACTGCCCGCTGAATGGCATTCCGGCGTCACAGTCACCGAACGCCGCCGCGTCTGGAAGATGGTGGGCCAAGGCAACGCGCAACTGGTCGTCGGCGCGCGCTCCTCGTTGTTCCTGCCGTTCCGCGATCTTGGCCTGATCGTCGTCGATGAGGAACACGACACCTCCTACAAGCAGGAGGACGGCGTCCTTTACAACGCCCGTGACATGGCCGTCCTGCGCGCCTCGATCTGCCATGCGCAGGTCATCCTCGCCTCCGCCACGCCGAGCCTAGAAAGCTGGGCCAATGCAGACGCCGGCAAATACCAGAAACTCGAACTCACCTCCCGGTTTGGTGACGCCATCCTCCCCGACATGCGCGCCATCGACATGCGGACCGAGGATCTGCCTGGCTCAAGCTGGATCAGCCCAACCCTGCAACGCGCCGTTCAAAAGCGGCTCGAAAACGCGGAACAAGCGCTCCTCTTTATCAACCGCCGGGGATACGCCCCCGTCACCATCTGCCGCGCCTGCGGGCATCAGATCGGCTGTGACCACTGCGACGCACGCATGGTCGAACACCGCTTCCTCAAACGCCTCGTTTGCCATCAATGCGGTGAAACCAAACCGCTGCCAACCGTCTGCCCAAGCTGCGATGCCGAAGACCGCCTTGCTGCCGTTGGCCCTGGTGTTGAACGGCTTGCCGAAGAGGCGCAAACTTTGTTCCCGGATGCCCGCCTTGCGGTGCTGTCGTCAGACATGTTCGGCTCCGCCCGCGCGCTAAAAGCCGAGATCGAAACGATCGCACAAGGCGGCGCGGACCTGATCATCGGCACGCAACTGGTCGCCAAAGGTCACAACTTCCCGCTGCTGACACTGGTGGGCGTGATCGATGCCGATCTGGGCTTGCAAGGCTCAGACCTGCGCGCAGCCGAGCGCACCTTTCAACTGATGCGCCAGGTGGCGGGCCGGGCGGGGCGCGCAGACAAACCCGGCGAAGCGCTGCTCCAAACCTTCCAACCGGAGCACCCTGTGATCCGGTCCATCCTGTCAGGCGACGAACACAGCTTCTGGAAAGCCGAAGCCGATGAGCGCCGCCATGCTGGGGTGCCACCCTACGGACGCCTCGCTGGGATCATCCTGTCCTCGACCGATGTGCAAGAGGTGTTCGACCTCGGCAATGCCTTGGCCCGCAACGACGCGCCGCTCAGACGCGCAGGCGCGCATGTCTTCGGCCCAGCCCCAGCACCCATCGCCCGCGTTCGGGGGCGACACCGCGTGCGCTTGTTGGTGAAAGCGCCAAAGGGGACACCCCTCCAAGCCGCTCTGGCTGATTGGGTTGCGCCCTTCAAGCTCAAGGGCGAGCTGCGCATGGCCATCGATATCGACCCTCAGAGCTTCTACTGAACCAGCCCCACCGCGCGCGGTTTTCAGTCGACTGAAAACAAAGGATGCGTCGACGCATCCTCGCCTTGTCACTACCCCCTGAAATCCGTAATCACCGCAGTTCCCGGTGTCGTTGGCCCACCCATTGCGCGCAACTCCGCGCTGGCGTCTGACAACGCGACCTCACGCGCCACCATTGGGGAGATATCCACTTGCCCGCGCTCAATCATGTCGAGCAGAGTTGGATACTTCCACGACGGCATGCCACGCGTCCCGTAGAACGCCAACTGCTTGGCATAGATCGCCCGCATGTTGATCTCCATCATCCCGTCGCCTGAAGGCATGCCAACATGCACATGTCGCCCCAAAGTGGCGAGGCACTCGACCGAGGCGTTGGTCGTTGCCGCGATGCCAAGCGCTTCCACCGACACCTGCGCGCCGCCGCCCGTGAGGTCGCGAATGGCCTCGGCCGCATCCACCTTGGCGGCGTTCACTGTGGCATCCGCCCCATGCTGCTTCGCATGCTCCAGCTTGTCATCGACGATATCGACAACCACCACCTGCGCGCCCAGCATCTTGGCAAGAAGCAGCACCGACAGCCCGATCCCGCCGGTTCCGTGAACCGCGACCCATTCACCGGCCCGCACATTGGCGCGGTCCGTCAGCGCGTGCCACGCAGTGGTGACCCGGCATCCAAGACCTGCGGCCAGCGCGGGTGACATCGTGTCTGGCAAAGTCACGAGGTTATGGTCAAACGGTACAGCCACATATTCGGCATAGGCCCCAGGTGTTCCAAAACCGGGGACAATCTGATCGGCACAAGTGTTGGACACACCAGTATGGCAGGCCGAACACTTTCCGCAGCCAAGGATGAAGGGTGCAATGACCCGGTCACCCGGTTTGAACTGGGCTTGCGGTCCGGCTTCCATTACGGTGCCGCAGTATTCATGCCCAAGGATCGAGCCATTTCGCACTTTGGGATGTGTGCCAGTCCATCCGTGATAGTCGGATCGGCAAACGCCGCAAGCCGCGACCTCAAGGACAACGCCATTGTCGGGGCAAACCGGATCGGCGACCGTTTCGATCGACAAGTCATCATGGAACTCTCGCACCACTGCTGCGCGCATCATTGCCTCCCTCTCAATGTGCTTTGTCCCAACTGCACAATACAACGTGCGTTGAGTTCCGGCATGCAAAGGCAGAGCCGCTAGCAAAGTCAATTGGGTGTTGCGAGGTAAATCTTACCAAATGCTTAATAGGACCGATCCGGCCCTATTGTTTCGCGCGCGAAACAATAGGTCAGCCTCTGCACCCTTTTGAGGGCGCGGCGCTCAGCCCACACCATCCCCCTTTTTCGGCGCATGTCTTGTATGCCACACCTGCCCAATCTACATGGGCCTGCATGAAGCGCTTTATCCCTTTCATGAAGTCCGACCAAACGGTCGCCGTTGTGCGGCTCCAAGGCACGATTGCAGCAGGCTCTCGCGGGACGCTGAGTGATGCGTCGCTCCGCGATCTGTTGGAGAAGGCGTTTCGCAAAGGCAAACCCGCCGCCGTCGCGCTTGAGATCAACTCGCCAGGTGGGTCACCGGTGCAAAGCTCGCTCATCGGGGCGCGCATTCGTCGTCTTGCTGAGGAGACTGAAGTTCCCGTCTACGCGTTCGTGGAGGATGTTGCGGCCTCCGGCGGATACTGGATCGCCAGTGCTGCCGACGAAATCCATGCTGATCCCAGCTCCATCCTTGGGTCCATCGGCGTGATCTCGGCCAGCTTTGGCGCGCATGTGTTTTTGCAGCGACAGGGGATCGAACGACGCGTTTACACAGCGGGCAAATCGAAATCCATGCTCGACCCGTTTCGCCCGGAAAACGAAGATGACATCGCGCGGCTCAACCGGTTGCTAGGACAATTGCACGACACGTTTATCAATCAGGTTAAAACAAGCCGCGGTGAAAAGCTTGCCGACAACCCCGACCTCTTCACCGGAGAGATTTGGGTTGGCCAAAATGCAGTAGACGTGGGGCTTGCGGACAATGTCGGTCATTTGATCCCGGTGATGAAAGAGCGGTTTGGCGACAAGGTAAAGTTCCGTCGCTATGATCAACGCCGCCCGCTGTTAACCCGTCTCGGTGCGAAACTGACGTCTGATGCACTCAGCGCCGTCGAAGAGCGCGCAGAGTTCGCGCGGTACGGTCTCTGACGTGATCAGCAAAATTGTCATTTTGTTTCTGGTGTTCATCGCCGTGCTTGCGATGTTCGGCAAACTGAGAGTTCCAGGCGCGAAACGGCTTGCCAGTGCCAAGTGCCGCAAATGCGGTCGCTACCGGATCGGCAAAGGGCCGTGTCCTTGCTCGGGAAGGGTCTCCTGATATGGCGATGATCTGGGGGGGCGTCGCGATTGGTTTGGTGATCCTGCTGTTGGCAGGGGACGCGTTGGTCAAGGGCGCGGTCAACCTATCGCTGCGGGTCGGCATTCCGGCCTTGATTGTCAGCCTGACCATCGTTGCCTTCGGCACGTCTGCGCCAGAATTGCTGATCTCAATCAACGCGGCGTTGGACGATGCTCCGGGCATCGCATTGGGCAACGTTGTCGGGTCGAACACGGCCAACATCTTGCTTGTGCTAGGTGTGCCAGCGCTGCTGGCCGTGATGCATACAAGCCAATGCAACACCCGCAAAAGCTATGTGATCATGCTCGCAGGCTCGGTCCTGTTCATCGCACTCGCATTTCGTGGCATATTCGACTGGATTGCCGGCATTGTTTTGCTGCTGGTCCTGGCTGTCATCCTCGCTGATGCGATCCGGGAGGGGTTGGCGCACCGCAAAGCCGGGCAAGAGGAAGAGGAAGAAGACCCAGAAGGCGCGGATCCAAACATGCCGTGGTGGAAGATAATTCTCTTCCTGACGCTCGGGCTTGTTGGACTGCCCTTGGGCGCGGACCTCTTGGTCGACAGCTCGGTGCAGCTAGCTAAGATTTTCGGTGTCAGTGACACGGTGATTGGCCTGACGCTTGTCGCTCTGGGAACGTCCTTGCCCGAACTGGCAACAACGGTCATGGCCGCATTGCGGCGTCAGGCGGATGTCGCCCTGGGCAACGTTATCGGGTCGAACATGTTCAACCTTCTTGCCATTATCGGGGTCGCATCCCTGATCGCGCCCATTCCGGTTGATCCCGAGTTTTTGGAATTTGACCTGTGGGTCATGCTAGGGGCGTCGCTGCTGATCTTCCCGCTGGTGTTTCTTGGCCGTGACCTAACCAAGATTTGGGGTGTGGTCTTGTCTGCGCTTTATCTGGGCTACATTGCGCTCGTCATCATGTAAGCGCAGGGGGCGACAATGGGCAAAGCTTTGGTCACAGGGGCAGGCGCGCGCCTAGGGCGCGCCATGGCGCTTTATCTCGCGGATCGTGGGTTTGACGTGGCCGTGCACTATGCAAGCTCTGGCACAGCGGCTGAGGAGGTCGCAGAGTTGATCCGAGGCATGGGCCGGTCGGCCTGTACCCTTCAAGCGGACCTTTTGAATGAGGCCGAAACGCAGGGCCTCACAGAACGGGCGATTGACGGTTTGGGTTGGCCGCTGACCGTGTTGATCAACAACGCATCTATTTTTGAGTATGACACGGTTGAAACCGCGACCCGCGAAAGCTGGGATCGGCACCTGGAAAGCAATCTGCGCGCGCCGTTTGTTTTGACACAAGCGTTCGCAGCGCAACTTCCGGATGCGCAGGCTGATGCTCAGGGCGAACCTGTTGCCTCTGGTCTGGTGATCAACATGATCGACCAGCGGGTGAGAAAACTCACCCCGGAATTCATGACCTACACCATCGCCAAGATGGGGCTTTGGGCGTTTACGCAGACGGCTGCGCAGGGACTGGCCCCGCGGTGTCGTGTGAATGCGATTGGCCCCGGTCCAACGTTGCGCGGCGGTCGGCAAAGCGAAGCGCATTTTGCAAAACAACGTGCCGCAACTGTTTTGGAACGGGGCGCGAACATTGACGATATCACAGCCGCTTTGGGCTACTTTTTGGATGCCCCAGCCGTGACCGGACAGCTGCTATGTATCGACGGCGGACAGCACCTTGCGTGGCAAACTCCGGACGTCATTGGGGTTGAATAATGCACCTGACGTGCAAGTTTTGCACCGGTCACAGAGCGTTGAAGAAAGCGTTACAAAAGTTTTAATGTTTTCAGTGGCTTGGAGATGAGGGTAAAAAATACTTCGCAAAAACAATGCTTTATTTGAGCGCCTAAAAATTAGGCAACCCAGAGAAGAGGCTAGAAACCTTAGAGAAAACCGAGGTCATGGAAACTTCTCCGCAGAGTTATCCACAGAAACAGTGGATGTCTTAGTGGTTGCAGAGACGGTTTCCTTTTTGCAGCAGATGGATGAGAATCAGGGTGTTCAGCAAATGTGTCAAGGTGGCATTACACAGTGCGCGTAAAAGACGCTCATAAACTGTCAGGCTACGATTGCATTCAAGCCTATTTGAAGACGCTCGACTCGAGCCCTGGGGTCTATCGCATGCTCGATGAGCAGGCGCGCGTGCTGTATGTTGGCAAAGCTCGCAACCTCAAAGCACGCGTTTCAAGCTACTCTCGACCGTCGCCGCAGCACTCGGGCCGTATTGCGCGGATGATCTCGGAAACGGCGTCGATGATGTTTCTGACGACGCGCACTGAAACCGAAGCGCTGCTGCTGGAACAGAACCTCATCAAGCAGCTCAAACCACGCTACAATGTGCTGCTGCGGGACGACAAGTCGTTCCCCAACATTCAGGTCACCGACCATGCCTTTCCCATGATCAGAAAGCACCGGGGTGCGAAGAAGGAGAAGGGGGCATATTACGGGCCGTTTGCTTCGGCAGGCGCGGTCAACCGGACATTGAATCAGCTTCAACGTGCGTTTTTGTTGCGCAACTGTTCGGATGCGATGTTCGATAGCCGCACGCGACCCTGTTTGCAGTACCAGATCAAACGTTGTTCGGGCCCGTGTGTCGGACGCGTTTCCGAAGCTGAGTATGCCGAAAGTGTGCGGGACGCGCAGCGGTTCCTGTCGGGCAAATCCACGGTTGTGCAAGAGACACTCGCCAGCGAAATGGCGGCCGCATCAGAGGCGATGGAGTTTGAACGCGCGGCGGCATTGCGGGACAGGATCCGGGCTTTGACCCAAGTGCAAACCGCGCAAGGCATCAACCCGCGCGGTGTTTCCGAGGCAGACGTCATCGCCTTGCATCTTGAGAAAGGCCAAGCTTGCGTTCAGGTCTTTTTCATTCGTGCCAACCAGAACTGGGGCAACCGCGATTTCTATCCGAGGGTTGGCCCGGATGTGGAAGAGGCCGAAGTGCTGGAAGCTTTTCTTGGTCAGTTCTACGACACCAAGGAGCCTCCGAAATCGATCCTGTTGTCTCATCCGATTGAAAACGACGATCTAATGATGCAGGCGCTGTCGGATAAACTGGGCCGCAAGGTTGAGATTGCCGTGCCGATGCGCGGTGAAAAGTCGGAACTGGTGGATGGTGCGTTGCGCAATGCGCGCGAGTCTCTCGCGCGGCGGATGTCAGAGTCGGCGACACAAACCAAGCTGTTGCGCGGCGTCGCAGAGGCTTTTGATCTGGATGCGCCGCCCGAACGGGTTGAGGTGTATGACAACAGCCATATCCAGGGCACCAACGCGGTCGGCGCGATGATCGTCGCGGGGCCTGAAGGCTTCATGAAAAACCAATATCGCAAGTTCAACATCAAAGGCGATGATCTGACGCCGGGTGATGACTTTGGCATGATGAAAGAGGTGCTGACCCGGCGCTTTAAGCGGTTGCTCAAAGATGATCCGGATCGGGACAAAGGCCTGTGGCCGGATCTTTTGCTGATTGACGGCGGCGCGGGGCAAGTTTCTGCCGTGCGCGAGATCATGAAGGAATATGGCGTCGAAGATGTGCCAATGGTGGGTGTCGCCAAGGGTGTCGACCGTGACGCGGGCAAGGAAGAGTTTCACCGCACGGGCCAGCGGCCTTTCGCGCTGCGCCACAACGACCCGGTGCTGTATTTTGTGCAGCGCTTGCGAGATGAGGCGCACCGGTTTGCCATTGGCACGCACCGTGCGAAACGGGCGAAATCACAAATGGCGAATCCGCTTGACGAAATCTCGGGCGTTGGCGCGTCACGCAAACGGGCGCTGCTGGCG
>ERZ1740067.870-NODE-870-length-22555-cov-6.965778_pt1 | contig 22555 bp, 20 predicted proteins | sample MGYA00581736_ERZ1740067 | MGnify/ENA primary metagenome ERZ1740067 (study PRJEB43018, sample SAMN04849236) | marine metagenome | isolation source: floating plastic debris | place: Pacific Ocean | collected 2008-08-27 | study: EMG produced TPA metagenomics assembly... | reverse complement strand
CCCAATCGTCCCTAAATAAAAAGAGACCTTTCCCTTAACGCGGATAGGTCTCTTCAATCAAGCAACTTATTTTCAGACAGATACGGACTAGATTGGTAATACGTGAATAAAACCTACAAAAGCCTTATATCATAGGAACCCCAGCCCTTAAAATTAAACATTTCATGGGTCAACCTGGTAACTGGAAATTGTCGACTTTCAGGAGTAAAAAATCGCTTACGCCGCTTCGGCAGTAGGCATGAAGAAGTTCAGGGCAACGTACTCAGGACGGCATGCAAAAATAGTCTGACCGTTAACACGCTGTAACGAAACACTGCACTGAGTGGTTTCAAGAACACGATAGTAGTGACCTTCGTGTGACTGTAGGATTTCGCCTGGCTTTACATTCATTTGATATACCTACGATTTCTTCAAGGGGGTCTCAGGAACTCCACTTACACTTATACGCAGATTCGCAGAGTCTGAATGTGATCTGGCTCACTAGGGTGAACTACGTGTAACAAATATTACTCACTGAGACGGTAGGGCTATTCCGTAGCTGAGATCGTTAATGATCGGGAAAAGGCTCTCCATATAGAGCTTTGAATTGTTACCATTTCAGATGGTCATCCGGTTTATCCATCCCGAATCTTACGGGAGATGACATTGTTATTCTTTATTCAAACTTTATTGTTTGCTCACTTATGATCACGGTGGCTTTACCGAAGGGCTCGCTGCTCAAAGACAGTATTCAGTTGCTCAAAGCAGCCGGCTTGGATTTCAGCGGCTTTTTAGAAAGCGGGACAAGGCAGCTACAGCTAATGGATGCCAGCGGCACGGCCAGAGGGTTGCTTGTGCGCGCCAAAGATGTTCCTGTTTATGTGGAGTACGGCCAGGCCCAGCTAGGAATTGTCGGTTATGACGTGCTGAAAGAACGACAGCCCAATGTCGCACAGATTGCCGATTTAGAATTTGGTGGCTGCCGTCTATCTGTTGCAGTGCCTGACAATAGTGGCTACCGTTCAGCTATCGACTTACCTCCACACTGCCGTGTAGCGTCTACCTTTGTCCATAGCGCTCGCCAGTACTTTCAATCATTAGATATTGCCGTTGAAATCGTGCCGCTTTCGGGATCTGTAGAGCTTGGACCCATTACTGGTATGTCTGAAGCCATTGTGGATTTAGTCTCTACCGGTCGCACGCTCAAAGAAAATAACCTCACAGAGTTGGAAACACTTTACGAAAGCACTGCTAGGCTAATCGCGCATCCGCTCAGCTACCGGTTAGACAATGATGGCCTCAGTGATGTCGTCAATCGTGTAAAGTCAGCAGCTCGTGAGAAAGCGACAGCTTAAGCCACTTCATTTTTTTGATTCCCCTGTCCTAACTTTTTTGAGAACCCATTCAATGGTGTCCGCCTCTACAAAACCTTCGCAGCCTAGTAGCCATGCTGACAAAGAGCGCACCCTTAAGAGCGACTGGCGGCTATTTTTACGACTGGTGCCTTACATTACCCAAAACCGGTCGCAGCTTGTGGTGCCGATGCTCATGCTGGTTCCACTATCGCTGGCACAAGCGGTACAGCCCATCCTAATCGGCCAGGCCATTTCGTTAATTAAGCAAGAAGACGATGCCTTTGAGCTGTTTTCGCAAATGAGTCTGCGTACCGGGTTGAACTGGATCATTGGATTACTGCTAGTCACTATCGTCGTGCGCCTCTCACTAGACGGGTGGCAAAGCTATCAAATTCAAAAGGTAGGACAAAGAATCACAGCGTCTATTCGAGCCGATTTATTTGAGCATGTGACTGATTTGTCAATGGCTTTTTTTGATCGAACGCCGGTGGGTCGTTTAATTACTCGGCTCACGAGCGATGTCAATGCACTGGGCGATGTTTTCTCAACTGGGGCCATCGGCATTATCAGCGATTTGTTTCTGATTTTGGTGCTGACAGTTGTGATGCTCTGGCGAGAATGGCGGCTGGGCCTGATGCTCATTTGTATGCTGCTACCGATTACGGCGCTGATTATTTATTTTCAGCAGCAGTATCGCAAGTCGAACTATGTGGCACGTGAGGAGCTATCAGCGCTCAATTCCAATTTGCAGGAGAATATTAGCGGCATTGATGTCGTTCAGCTGTTTCGGCGGGAGCGATTTAATTCGGAGCTATTTCGCAAAATTAATACGCGCTACGTTGAGGCCATTGACAAGACCATTTTTTATGACTCGGCGGTGTCGGCGACGTTGGAGTGGATTGCGCTGGCTGCGATCGCAGGCGTCCTCGCTCTCGGCGGCTCACTCGTCACAGGCGGATTCCTCGAAATTGGCACCCTAACAACCTTCATCATCTTTTCTCAAAGACTATTCGATCCGCTGCGTCAGTTTGCAGACAAGTTCACCGCTATTCAGGCAGGACTGACTGCCGTGGAAAGGCTCAACGACTTAATGAGTGAACCCATCGCTATTCGGGATGCAAAAAATCCAGTCGAGCTATCTGCTCAAACGCTAAAAGATAGTGATGTTGTGGTACCAGGCGAGATTCGATTTAGCAATGTCTCGTTTGGTTACAAGGCTGATGACTACGTATTGAAGGATTTGGATTTCACTATTCGCCCGGGCGAAAAAGTAGCGCTTGTAGGGCCTACAGGTGCGGGAAAAAGTTCGATTATTCGGCTGCTATGCCGGCTATATGAGGTGAGCGAAGGGCAGATTCTGCTGGACGGGGTTGATATTCGAGAGATTGCGCAGCAGGATTTGCGCGATCGCATGGCCATCATTCTGCAAGATGGATTCCTTTTTTCTGGCGACGTCACTCGCAATATAACCCTTGGCGAAGACTATAGCCTCGCGCAAGTACAAAAGGCTGCCCAGCAAACCAATGTAGATTCTTTTATTGAGGCGCTGCCGCAGGGCTACAGCACTGGCCTAAGAGAACGCGGCACAAACCTCTCTGGCGGGCAAAAGCAACTGCTTGCCTTTGCAAGAGCAGCCATTCGCAATCCCGGTATTTTGGTGCTTGATGAGGCCACTGCAAATCTAGATGTCGGCACCGAAGCAACGATTCAACAAGCCCTGGATAAACTGCTCGAAAATCGCACGGCGATTATCATTGCCCATCGGCTGTCAACTATTCGCAATGTCGATCGCATTCTGGTGCTGAAGCAAGGGCAGCTGGTAGAGCAGGGTAGTCATAGCGAACTGCTAGAGCAAGATGGGCTCTATGCAAGCCTGTATCAGCTTCAAATGCTGGGACAATAATTTTGTAGTCCAGCTTCCATAAACAGTTTCCCTGGTTAGGTAGCTACGTGTTTTCCCTTCTCAGTTTGAGCTTGAGAAAATACTCACGAGCAAAAGCTACGCGAGGATGGCGAAGATTGCCTCGATTCCATACCAGATAAAGATTATTGGTTGGAGGATGATCGGGAGTGTACAGCAGGCGAAGCAGCCCTTGCTGAATATATTGCTCGCACAGATACAGCGGCAGAACAGAGTAGCCTTGCTGGGTCAACACGAGAGAACACACCGCCCTTAAATCTGCAACTGTCACAGCCGCCTGGACGGTCAGTATTTTGTCGAATACCTGTTCAAAATATTGCCGAATTAGGGGCAAGTCTTCGTCATAGGCAATCAGTGACTGCGCTATAAGTCGCTCTAGGTCAAACGGTTTCATCGACCTCTGCTTGATCCAATCGGGTGCAGCGACTAGGACCATCGTCTCTGAATCGAGCAGCTGATAATCGAGTGAACGGCTACTAGGTTGAGAAGCCGTAATCGCAAGATCGATGGCACCTTCATCTAGCAGCGAGTAAAGGCGCTTCTTACCGCCCGTGTGCAGCCTGACGCGAATATTGCGAGAAGTCAGTCCAGTCAGAACAGGGATAATTTTCGTGCTTAGATATTCACCCGGGCCAGCGATATGAATTGTGCCTGAGATATTGTCAGCCCTAGCTTGTACTGCATTGAATCCCACTTCGATACCGTCAATGTGGGAGCCGATCGAACGAGCCAGGTCATGGGCAATCTCTGTCGGCATAATGCCTCTGGCATGGCGAACAAACAAAGGTTTTTCAATCTGAGCTTCTAGCATGCGAATCTGCTGAGAGGCCGCAGGCTGAGTAATTTCCAGTTGATCAGCAGCTTTTGAGAGAGAGCCCAATCGGTAGGCCGCAATAAATGTACGAAGCTGAGAAAAGTAAGACATCTCTGACTGCAATTAGCTAACACAAACATAAATATTATTATGGCTACTTGCATATAGCCAATTTTCTCCTTATGGCTGTTTTGAACTCTGAAAGGGTACAAGCGTTGGAAAAGGCTGATATTTCAGCAACGCAGATTCATCAGAATCGCTGCATCCTTACCGGACATAGCCTCTCTAATTCTCAGTCTTGACACTCTAATTCCAGTTCATGGTCATGCTTTGATTTAATAGGCTTATGTTTACGTTCGGGAGCGCCACCTTGGTCACTACAAAACATACTGAATTCAACGGAACGCAGCTATTGCAGCAGCTGATTGAGAAGCGATCGCTTACCGAAGCCCAGGCCGAAGCTCTCATGGACGGCTGGCTCACCGAATCCCTATCACCCATTCTTTCTAGCGCTATCCTCATTGCTATTCAAAGCAAAGGGGTAACAGGCGAAGAACTTGCTGGCATGGCCCGCGTTCTGCAAGGTCAATCCCTCGGCGGCACCACTGCAGATCTAGCACTGCCCTCTCCCCGCATCGACACCTGCGGCACCGGTGGCGACGGTTCAGGCACTTTCAATATTTCCACCGCCGTTAGCTTCGTGGCTGCTGCCGCTGGCATCCCCGTTGCCAAGCACGGTAACCGCTCCGCCTCTAGCAAAGTGGGCTCCGCAGACGTTCTCGAAGGTCTCGGTGTAGACCTTTCCGCCCCCATCGAAAAAGCCAAGGCCGCCCTTACAGAAGTCGGCGTTACCTTCCTCTTTGCCCGAGGCTGGCACCCAGCGATGAAAGCCGTTGCCCCCTTGCGCGGTGAGCTCAAAGTCCGCACCGTCTTCAACCTGCTGGGGCCTTTGGTAAACCCGCTCCGACCGACTGGCCAAATTATCGGAGTCTATCATCCCTCTGTTATTGAACCCATGGCCGAAGCGCTGAAATTTCTAGGGATGCAGCAGGCAATGGTCCTCCATGGAAGAGAAACCCTTGATGAGGCAGGACTGGGCAAACCTACAGATGTTTCAGTCGTCAGCAATGGCTTAGTAACCCAGGAAGTGCTAAATCCTGAAGCATTTGGCCTTACACCAGCACCATTGGAAGCCCTCAAAGGAGGGGAGCTAGAAGAAAACACGACCATTTTGCGCAACGTCCTTCAAGGGAAAGGCACGCAGGCACAACAAGATGCCGTTGCACTCAACGCGGCGCTAGCGCTCAAAGTAGGCGGATTAACCCAAGGCGATAGCTTTGAAAAAGCCTGTGCCGATGGCGTCAGCAAAGCTCAAGAAATTCTCAAAAGTGGTGCTGCCTGGGAGAAACTAGAACAGCTAGTCGCGTTTTTGAAAAGTTGAGAACCGCTAGCCCAATTGAGGTGAGTCAATATCGAAAGTTCAATATCGAAAGATTGTCATAGCGTTTCTTAATCGCATGAGGTACTTTTGAGCTTGGACACAGTTCACCAACCAATTCGTACTGCATACAAGTTGAGAAGCGTTGTAGAAGGCGCTGAAATCCTGCCCTTGGACAAGCTGACCACAGAATATATCCAGCAGGAGGATTCTGAATAGTCAAGTAGCCATTAGCAGCAGCTGTTCTAAGACTTCTAATGCTCTACGAGTCTGAGTTTGTTTAGTTTTTGCAGACGAGACACGATAGGCAAATCCTCTACGCTTGCCGGGGGTTAGCTTTTCCCACACAGCTTTTGCATACTCGTCTTGTTCAAGTGCGTGCTGTAGTGCCTCTGGCACATCCACTGCGTATTGGTCTGCAATGCGAAAGCGGACAGTCACCCAGTCACCAATCTCAAAACCAGCTTTTTTCAAGAACTTCTTGGATAGCAGCAAATACCACCGTCCATGGTTAGGTCGCCAGGCACCTGAAAATGGAGTGCGCCCTACTTCTGCTTCAATTCGCAAATTAGGATACTGCGCAAAGGGCAGCGCTTCATTCATTTCAGCCGGCAAGAAAACAACCGAATAGTGGTATCGCCCAAAACTATGAGGCACAATCGGTGAATCAAAAATATATGGAAAATCATCCATAGAAGGCATTCCCAGTGCATTCATTGACAACGTGAGACATCGTACATATTGCGTATCTTTAAGGCGCCTAGTTTTCTAAGTCACTGAGCCAAAGCTATGGCACCATCGAATGCTTTAGAACCGCCAACACCTTCTTAGGGTCACAACCGTATATGCCTGCCCCCCAGACTGAGTTCATTTCTACCACCGCCCAGCCCCGATGAGTAATCACACCCACATCCAGAACGGCAGCTTTAGGGATATTGACGGTAGCATCAGCTAGCACGCTTTTTACCATCTCTTCTGCTGCGCATAATTCTGACTCGGAGGCATTAAAACCACTGTCACGTTGCAATGTTTTACCCCGTAAATAAACAGATATTGCTTGGGGCTCACGCTCTAAAACAAAGCAGCGGAACTCTTTTTCCCAGCTGACAATTTCAGCCACCAGAACAGGTAAGTGATCATCATAATCTTCCGATAGCTGGGACCCTACATACACTTTGGCCGGAAAGCTTTTATCATTGGGCGGCTTAATGAAAGCCGGTTCTGTAAGCTGCCTGGCCTCCCCCATACTCATTAGCGATACCTGACGCTTTTTGTAGGCATTAGGCAAAGACGCCAACCATCCATTGGGGGGCTCTGATAAAACGATGCCAAGTTGCTCAGCCAGGGTCGGGCCAAACAACGCTTCTACATACAGCACAGGGTCTGAGACGGTCTTTAAGCGCTCTGGAATGCGCCAAGTCTTGAGCCGTTCCACCTGCCAACCTAACTGAATAGCCGATCTCCATAGCGCCTGAGAATCTTCGGTAAATCTTGGTGTTAAAACTAGCGTTGGCATGTTGCGGGCCTCTTCTGTCAACGGCTTGATAAGACGTTTAGGGATTACTTGGGTACCAACAGCTAAACATCGTGACGTTCCAGCCAGCCTCGCATTTTTCCAGGATTTAGTAGGCCATACGGGTCTACTTTTTCTTTAAAGTTAAGCTGGGCTTCGTCAATTGTTTTACGACCACCATCTTCCAGCAGGTAGGTGTGCGGGTTGGCGATAAAGGCCCCTTGCTCCTCGTGGTAGCGAATGATTTCGTTGAGCCGTTTTTGGGTGGTGTAGCGCACGAGCTGAAGGGCAGCAGGGAGAATGCGGCCCTGCGATCGCAAATACTCTAAATGCATAATCACCTCGTCCCCAAAGTGCTCATGCATATGTGCCACCAGCTTCAGCTCAGGGTCGTAGGGAAACACAGTCTGCAAGTACGTTAAATTCTCATCGACGTTGCGGGCATGGAGCGTCGTGTGATTCCAGGTGAATTCAGCAATGGCTGCCCCCTTACCCGCACTTTGCGCATCTTTTTCGTAGGTCATGGTGCCGTCAAATTCATTGGCAAGCGATCGCACCCCTGCCAAATCAGCCTCCGACACAATCAGCAAAGCTGCCGCTTTTCCCTCTGGCAACGCCTCTTGCAACGCATTGAAATAGCTCGGAACCGGCCAAGCATGAATACTAATCAACTTCTTGATCAGCCCATCAGCATCGCCCAGCGCCTGCCCAAAACGAGCCGCCTGCATAAACTCATCAAAAACAACAATCACTTCAGCCCACGGATAAGCAGGCCCCAACGGAATTTCAAGTTCAGTAATAATGCCATTCGTACCATAGGCATGATTCACCTGCTGCACCTCATCGCCGCGCAGCTCAATCACCTGTGGCTCATCTTCCATCGTCACCACACGTACCGCCTGAACGCTGCCACGATCGGCTAGCTGCCCGTACATCACAGAGCCAATGCCACCGCTGCCACCACCGACAAATCCACCAATCGTCGCCGTTCGATAGGTAGACGGTGCCATCCGAATTTCCCAACCCTGAGGACGAGCAACTCGATCAATGGCAGCCAGCTTTGCACCTGGCTCCACACAAGCCTTTCCAGGCCGTACCCACTTCACCGCGTTCATTCTGCTCAGATCCAGAACAACGCCACCCGAAAGTGGAATTGCTTGTCCATAGTTACCGGTGCCAGCCCCACGCACCGTCAAGGGCACCCGGTTTTCTACACAGGTTTTAGCAACTTGGAGCACTTCACTCTCGTTCTTCGGGCGAACGACCAGATCACCGACTTTGTCTGCTAGCTGCTCCACCAAAACAGGGCTGAAATAGTAATAATCCTTGGATAGCTTCGCAACTTGAGTAGGGTCTAAGACCGTTTCCACAGGCCGAAGCACCTCAGCAAACTGAGCCCAGTCTTTTTTAGCGTTTGGGAATGGGAAAGAGGACTGAGCAGAAAACGTCATAAGAACAAGAAAGTGAGTGAGTCAAAAACGGTAGCCAATCTATCAATTGAGGTAGTTCTACGGAGGGAGAAACAGAGGCATATTGCCAATTATTAGAGAGTGAGCATATCATTTCAAACTTTGTTCATTTTTTCACTCCATCTGTTACTTCTACAACCGCTATGACGCCAGCTATCTCTCACTCTAGCTTCCCACTGTGGCAATATCTCACTCAGCCAATCGGTCAAACTGACAACCAGTTAATCATCAACCCTCGGAAATTTTGGCGGCAGAAAAAGGTCCGCCACATCGAGCGCTGCTGGGTGATGTCTTACGTGCCAGAAGAGCGCACGCTGTAGATCAAGGCACCGGAACAGAGAACGACTGCAATACCAAAAACAATCAAAATGCCACCACTTGTGTAGATATAAAGTGGTGGCATTTGTGTATTGACTCAGCTATGTAGATGCAACTAAGTAAATCAGCTGCATCAAGGTGGCTATTCTATGTCCACCGTTTGACTCAGTTCTTTTTTGGTCGTGTCCCAATCAGCGATCGCACTTCCCAGCCACAGCCAATTACTCCCTAGCGAGTTAGCACCAAACTCAGCAGGCGCAGCATTGATGACCGCCAAGTAAGCATCCTTTGCCTGCGCAATCAGCGCATTCCGCTCAACCGGGTCTGCCTCAATTTTAGAAAGCGAGAGCGCAGTCATCGCCACCCCAGCTTTGGCATTGAGCACGTAGTCGCCATAGGTCTGCTGAGAGAAATAAGCCGCCTTCGCATCCGGCTGCCTTTCGGCAAGTTCAATTGCCCGAGTCCAGGCATCCAGCGCTAACTGCTCACGCCCCGTAGCATAGTGAGCAAATCCTAGTGCCATCGTAATTTCCATCCAATCTGATTCACTCTCAAGCGCCGTTGTCCACGAACGCATCGCATCAGCAGCAGAATAATCTGGACTTCCCTGCTTCACCAGTCCCCACTGAGCGCGCCCCTTAAAAAAGGCCACGACCACATCTTCCTGCTGCGCTTGATCAGCTGCTTCAAACGCAGTGATCACTTCCAAAAAGTCACCTTGTTGAATCAGGGCTCTAGCCGGCGTCGCTGCAGCATCCAAATCGCCCTGGCTCAGCGCAATATCGATTTGTGCAGGCAACCCCACAGCCTCTGTCACTTCCGTCCCCGTGTTCGAGGCCCTCACTGGCTGGCGTCCCCGCTGGAACCAAAACACCGTCATCACACCCAACAGGCAAATCAAGACTGCAGACGCAATGCCTGGTCCAGTCAACAACTTTGTATGCACTGTATGGCTGCGTGTCAGCCGTTCACCTACCAGCTCAGGCGCATCATCTTTCTTATCAGAGCCCTTTTTGGCATCAGCCTTCTCCAGAGTCGGCATTGGTGGCGGCATCTTCGGTGGCTCACCATAAAATCCCTGTGGTGTTTCTATATTGTCAGGCACGCTCAGCTCTCCCTCGACATCCACCGAATCGGTCGTCGAATTAGCCACCGAATTGGAGGGTACTGAGACGTTTCGTATCACGGCGTCCGTTACTTGGGCATCGTTGTTTTTGCCTAAATCGCGATCATTCACAGGTTCTGTCTCGTCTAACTTTGAGCGTGTTGTAGAGAGCACCCTGTTCGGATTGACCGGGCTCGCAGGCAGCTGGCGAGCCGGCAGGTCAATATCAGATAGCCCAGGTTCAGAAAAGAACAAATCACCAAACGGATCATTGGCTGAATCGAGCACACTAGAATTTTCTAAGTCATCCGAGGTTCGCACGAGATAGCCGTCGAACAAAGGATGCATGTAGAGCGTTGGTAGCGCCCAGTAAAACTGATGCGAACCGTAGGCCGAAATCAAACCCTGACGGGTTCGATTCAAACTGAGGTCGATCGACTGCCCTTTCTTGAGATTGCGATATAGCAGCTGAGTAAACGTAATCGCTACATGGTCGGGAATCCGCTCGGCCATGGCAATCACCGCTGGCAGACCTCGATTTACCAAGGCTTGCGCTAGGTTGCGCTCTTGCCATCCCTGCTCAGTGCTAGAGCTATAGCCCCCTCGACAGGAATTAAAAACCGCCAGCTTAATACCGTTATTGACTAACAACCCAGCTAAATCTTCACCGCTAAGCCGCTCCGTCAGGCCAGTTTGACGGCTCACAAGGTAAAGATCTCCACCCGCATTGCCCAAATTGCTGTGACCAGCGTAGTGCAGCACCTGGTAGCTTCCCCGCTCCAGTTCCTGTGTAAGCTCAGCGCGTCCGGGCTGCTCCAATATTTTGAGCTGAACATCGACTAGCGTGTCGTTGGGCTCTACTGTATCGGGGTGTAGCTCTGACTGTAAGTGATGGACTTCCTGTTTGAGTTCCAATCGCTCCTGATCGTCAGGCGACGCAATCACCACCAAAATCCGTAGCACCTGAGGCTCATTGGCAACTTTGGCCTGCGGAATAGAATGCTCCTGCCTACGATTGAGAATGTAGCGGGAAAAAATAACATCTGTACCCGTCGCCAAGGGTCTCGTGCCAGCGTGCAACGCTTCCCAGGGCAACTGCTGAAGCCGAGTATCTTTAATGCCAATTCTCAGACGCAGTAAATCTTGTCGGTTTTGAGCCACGCCTTGAGCCGTTACCCAGCTGTCGTGAAGCTGGCCTTGAAACAGCGCATTGTGGAGGGTCTGGCCTAGCTGCACCAAGGTTGCCAACTCAGCCGCGCCTTCGCCCGGCGAATGGCGATAGCCCGCACCTGTACGAGTAGGAATAGCCCGATTCTTCTGCCCTTGCAAAAGCCCTAGAAGCGGGTCGTGCATAAGTGATTTAGTCTGCTCCAGCCACTCCCCAACAGGCCAACGGACTTTTTCTTCGGCTAGCTGTACGCCTTTTACGACCTTTTCGGTGCGCACCAAATATTGGTCGCCACCGACGGCAGTGATAGATATACCAAATTCCTGAATCACAGCTGCTCTCGTTCCCTGACGTGTAGATGTGGGATAGCCCGGTTCGCCACAATTCTTTCCGAGTCAAGCACACAAAGTGTCTAAATTCATTTTAGGCACTTTATCAAAAGCTTGTGTCAGTAAGAGAGGAGCAGTTTTTAATACTCCTAGAAAAGCGCGTTCCTACTTAGTTAGCCTCCTCTTATTAGCCTAAGAAGCACTGCCCTTTTTACCTTCAGGCATTGGGACAGTTACCATCTTGCCCACTAATCCAGCAGTTCCCAGCTTGAACGATAGCTTACCCACCACAGAAGAAACAGCGTGCATTCAGGGCCGTCACTATCAAAAACCGTTGATAAAACACCACAGGTCATCGTCAAAGCTCTACTCAAAAAAAGACAACGCTACAGCTGGCACTCCCTGTACTCAAGAGATTGACTGAAAATTTTGACGCTGCATCCGGCTTTACCTATAGCGTTGGCCACTTAGCTCACTACGCTAGGGATTTCTGAAACCGTTGTTTTTTTGCGGGCTAAGTGGCACGCAAGCATACGTTGGCATAGCCTCGCCTTTGGCGATATGCATCCGTACGCTTACTATAGAAGCGGCCCTCGCTGGCTCTAACCGCCCAGCAAGCAAAAGGCATCCGTAATAAAACGGCGACTATCTCACCTTATGCGGACTCATCAGCCATTTGTATTTACCTATGGCTGATCTAAAGAGGGATTTAATCTTCGAGCGAGGAATTTCCGCCGAGAAGCAGCTTAAGATGCGTGAAGAAATATAGAGATTTTTGAGCTCGTCACAACTTACTTAGCAAAATTTCAAATTCTTTTGCTGAGCGGCTTATCACTCCGCCTACTTGTTTATCTGCCTGTTTGCCTATCTGCTTACTTATTCAATTGAGTTTTAGCCGGATGACTTCCCTTCAAATTGAAGCAGCGCCCTCTACTCATCTAAGCGCTGCGTCGCCTATTTCATCCTCTACAACACGTCCTCAATCTTCTGTTTTGCATACGGCAGAGGTCGTTTCCACTGCTGATTTCTCGAAGCCACCTTTGTCACACTGCGAGCCTCACCTTTCAAAAGCAGAAATTCGACAAAGCCTCAATGCTTCTACATTAGACGGGACATTTTCTTCAGCCTTAGAGAACATCGTTAGAGGCGTGCTGATTAGTAATTTTTTACTCGGGCTGGGTGCCGATGCGTTTGAGGTGGGGCTATTGACGTCTATCCCTATGCTGACGCACTTGCTGCAACCTTGAGGGGCTTATTTTTCAGAGCGCGTCACGAGCCGTCACCAATACTGCCTGTGGGTCTATGGCACATCAAGACTCCTGTGGCTGCTGCCAGCTGCTGGCATATTTATGTATAGTCGCGGCAGCCTGGATGCGCATCACCTCACCTTAATAACGATGACCGTCTTGGCACTGAGCAACATGCTCAATTCTATTGGTAGTTAGTTCCTCGTGGATGAGGTGGATGGCAGCACTGGTGCCAGCACAGGTGAGAGGACGCTATTTTAGCTTGCGACGATCGCTCTCTAGTCTCGCAGCGTTACTCACCATTCCCATTGGCGGCTGGATAGTCTCTGAATGGATGGGCGGCAAAATTGAGGGCTATGGTGTGGCGCTGGGGCGCTGGTGATTGCAGTAGCAATGGGCGTCGCCAGCCTAGGCTTTCAATTCTGGATTAGCGATATCAATCCGCAGGCGGAAGCAGATGTCCATAAAGATGAAGTGACCTCAGAGGTCAACTGCAAGCCGACCAACCCAACCATCTCTGAAGGTCAGCCCACCCTTCTCGCAGATCGTAATTTTCTCAGGCTTCTGCTGTTTTTAGGATTGTGGACCTTTGGGCTGAGCCTGTGCAAACCGTTTTTTAATTTTTATCTACTCGATTCACTGACGATTAATGTTCAGTGGGTCACGCTATATAGCGGGCTAGTCTACGGTTCTTTTTTCCTCATGATCACGCTATGGGGGCGGTTGGCGGACCGTATTGGAAATCGTCCAATTCTGCTAGTAAACTGCTTGCTGACTGAGCTGAGCCCTCTACTCTGGCTATGCACCGACAGCAGCCAGATATCAATATGGTGCCTGTTGCCGCTGCTGCATGTTCTGCAAGGTGGGACATGCAGCAGCACTGGAGCTGAGTACAACTAATATTCAAATGGAGTTGGCACCGACAGCCCGACAGTCTGGATATTTTGCGATCGCAGCTGCAACCATCGGCATCACTGGCGCACTTGGTACTACTCTCGGTGGCATCCTTGCAGAACTCCCCAGCATCGGCCTCACCGGCCTCTTCGTCATCTCAGCTTTGGTACGGTTAGCAAGCATTAGCCCATTGCTCTGGGTCGAAGAAGCCCGTGCCATCTCTGTGCGCGACGTGATTACCCAACAGCTCCAGCGCCTACCCACCCAGTGGCAACCCGCACGCGTCAAGGCTGAGTGGCGAACGGACAAGAGACAAACGCAGCTAATCAGATACCAATCATAGGCCAATCGAAAAAGGGGTGCTGTACAATTTGCATGATGAAACGTTCGTTCATTTGTACCACTGCTTGCGATGGTCGCTACGCCAACCACTCCAGATGCTTCTCAAGCAGTCCCTTCGGATGCTGGATCTATAGAGGCCAATAGAGCAATCCAAATTCAGGCTTTGGCAAAGAGCTTGAGACCAGGTCAACGGGCGTTAGCGCATTGGCAGTCTGGGCCTTTGGCGGTGTCGGCGGTCCCTGGCTCGGGGAAATCAACAGGCATGGCCGCGGGAGCTGCGATCGCAATTGCCCACCACCAGCTCCACGCGAGAAAACAGCTGGTGCTCGTCACCTTCACCCGCTCCGCCGCGGCCAACCTTAAGGCAAAAGTCCGTCAGCACCTCAAAGCACTATCGCTTCCCCAAAACAGCTTCGTCGTCCACACGCTTCACGGCCTCGCACTCAACATCGCCACCCGTCATCCAGAAATTTCCGGCATCAATCTCTCTTCCATCGATTCAGAAGGCACAACGCTGGCTTCCCCGACTCAAAGCCATCGGCTGATCCGAGCAGCCGTAGAACAGTGGATTGTAGCCAATCCGCTGACGTACCAGCAGCTGATAGAAGGACAGAAAGACTTCGACGGAGAGGAAGCCGAACGACTGCGGCGACAGACAGTTTTGCGGACAGAAGTATTGCCGAACTTGGCATACACGGTCATTCATGAAGCCAAAAGCTCAGGGCTCTTACCAGAAGCCCTGATGGAAATTGCGCAGAGCATGGTGGTTGGCACGCCAGAAGATTCACCAGATTACGCAGTCGTGGTGATTGCCGCTGGGCTATACACCCACTACCAGCAGCGACTGATGGCGCAAAACATGATCGACTACGACGATATGATTTTGGCCGCGCTCAAAACGCTTCAATCCCCTGAGATTCAGAGCCTGTGGCAAAGTCGGGTATTCGCCATTTTTGAGGATGAGGCTCAAGATTCCTCGCCCCTACAAACTCAGCTTTTAGAGGTGCTCGCAAGGGACCCAGAAGACAAAAGTAAGCCTCTAAATATCGTGCGAGTAGGAGATCCAAATCAAGCAATTAACTCTACGTTTACGCCTGCTGATCCCGTATTTTTCAATCAGTTTTGTGATCGCTGTCAGGAAACCGGACAACTTGCCACTATCGAACAAGCAGGGCGGAGCTGCGATCGCATCATGCAAGCCGCCAACTTCACCCTCCACTGGGTCAACAAAAACAGCCCTGGCAATCCTTTCCGCATCCAAGACATCCTGCCTGTGGGGCCAAACGATCCACAGCCCAACGCCAACCCACCCCAAATTGGCGGTGGTGTAGAAATTATCAGACCCGAAACGATCGTCAAAACGGTCAGACAGCTAGGCAAGCGCGCCCTCACAGCTTTCAACGAAGACAAAGCGTTTAGCATGGCCATTCTGGTACGTGAAGGACGGCAGGGTAAGTTTATTCGAGAAATTTTGGAAGCTCCGGACCAGCTAGGGTTTGATCTAGAAGCAGAAGGGATTGAAATTTATGATGTGGGTCAGCGCGATCGCAAAAGCCACATCCCCCGCGAAATGCTCGACCTACTCCAATTCATCGAGCGCCCTCACTCCCCCGACAACATTAAAGCCGCCCTGCGTGTCTTCGTTTCTCGCCAGCTCATCCCCACGCAAGACCTCAATCCCCTAGCCACCAACCCAGAGAAATTCCTCTATCCCGGCCCCCTCGACCCGCCACCGACCAATCCGGCTGCCCTACAAGCCCGCCGCTACTGCGCTTCTTTGCTACGCGCCCGGTTAGAACTGCCGGCCTATCACCTCATTCCCTTCCTCGGGCTCACCCTTCGCTACGACCAAAGCGAACTTGCCACTGCCGACAAGCTCGCTGCCCGCATCGCCCAGCAGACATTAGAAGATAGCACCCTTACTGCCATGCTGGGTGCCTTGCAAGAACTGCTAGGAAGTGAAAGGTTCCAGGCTGTGGAAGCCGAAGAAACCGAGTCCCAATACGCCCAACCCGGTCGACTGACCATCATGACCATGCACAAAGCTAAGGGGCTCGACTGGGACGTCGTCTTTTTGCCCTTTTTACACAAGCGAAACATTCCTGGGGAGACTTGGATCCCCCCTCAAATGAAGTTCCTGGGTCAATTCTCGCTCGACGAAGTTGCTCGCGCTCAGCTCCGGGCGCATACGCACGCCGTATACGCACAAAACAGTAAACCAGCGCCTATTCCTGACATTCCAACAGCTTGGCAGCAGGCGAGTAACTTGAAACGAGCAGAAGAATTTCGACTGCTATATGTGGCCATGACTCGGGCCAAAAAGCTGCTGTGGATGTCAGCAGCGAAGCAAGCGCCATTCACCTGGAGCAAACCAGAAAATTTACAAGATAGCGAGATGACACCTGTGCTCAGGGCGCTCATAAAAGAGATCAGACAATAAAGACACGAGGCAATACGAACTCAATACTCCTCATCCATTGCCTGATCCAAAATGGTCTGAAAACAAGCCTCACCAATCGCCGACGGTGAGCAGTCTGGATCGTCGAGCAGAAATTCACCAATCGCCTGGATTTCCTCAAGCGGCTTATTAAAACTAATTCGCTTGGTCTGATTCATCTCTGGTGGAGATGGCAAATTAGGAATATAGCGACGCTCTAGTTCAAATTCATCCGACTTCACAGACTTCCAAATCTTTGGAGCACTCTGGTTTGAGCTACTCTTTGTCGGTTTCTCCTCCAGCTCCTTCACCTGCTCAAACATCGCCGCAGGCGTTTCTAGCTGCATTCGCTTTTTCTTGGGCTTAATCTCCGCCTGCTTCGCCTTAGTGACCTGCTTCCATTTATTTGTATGCGCGGTGAACAGCCTCAAACCCTCACGCATGCGTTCCTTTACGTACAGATACAGCTCCGAAGAGGCATCAATGCCTCGTTTCGTGGTTGTAATCGGCAGCAGCCGCGCATCGGTACTCCGAAATTCCACAATGCCTGAAATAGAAATGAACTGAGGATGGTAGCGCGGAATGCCTGACTCGCCCCAGCCTGTCAGAATCGTTTTGTCGTTGGCAACGACAACTCGGTCGTTGCAGACAATTGTCCAGCCTGCATCATCACGCTTGGTGCGCGTACGTTCTGAAGCTCTGTCGACTTCTCGTTCGGTGGGCAACTTGCGGCGCAGCCCTACAGCCAGATTGATTTCCACATCTTCGCGAACGGCTTCATACAGGTAGGGCGCGATCGCTTCCGTATCCCGTTTCTTTAGCTTATTCAAGCCCTCCCACTGCAACACAATCGGCCTCGGCTCAATCAGCTCACCATTGAGCACAATTTCAAACCCCTTCGCCAAAATGTAGCTGTAGAGTCCTTCTATTTCGCTGGCCAGCCCCTGTGCAAAGGACTCATCCCCAAGCTGTCGAGCGGCTTCTGAGCGGAGTTCTGCGATCTCGATAGACGTGCCATTCTCTTCATCAGCGCGAGCAACTGTCTCTACCGGCAAGTCCCAGCTGTCATCGCTCACTAACCAGTCAGGTTGAATAATGACCTTGAACGCATCATCATCTGTCTGCGAGTAGACCTCCGCCGACTGCCCCATCTTAAAGATGGCGCGTTTCATACCGATGCCATAGGTGCCAATGGTAAAAATATCGTCATCATCTGATATGCCTTTGGGCTTACCCATCCTAAAAGCGTAACGCTCAGCCACCTCTAGAGGAATGCCACCGCAGTTATCCTCAATTTTGAAACTGTCTTCAGAGATTTCAATATTGGCCCAAAATCCCTCATAGGGCCTTTCCGGCAGATCCGTATCGCGCAGCGTTCGCTGAATGCCATCAATGCAGTTGTCTAAAAGATCGAGAATGGCATCTTTGAGATCGATATCGCGAGTCAGCATATCCACGAAAAAATTCTTCGTGGGTGACGCATTAATCAAAGCCACAAGCACAGTCCTCACAAAAGAAGATTGCTCTCATTATGAAGATGGGCTCGTACGATGGCAAAACTCTTCTTAGGAAAGATCGAAAAATCCCCTAAGGCAAAATCCCCTGAGAAAGCCAAAAAAGTGCCTACGACTCAAACTTTCCTATCAAGCTTTTACGATAAACCCGATCACAGCGCTCCGTTTCAACACCGCTCATCGGCTCATAACCATTCTTTTCGTACAGCGCAACGGCCTCTTTCAAAACCGTCGCCGTTTCTAACCAAACCTCGCGAAAGCCACTCTTTGCCGCCGCTTGCTCTAGCTGACTCAGCAAAAACCGACCTAGACCCTGCCCACGCGCAGCTGGGAGCAAATACATTTTACGAATTTCAACCGCATGGTCACCGCGCTCAATCGGGAGATCACCGCCCGTTCCCACCACGTTTCCAAGGTGCTCCACTACCCAAAATTCACCGCAGGCCTGCTGGTAGTACTTCTCAACTTCAACCACATCCTGATCGCTACAACCGCAGCCGTTGGCTTCCCAACCGAGGCCATATTCTTCGAGCACTGTCTTCACCACCTCAGCAGCGGCGGCGCGATCGCGTGCTACCCAATCTCGAATCACAAAGTCTTTGAAGGGCAGATGCATCTTTAGCTATGAACTCTAGGCTCAGGGTGAAGCGTACTCAAGATCTCACTTTCTTGCTCTGCTAACTCTGCCAATCGCTCGTTGACCAAGTCCACATTAAAATACGTGGTGGCGAGCAGCCAATAGCTGCCAAAGTGGCGAGCTTCGGAAGCCATCAGCGACCGATAAAATTTTGCCAGTTCTGGCTCTGGGCAATGCTCACCAATTAATCCTAAGCGTTCATGACTTCGAGCTTCAATCAACGCAGAAACCAGCAGCAGATCCAACATACGATCTGGCTCTTGTCGGCGAACACACTTTTTGAGGCCTGCGCCGTAGGGTGGTGGCGATACGGGTTGAAGCGGAATGCCTCGCTTATCGAGCCAGTTATTGACCTGCTCGTAGTGGCTGAGTTCTTCCTGTGCGATCGCAGTCAACTCCCGCACGAGCTCGGCACTCGATGGATAGCGCGACATCATCTGAATCGCGGTACCCGCCGCTTTACGCTCACACTGCGCATGGTCGAGCAAAATGGTGTCCATGTTTGCAATTGCCTGCTCTACCCAAGCCTGAGAAGTCGGCGTTTTCAAAAATTTTATTTTGGGCTGAATTTTGACGGTTGGGTTGACGGGCGGCGCAGCAACCATAGGGAAAACGTTAAAAAAGCTTGGAACGAGTGCTCTTATATTACACGTCCTACTTCTGAAATTTCAGGCCTTTTTCAGGTGTGCCACCAACGCTTCAAGCCCCAAACGATAGCTATCTGCGCCGAACCCACTAATTTGCCCAACGGCAACCGGGGCGATGTAAGAGTGATGGCGAAAGGCTTCACGCTTGTGAATATTACTCAAATGGATTTCCACTGTAGGAAGGGCAACAGCTGCGATCGCATCCCGAATCGCCACGCTGGTGTGGGTATACGCTCCCGGATTGATCAAAATACCCTGATGAAGATTCAAAGCCTCTTGAATCTGATCCACCAGGGCACCTTCATGATTTGATTGAAAGAATGTCAGGGAAGAACCCAACCTTTCTGCACTAGTCTCCAGCTGAGCACAAATATCATTGAGAGTCTGAAAGCCGTACACCTCTGGCTCTCTTTTGCCCAACATATTTAGGTTAGGCCCATTTAAGACGAGAATACTCAACAAAATCTAAGCCTGCTCATATCGGCTTACTCAAACGCTTAGGCTCGCAACCAAAGCTAAACATTCTAGCTGAACCAAACGCTTACTAGAGTATCCACAGACAACAGCTTACTAAACAAATCCACTGACAACTAGCCAGCTTTCACTCTATCGACGAGGAACTCTACGGCGCTCGTCAACAGGTACAGGGATAGGCTCGTGCTCAGGCTGAGCCTGAGGACCAAACAAGGCATCCATAACCTTATCAATCCACTCTCTGAGCTTGTCGAGCGCTTGATCGATGTAATCCATGAGCTAGATTGCTCCCTCTCATACTCTTAAAAAAACCACCAGATGTGATCGGAGTCACAGGCAAACTGGGGCTATTGATCCCTGAGCTGATATCACTCAGATGAGCGCATTTGGTCAGCTCTGGTAGTACTTATGATAACCAATCCTGAGGAATGATCAATGAACTGCACAAGGGAATTTACACAATTTCCTTTATTTCTTTAGACTGTAAATTCACTGAAAGGCAAGTCCTTATCATCAGGATGGACTGAAGTGGAATAGACACAAAGTCAAGATTTTCTAAGGGAGCCAACCGATCTTTGTCAACCGACTTCAGCGAAAAAGCATCCTCATTTAAGCAGCGGTGCTTAGCAGCAATCGCAATCCGTTCAGAGCGCTCAGCGCACTTCGCTGTCGAATCTGCTCACGGGTCAGTGACGTTCTAAATATATGTTTTTCGGTGTGAGTGCCCGCCACTGAAGCCAGCCCAACATAAACCAGCCCCACTGGCTTCTCTTGACTGCCGCCATCTGGGCCAGCAATGCCAGTAATGCTGATCCCCCAATCTGTGCCTAAGCGATCGCGCACCCCTTCTGCCATCGCTGCGGCCACTTCCGGGCTCACTGCCCCTTCTGGGCCAGCACCGCTCCATCTACACCCAGCACACCCTGCTTTACTCGGTTGTCATAGGAAATCACTCCACCCCAGAAGTATTGAGAGCTTCCCGGTATCGCCGTAATCAGCTGCCCCAAGCCACCACCAGTGCAGGACTCAGCCACACTGAGCGTTTGCCCTTTCGCCATTAACAACTGACCGACCACTGCCGCCATCGTGTCATCATTTTGTCCATAGCAAGCGCTCCCCGTTCGTTGACGAATCTCTGTCGCCACAGGCGCAATTAACTCGTTTGCGGCAGCAACCGACTCAGCTTTTGCTGAAATTCTCAGCTTCACCTCACCCCCCAAAGCGTAGGTCGCCACCGTCGGATTGTCATCTGTCAAAAACGAACCCACTTTTCCCGCCAGCGTGGTTTCTCCCATATTCCAAAACTTCAGAACTTGGCTATGAATAACCCCCTTAGCCCAGCCGTTAGTTTGCAGAAAAGGAGCCGCTGTCGCTTCCCACATCGCTTTCATTTCCCATGGGACACCAGGAATCGTCATCACCACGAGTCCCTTTCTGGGTTCCCAAATGACGCCCGGCGCCGTCCCGACGGGGTTAGGCAATATTTGAGCACCTTCGGGAATTTGTGCCTGTTTACGACCGGTTTCTGTTAGCACACGTCCACGCCTCGCAAATTTTTCGGTGAGATCGGCAATTAGCTCTGGGCGTTCAGCCAGATCAGTATCGAAGAAGTCAGCCAGGGTCGCCAACGTCAGATCATCGGGCGTAGGGCCAAGGCCTCCAGTGAAGATAATGAGGCGGGCTCGTTCACAGGCAATCGCAACGGCTCGCTTAATGCGTGTAGGATTGTCGCCTACGACGGTCTGGTAATGATGAGCGATCCCTAGTCGAGCCAATTGCTGAGCCAGATACTGGGCATTGCCATTTAAGATATCGCCCAGCAGTAGCTCTGTACCTACGCAGATAATTTCAGCGCTTTTATTCTCAGGCACAGCAGCGGACGAGTTCATAGGAAAGGCACTCAGGAGATACGATAGGTCAGTTCCAGCCAGGCAGCTTGGCAATACAGCAAGCGTACGTAACGCCAGAGGCGTGGCAAAGCCAAGACGTAGTCTCGCTTTGCGATATGCATCTGTACGATTGCTGAGCACTTAGCCCTCAGAGATCAAAGGTTTCAGAGATCACTAATGTGGTGAGCTTAGTGGCCAAAGCTATAGCTCAATTGTAATGCTGAAATGGAAGGGGCTAAAGCGTACGTACTAATGCCGTGAGATGATGCACCAAACGCTGCTTTGGAAGCTGCTATTGAGTGGGCTTATATTTCGAGGAATCATTGCCTATTTTCTCCCCGCAGGATTCGATGAGGCCTACTACTTTCTCTACACGCAGCACCTGGATTGGAGCTATTTCGACCATCCGCCAGCGGTCGCTTGGACGACCGGGATAGGTATTTGGCTCACTGGCATAGTCACCCCCTTTACGATGAGGCTGGGTGCGTTGGGTCTATTTACAGGATGTCTGTGGCTGCTATATGCCACGGGGAGGCAGCTGTTTGGGCAAGGCATCGGGCTTTTGGGATGTGCGATCGCCTCCCTCTCCCCTCTCTTCTTTCTCAGTTTTGGCACACTCACCGCCCCAGACAATGCGCTCATGTTTTTCTGGAGCCTCGCTCTATACCTGTGTAGCCAAGAGTTTTTTCCAGCAAATACGCAATCTTATTCCCCAACATCTAAAATCATCTGGATTTCACTGTGTATAGGGCTAGCCTGCCTCGGCAAATACCACGGGTTTATCCTTGGACTGTGCCTCGTAGCTTTTTGCCTCACCAGCACGCGCTGTCGTCAAGCCCTATTGTCAAAGTGGCTATGGCTTGGACTGATTGTTTTCGCAGGGGCCGTCTTTCCTATCTTCTATTGGAATGCACAACACGACTGGATTTCGTTTCGCTTTCAGCTAGGCGATCGCTTTTCAGACTATGGGGCTGAGCCCGATAGTTTTTCTATTGGCGGGCTACTGGGTGCGATCGCGAGCCAGTTAGGATACCTCTTTCCCAGCATTGCCCTACCGCTCTGGTG
>ERZ1740067.869-NODE-869-length-22564-cov-18.621796_pt1 | contig 22564 bp, 20 predicted proteins | sample MGYA00581736_ERZ1740067 | MGnify/ENA primary metagenome ERZ1740067 (study PRJEB43018, sample SAMN04849236) | marine metagenome | isolation source: floating plastic debris | place: Pacific Ocean | collected 2008-08-27 | study: EMG produced TPA metagenomics... | reverse complement strand
CATTGGTGGCCTGCATAACTCTCAATTTGGGGTTGAAAAAGCGGATTTCGTATCACTTACCTCATGGTCCACTGCCGTCCAGAGTCAGAGCTTACTTTTCTATTAAGGCGTGTGCTCAGGTATGGTCGACTCTTGAATGGCGATCGCCGGTCTCAATCCTGTGGACACCCTCACCTGGCGCGATGGAGCCAACGGCTTGGAGGTGCTAGTTAACGGCACTCAAATTTTCCAAGTCAACGGCATTAATATCACCGTTATCAACCCCAGCGATTTTGTCACCTAATCCACTTGCCTGATAGAAAGCTCCCCTTAATCAGGCAAGTGGAGAGCTGGGGAAGACCCCTCCAACCCAAGGCGTTAAATCAACATTTTTAGGAAAAGATCTCAGATCAAAAAAGCTATTCGACGCAGCAGTTGCGGCATCGAACAGCCAATCCTTAGACACTCAGAGTTAAGTTGCTAGATTCTTGCGGGCTAGCGCAGGAAGATCCTCAAGACTTGGGTGTGTCCCTGGAGACAACCACCCTATCTCAAAAATCCTTACATCAAGCCGATTTGAGACAAGATGCCCTGACCGGTCATCAGCTCAGTGGCGATGCCGATTACGAAACCCAACATAGCCAGACGGCCATTCCAGGTCTCAGCAAATCCGGTGAATCCCATTTTTCCTTCAGTTTGCTCGCTCATGGTTGCTACCTCAGCTAACTATCTGTAAGTTTGTACCCGACGTTTTTGTCAAGCTTGTTATTTAAAATGTAACACTTATTTTAAAGAGCTGCAATATATCTTTGTAATTAATGAGTACAGTCTCTCGTATCAATTCTTTACGCCTTTGGGCTTATTCACCACAGTAACGAATTTTTTAAAGAGTGCCCGTTGCTCTGACTACAAATCTCGACAAGATATGGGCGCAGGAAAATAAACTTCAGCGCCCACAAACGCTCTTGTCAAAAGGTTTCAGGCACTGCTGCCCCTGAGAAAGTAAGGCGGGTAAATTTTGAACGCAAGGCTTCGCAGGCTTCAATGGATTTTGTTGTTTGGCTGATTTCAATTGCGCCAATTGTTAGCTTTATTGCCAACATCTTTCCTGAGGCGCTGATTCTATGATCGCTGTGCCTGCGTTGACTGTTGATGCTGACCATTTTGTTACTCTCCGTTTCGCTTTATGCCCACCCCAAAGCCTTACAGCAAAGTCCCCATCAACGAGTGTCACGATCACCTGGTGCCCATCCAGGGGCGTCACTTAACGTTGCTCAAGCCCCATCCCTACGCTGCCCTGGGAGCCCCCTATGGCATGTATTCCCCGTTTTTTCTCCGTCAAAAAGTGTTGAGCCGCCTGCAGGCAGCGGCGATCGCACTACAGGAAACCCATCCCGGCTGGGCGATCGCTATTTATGATGCCTACCGTCCCATCCCAGTGCAGCGGTTTATGGTGGATCACACCTTTGACACGCTGGCCCAATCCCAGGATCTAGACAGTCAGCAGTTACGTCAGTGTCCTGACACCCCGGCAGCCCAATCCCTTTGGCTTCAGGTTTATCAATTTTGGGCACTCCCTAGCCCTGACCCCGCAATGCCGCCTCCCCACAGCACCGGTGGGGCCGTTGATATTACCCTTTGTGATCAAGCGGGGGAGGTAGTGGATATGGGCACGCCCATTGACGAATGCTCCCCTCGCTCCTTTCCTGATCATTTTGCTAAGGCCGTTGAGTTAGAGGCGATCGCCATTCACCGTAACCGTCAACTTCTGGCCCGCTTGCTAAAAGACCAGGAATTTATCCAGCACCCCAATGAATGGTGGCATTTCTCCTGGGGCGACCAGCTTTGGGCTTGGCAAAGTCAACGAGAAATGGCCCACTTTGGGGCGATCACAGAACAATAGCTGCGCTTTCAACGTTTCTACGAAATTTAAAATTTGCTCCTCGTTAAAGCTGCCAGCTCACGCCCCCGTCCCATTCACCTCGCGTTTAGAACCTTGTCAAAAAGCCCTTGTGCAACAAGAATTTCTGGGTCCTTTTTGATAGTGACGCCGATCACTCTAAACCTGGGTATTTGTTCACAAAGTCCTCGACTTGCGATCGCAAGATCCTTATCCGTGCGATCGCAACGGTTACATCAAAAGATCACGATTTAAAGAGGGTAAGTATCACTGTGCCGACCAGTTATTAAACGGATACTAAAGCCATCGAAAAAAAGATGTTTTACATCTTTATCCGCTTTAACGATATCCGGTCTGCATCCGTTGAACTCCCATGGCTTCTTTTGTCGGCGCTGTCATAACCTGTTGGTCTATTGATTACGCTTTCTGTTTACAAATTCTGCAAACAACCGCTCATATAGCTGCCGCGATCGCTTGCCTATCCATGCCGATCACCCTGTATCAGGCACGTCAACAGGCTAATCGCCACACCCGTCCAGTACTGCTCATTACCAGCGCCTTCACTCTCTGCCTTGGCTTAAATCAAGCCATTGCCGCCCTAACTACATGGCAGCATCAGTCTTACACTCCCGACATCTTTGAAATTTTATGGGCATTCACCTCAGCGTTTATTTGCTTAATCGCATCGCGATCGCTAGAAGAAAATGCCACCGACCTGCTAGCCACTCGCCAGGAGTTAGCCTCCATTCGTGCCCTAGCCAAAACCGACCCTTTAACCGGCTTGGAAAATCGCCAGGGTTTTAACAGCGGACTAGAAAGCGCTATTAGCAGCGGCAAAGATGCAAAAAAGCCAGGCGTTTTAATGCTGCTGGACTTGGACGGATTCAAAGAAGCGAACGACACTTACGGACATCTAGTGGGCGACCATATTTTGCAGCGGGTGGCCCAAATCCTACAGCGTCACGCCCGTAGGTCGGACTGCGTTGCTCGCCTGGGAGGCGACGAGTTTGCGGTAGTTTGGAATCAATGTGGCCTAGAATCCGCAAAAAACTTAGCCGAAAGCGTTCGCAAAGATATTGCCAAGCTATGGCTGTCCCAAGGTCCTAAGGATGCGGCTATTGTTACCGCCAGCATCGGTTTATGCGTCGTGGACCCCAGTTCCAGCGTTACCGGCATGTACGAACTAACGGATCGTGCCCTTTATGTGTCAAAGCGCGAAGGCAAAAACCAAGTGTCCTGGATGCCAAACTTCAAAGCCATGCCTACTTTCGAGCAAACTTCCAAAGACACTGATGCCGAAGTAACCCAACAGCACACCCTATCTCCGGCCTCCCTCGTCAACTCTTTCGAATCCCCCCTCAGCATCTCCATTTCCCAAAACCTTCAGTGAGGGAGCTCGCATAAGGCTGGAAAATTTAGACTCATTCCTTCCGTTTTAATCCCTATTGGGCAGACTTTAGGGAAACTGAGCGGGTTTTAATAGGAAGACTAATATTGAAGATCGTTCCTTTTCCAGGGATAGAATCACAGGACAATTCCCCTTCGTGATTTTCCACCACAATTTGATAGCTGGTGGCTAATCCCATCCCTGTGCCTGAGCCCACTGATTTCGTGGTAAAGAAAGGATCAAAAACCATAGATTTGGTTTTATAGTCCATGCCAATGCCGTTATCTCCAATTGTGATCAAGACGGAATTCTCAGCAACCAACTTGGTTTCAATATAAATTTCTCCCCTAAACTGTTCTGTCGCCACTTTTTTTCGTTGTTCAATCGCCTCGATCGCATTAACAATCAAATTCATAAAAACCTGGTTAAGCAAGCTGGCATAACATTCAATAGCAGGCAAATCAGTTTCATACTGCCTTAGGAGATGTGTGGAACGAGGATCCGCGTCATCTCCTAAACGTCCCTGAATAATATTAAGGACGCTGTCAATATTTTCGTGAATATCGACGAATTTAATCGAGGATTCATCAAGGCGGGAGAAGACCTTTAGGGATTTAACAATACTCCGCACCCGATCAGCACCATTTTGAATAGATTGAATCAGATTGGGAAAGTCTTGAAACGCGTAGTCAATATCATTATTTTCAATAAAATCACTGATTTCTCCGGCTGGATCAGAGTAGTGATCGCGATATAAAGTCACCAGCTTGGAAAGCATTTCAAAGTACCCTTTTGCTGGTCCTAAATTGCCGTGGATAAAGCTCAGGGGATTATTGATTTCATGGGCAATGCCAGAAACTAAATTCCCTAGCCCAGACATTTTTTCTGCCTGCGCCAGTTTGAGCTGAACTTTCTGAAGCTGTTTATAGGAACGCTCAATTTCCTGGGTTTTGCTCTGGGATTCTTCGTACAGTTGGGATTGGTGAATGGCGATCGCCGCATGCTGAGACAACTGTTTTGCCAGGGAAATTTCGTCCGTTTGCCAATGGCGAGGGGAATCTTTATAGCTGGAAATCATTAACCCCCAAAGATGCTCTTCCACCACAATGGGCACCATCAGCTTAGAGCGAATATCCAACCCAATTAACAACTCCTGGTGACAAACGGTCATAGCCGCGTCATAGACATCGTTAACAATGCGTACCTTACCTAAGCGATAGGGCTCCAGCCATTCCGGCGCGACGCAGGGATCGTGGGCCACACTGTGCAACATGGAGCGTCCCCCAGGAATAATGGACTCGGCTACCACCATGGCGGTCAAGTCTTCCTGCAGTTTGTAGATAATTACGCGATCGCACTGCAACAGCCGACACATTTCCTGCACCGTCGTGTTCAGCACCGTTGACAAATTTAAAGACGCGTAGATCTGACCAAAAATTTTTGTCAGTCCCTGCTCCCGTTGTACCAGTGCCTCTACAATCTGTGAAATCTGCTCAAAGTCAGAAGTCTGCTCGGCATTTCCATCGCTGTCATACAGCTCCGATACCATCGCCAGTCGCAAGCATTCATCGCTCAGCAGACCCACCAACCGATTGTCCCTATCCATCACGGGAGCGTAGTTAATGCCGTGGTGTTGAAATAGATCGTACGCGGTTTCCAAATCCCCGAGGTTGTCCTGCTGAAACGTAAGGGCAATGGGGTCAATCACATCTTCTGCCTTCGTTTCCTCAAAGCAAACCCCGTCCATCCCCAGTTGCCCCAGTTGTCGATTAGTGAGCAACCCCAGCACCTGCCCCTGGGTATTTGCCACCACCACACAATCCGCATAGGATCTGCCGTGCACATCTTGTACCGTTGCGGCGGAAATCAGAACGCGAGATAGGGATAGCCTGCGGTTCAAATAACTTGATTCCGTTTTCTGCTGGAAGCAGGCCTGCTGCACATTCAGGATGGTGACGGCTTCTGAAAGGGTTGCCTGGGGCAGAATTGTTGTGGGGGCTTTGGCGATCGCCCACCGAGGAAGGAGAATACTAGAAGGCATGTAAGAGCTAATAAATCACTGAGGAAAACAACGAAAAGACCTTAGTGATTCAGCAACATAGTCAAGAAAGATTCCGAATAACGTGAGAAAAATCAATAACTGTTCGTCTACTCTTAGAGTTTTTTAGGCTGTTTTCCTACTTCTTTAGTATGAAAGCCTCAATTTCGCCGACATCTCTCTAAAGACATAGTTTAGGGTTTTGCCACAGCACCATTCCGAGACTAAATTAACAGAATAAAGTTCCATTCATCATGATTTTATTCTCGATAATTTCAGGACAGCAATTAGGAAATTGACGACATACCTACAGTTTTTTACGTCCTTCACGGGCGCTGCTCCTGCCCCCTCGCCACAAGGGGTCCCTTTGAGTTCCCTGGGTGTGAATTCTCTTGTATGAATTCTCTTACTAATTCCTTTCTGTCCTCCATATTAGCAGATTCTGTATCAGCAGACTTCACGCGACGTTTTCGGCGACGGGGAAGCGGTCCATTAGCATTCGGGCGCGGCTGGCGTTGTCTTTGATAGTTTCGGGAATATGGGGCATATGGCGAAGTTGGGACAGCAGGTCCAGGGTGCGTCGCAAAATTCGCACCACGTCCCCGTCGTCCAGGCTGGTGCGTCCGCACAAATCTCCCCAGTCGGCTCCCAATGCCCAATGTTCCACAATGCCAATCAACTGGGGCTCTAGCCACGCTGGAATCATTACCTGGTGTCGCCGCTGGGTTTTCAGCACGCTACGGCGAATGTCTCGTAATTCGCCCACCACATCCAGCGATCGTTCCGTGGGATGGGCATCATTCCAAGTGTCCGGGCGCGGTTCCTCAATCAACAGTGCTGCGCACGCTGCGGCTAAATGGTGGGGTTCTAGGTCGTCGAATTCTCCCGACGTAATTGCCAACCCAAGCCACAGTTCGTTTTCGCCGCGCAAGGTGGCGATCGCCTCTCCCAAATGGGTCGGCTTAAAATCATCCAGGCAATCAAACGCCGTCAAAATCTCGATCAGCGCCATAAACTCATCCCAATAAAGCTGCGTGCGCCGCCGTAAATCTCGACGCTTCTGCTCCAGCAGCTCTTCCATTTCGTCCAGCCGTTTTATGCGCTTAAACAGGGTCTTGCGATTGCCCCACTTGTGCACCGGGTGAGCGTGCAGCATCACCAGCACCTCATTTACCCGCTCTCCCTGGGCAATGACCTCTGGCGCATCTTCAATATCAGGCACTTCAGGAATTTGATCGGCGATCGTCCACAGCTCCTCCTCCCCGTCCAGGCACACTCCCGGCTTCAGCTTTAGCTCAAAAGGCACCTCCAATCCGTCCACCGCCGAAACCCGTGGAAACTCCCCATGCAAACTCACCACATCAGCAAGCTTCACTACCCGCCACACATTGTCGTCGGTTAAACAAACCAGGTGCGGTGAATCTCCCGATCCCGCCACTTTTAAGATCAATACCGCCGTTTCCGGTCCATCTTCCCTCGCCCATCCCTGCAGCTTGATTACCGTCCCCGCCACCGCAAACTGCAGCGCCGCCGCCAAATGCTTGCCGCGCACCACCGCCGCCTGATCCCGCAGCGTTTTCAGCAAACGCCGCTCCGCCTTTAGCCGCTGATTTAGCTTTTCGTAACCCGCCAAATCATCCAGATCCACATCCTCAAGCTGAGCATGCAACTGCAAAATCTCCGCATCCAGCGCATCCACGTCCTCCTGATCCGGTCCCAGGCTAAGCGTCGATAAATACTGCCCAAAACTGCGCTCCACTAGGGTCCGCGTTTCCTCAATGCTGTGGGTTTGTAACAGGTTCAGCACCATCCCGTAGGTAGGCGTAAACTGACTCACCAGCGGGTTGGGCTCCGATGTGGCTAGATGCCCCGCCTCTTTCGCCCCCTCGAACGGCGTTTGCAGGGTCACCACATGCCCTTGGGTATCCATGCCGCGACGTCCCGCCCGCCCGGACATCTGCAAAAATTCTGAGGCGAGCAGTAGCCGATGGCCGCGATCAGTCCGCTTCGACAGGGTGGAAATTACCGTAGTGCGCGCCGGCATATTAATCCCCGCCGCCAAGGTTTCTGTCGCAAAAACGACCTTGATCAATCCCGCCTGAAATAGCTCTTCCACCAGAGTCTTCCACGCAGGCAAAATACCAGCATGGTGCGCCGCAATTCCCCGGTAAAGGGCATCCACCTGACCATCCCGCGCCCCGTCGGGGTTTGTTTCCAGGAAATGGTCAATGCGCTGCTTGAGCTGGGCTGCTTCTGCATCGCTCACCAGGCGGATGGGACCAACGGCATTTACGGCGCGATCGCACCCTCGGCGGCTGAAGATAAAGTAAATGGCGGGCAACATATCCCGCTCCGCTAACTTGGACAAAATAAATCCAATATCCGGCGTTTCTGCCCGCAAATCTTGGCGCACCTGTCCTGGTGGCTTGCGGCGCTTTTTCTTTTGGGTTTTGAACTGGGGATGCAGCGCCGTTTTCGCCTCGTTTAACAGCGGGAAAACTCCCTTAAAGTTGCCGAAGCTAAAAGTCAGCGGAACCGGACGGAAGTTGGAATAGATCAGCTCTGTGGGACCGTGTACCTTATCAATCCAGTCCGTAAGCTGGTCGCCGTTCGCCACTGTTGCCGACAGCGCCACAATCTGAACCTGTTCGGGGCAATAAATCACCGACTCTTCCCACACCGTCCCCCGTTGGGAATCGTTCATATAGTGGCACTCGTCCAGCACCACCGCCTCTAAATCCTGGCAGGAGGTGCCCGTTTCTCCGATGGGCGTGCCGTAAAGCATATTGCGGAAAATTTCCGTGGTCATCACCAACACTGGCGCATCCCGATTGACCGACATATCCCCCGTCAGCAAACCCACCTGATCTTCCCCAAACTGCTCCCGAAAATCGCGCAGCTTCTGGTTCGACAATGCTTTCAGCGGCGTCGTGTAAAACACCCGCTTGCCGTGGCTAAGGGCGCGATAGATGGCGTACTCTCCCACCAGCGTTTTTCCCGAACCGGTGGGCGCACATACCACCACGGACTTATCCGCATTTAGGGCTGCGATCGCCCGCTCCTGAAATTCATCAAGCTGGAACGGGAAAACATCCTTAGGGTCTGGCCCTCGATAAGCACTGGAAGAATCGCCAGAAAAGCCGGTTGAGGTGGGGGAAACAGTCACACGATTGCCTTAGGCAGTATTAGCAATACCTATGATAAGCGTTGAGGAAACTAACTGATAGGGCACTGAATCGTATTTTTGAGCTAATTTCTGGGCTAAAGCTGCCGGAGTTAGGCTTAATTCTGTCTGATGGCGATCGCTAACCCAGGGGATGTTTTAAGGATCATCACTGGTAACGGACAGGTTGATAAACCCTTGCTAAGCTTTCCAAGCTGGCGATCGCGCTTAAACAAGTAACGTCTATGAATTTATCCCCCCAAGAAAAAGATAAGTTGCTGATTTTTACTGCGGGTTTATTGGCTGAGAGACGCAAGGCAAAGGGACTAAAGCTGAACTATCCAGAAGCAGTGGCCTATATTTCCGCCGCCATTTTGGAAGGAGCCCGCGAAGGAAAAACTGTGGCTGAACTGATGAGCTATGGAAAAACGCTATTGGGACGCGATGAGGTGATGGATGGGATTTCAGAAATGGTGGATGAAGTGCAGGTTGAGGCGACGTTTCCCGACGGAACAAAGCTTGTGACTGTCCATAACCCCATTCAATAGTTTTTTAGATAGAGACTATATTCGGGAATTTCTATTAACACTCTCCATTCAACAGTCTCTATCCAATAGAGTGTCGGCAGCTTCTAATTATCGGGTGACCACCAATGATTCCAGGCGAAATTATTACCCAAGAGGGCACCATTGAGCTGAACGTTGGACGGGAAACCCTCCAAGTTTCGGTGGCAAATACAGGCGATCGCCCAGTACAAATTGGCTCCCATTTTCACTTTTTTGAAGTTAATCAAGCGCTGCAGTTCGACCGGGACGCAACAAAAGGAATGCGGCTAAATATTCCTGCCGGCACTGCGGTGCGTTTTGAGCCGGGGGATGAAAAGGAGGTGGAGCTGGTGGCGATCGCCGGTACGCGAGAAATTTACGGGTTTAACGCTTTAGTGGAAGGCAAAGTGGATTAAAGCAGAGTCAACCTAGGCAGGGTTGATCAAGATAAATCAAAGTCGGAGAAAGTTGGAGACAAATCAATGCCAACCGCAGCGAGATTAGGGATTGGCGGCCCAGTCGGTAGCGGCAAAACTGCTTTATTAGAGGGGATTGTTCCTCTTTTGATTCAACGGGGAATTGAAGTGGCGATCGTCACGAACGACCTTCTTACTACCGAAGATGCGGACCGTTTGAAAAATGGTGGAATTTTGCCCAGCGATCGCATTGTGGGCGTAGAAACCGGTAGTTGTCCTCATACGGCGATTCGCGAAGATCCCACCATGAATCTGTTGGCGGTGCAGGATTTGGAAGGGCTATTTCCCAATCTCGATTTAATTTTGATTGAAAGTGGCGGTGATAATTTGGCGTCTACCTTTAGCTACGATTTGGTGGACGCTTATATTTTTGTGATTGATGTGGGGGCAGGGGATGATATTCCCCGCAAAAACGGTCCCGGCTTTGTGCAGTCGGATTTGGTGGCGATTAATAAAATCGATATTGCTCCCTATGTGGGTGCGGATTTAGCGCTGATACGGCAGCAGGCTCCCGTCCATCGTCGCGGCAAGCCCATTGTTTATACCAATTGCAAAACGGGGGAAGGGTTAACGGAAGTGGTGGATTTTATTTTGAAAACCGTGCTGTTCCGCAATCCCGTAACCGCTAACGTTTAAACCCCTTAAGCCGTGATGGGAAATAAGCTAAAAAGGAAGCCGGAAAGTAATTTGAAAAGTAATCCGGCCAATAATCATTTAGAGATTACGGTGGCGGGCGATCGCCATCAACGGACCATCGTCACCCAGCAATACACCGCCTATCCCCTGCGGCTATCGAAGGTGTTTCGGCTGGATCAAGGCGATCGCCACCGTGCCTATCTCTACATCACCAACACTTCGCCAGGACTATTGGCGGGAGACATTGTCAATGTTGCTGTAACCTTGGACGCCGGTGCCAGCCTTTATTTAACGGACCAATCTGCCACCAAAGTGCACGCGATGCCTGTTCCTGGCACAAAGGCGATCGCCAATACCCATCTGGAAATCGCAGCGGGAGCCAGCCTGGAATTTATGCCAGAGCCGGTAATTTTATTTGCCGAAGCCACGTCAGAACAAATTACCCATATTACCCTGCACTCAGAAGGGGCTTTGTTTTGGAGTGAAGTCATCTTGCCGGGGCGTTTAGCGCGAGGAGAATACTATGACTTTTCTTCCTATAAAAACCGTGTTGAAATTGAATCGTGGGACGGTGAATTATGGTTTCGCGAAGCAATAAATTTAGCGGGTAAGTCCAACAAGATAACCCCGTTTCAGTCTGGTGCGCTATTTGCAGAAAAATCGGTGTTGGCAACTTTAATCATTGTTCAACCTCACCTCGATTTAACCCAATTAGCTCAGAAATTAGATAATTTAGAAGGCGCTAATTTTACCGATTTAAGCGTAGCAAATTCGACATTACCAGGGGAAAAAGGTTTATTGGTGCGGGTCTTGGGTGATAAAACCTCTGCCGTTAAAAAATATCTGCAATATGCCTTGAACTGTGTGCGCCAATTGGGCGATCGCCCCCAAATTCCCTACATTCCTAAGTAACCGGTGATTTAACGATGTCAACTGAACTAATGGAAGTGGCTCAAGTGTATTTGGGTAATTTATCGGAGGATAAAACGCTGACGCAAAAGGTGGAAGCAGCTCAGGCGAACCATCAATATTTAGAGGTGTTTTTAGCGCAAACCGATCCTGGAAAGGGACGTATTCAAGCACGATCCACAACGGGAATTACGGTGGGAATTATTAAGGATAGAAGTTGGTCTTTGCGTCCCGACGATGTATTGATTACGGAATCGGGTAAGCTGCTTCGAATTCAGCTAAAAACACAAAAAGTGATGGTATTAACCTTCGCCGAATCAGTGGCTAACCATGCGACAGATTTGGTACACCTCGGGCATGTATTGGGCAATCATCACTGGCCCATTGAAATTCATGACCAGGCCATTTATCTCCAAGCCATAGTGGACGAAGAATTTGTCGAAAAAACTATTCAAAGTTTACGGATTCCGGGTTTGAAAATTGATTATGAATGGCGATCTCCTCAACAGTCCCTCTCCTTTGACCATCATCATCACCACTAGGGCATGCACTCTTCAATTTCTCAACAACTGATCCTAATGCAGCTTTCGGATTCGTTTTTTCCCACAGGATCTTTTACTTTGTCCCACGGGCTAGAAACGTTGGTGCAAACGAGGCAAGTTCAATCCGTGGCTGACGTACAAACTTTTCTACAAATCCTGTTGCGAAATAAGGTGGGCGTCACCGATACTGTGGCGCTAATTCATGCCCATCGCGGCAGTCAAAATAAGGATTTAGGAGTAATTAGACACGCGGATCGACAGCTTTTTATTCAAACGGCGATCGCGAAAAATCGAGCGACCCAGCGCCAGAGTGGTCGCGCATTATTAATGGTTGCCGGTGAAACCTGGCCCGACAAACGCATCGAAATTCTTCAGCAAGACGCGGTGCAAGGCAAAATTCATGCCTTGCACCCGGTGATATTTGGAGCGATCGCTGCCGTGGCGGGACTAGAAGAACGAGATGCGGTTTTAGGTTTTTTACATGGCTTAGTGACGGGGATCTTGGGCGCGGCAATTCGCCTTAGCGTGATCGGCCATCGTCAGGCTCAGCAGGTCTTACGGGCGATCGCCCCAGATATTGAAGCGGCTTGGACCATGGCCACCACGATGCCGCTAGAACAAATGTGGTCTTGCACACCCACCATTGATATTGCTCAAATGCGCCACGCTAAATTACCCCAACGTTTATTTGCGAATTAAGTTTATTTTTTCAATTTATAAGTTTGTTTTTCAATTCATAAAAACTCTGACGCGACCTGATTTTTGTCGCCTAGCTTTTAAGAATTGCCATCGTCCCGTTGCACTGAACTGGCGTTGAGTTTATGGATAAAGCTGTGATGATTCGCAACTTACCCCAGTGAAATTCTGCGCTTTAATAAACGGTGGATCGTTGATTTAAAAGGAATAAAACAAAGGAAATCAAACGATGAGTTACCGTATGGAACGCCGCGCCTATGCTGATACCTTTGGTCCCACGGTTGGCGATCGCGTCCGTTTGGCCGATACCGAATTGTTGATCGAGGTAGAGCGAGACTACACGACCTATGGTGACGAAGTAAAATTTGGCGGCGGTAAGGTAATTCGCGATGGCATGGGGCAGTCGCCCATTTCCCGAAAGGATGGGGCGGTGGATTTGGTGATTACCAACGCGCTGATTTTGGATTGGTGGGGCATCGTCAAAGCCGATATTGGCATTAAAGACGGCAAGATCCACAAAATCGGCAAAGCGGGTAATCCCTATATTCAAGACAACGTTGATATTGTTATCGGCCCCGCAACGGAAGCCGTGGCTGGAGAAGGGCATATTGTGACGGCGGGTGGCATTGACAGCCATATTCACTTTATTTGTCCCCAGCAAATCGAAACGGCGATCGCCTCGGGGATCACCACAATGATTGGCGGCGGCACGGGACCGGCCACGGGGACAAACGCCACCACTTGCACCCCCGGTCAGTGGAATATTTGGATGATGCTGCAAGCGGCCGATGAGTTTCCTATGAATTTGGGCTTTTTGGGGAAGGGCAATAGCAGTCAACCCCAAGGTTTAATTGAGCAAATCCAAGCAGGGGCAATGGGACTGAAGCTCCACGAAGATTGGGGGACAACTCCTGGGGCGATCGATACCTGTTTGGGCGTTGCTGATCAATACGACGTGCAGGTTGCGATCCATACGGACACCTTGAACGAAGCGGGATTTGTGGAAAATACGATCGCCGCCTTTAAAGACCGAGTGATTCACACCTATCACACCGAAGGGGCAGGAGGCGGCCACGCTCCAGACATTATCAAAGTGTGTGCCCTCAGCAATGTGTTGCCCTCGTCCACCAATCCCACCCGCCCTTTCACCGTCAACACCCTAGAAGAACACCTGGATATGTTGATGGTGTGCCACCATCTGGACAAAAACATTCCCGAAGACGTGGCCTTTGCCGAATCCCGTATCCGCCGCGAAACCATTGCCGCCGAAGATATTCTTCACGATCTCGGGGCTTTCAGTGCGATCGCCTCCGATTCCCAAGCCATGGGGCGGGTGGGAGAAACCATTATTCGCACCTGGCAAACCGCCCACAAAATGAAAGTCCAGCGAGGTGTCTTAAGCTCATCCACCGCAGAAGCTGCCGATAATTTTCGCGCCAAACGCTACGTGGCTAAATACACCATCAACCCGGCAATTATGCACGGCATTGCCGATCACGTCGGTTCCCTGGAAGAGGGCAAGCTGGCGGATATTTGCCTTTGGAAGCCCGCCATGTTCGGCGTGAAACCTGAAATTGTGATCAAAGGCGGGGCGATCGCCTGGGCCCAAATGGGCGATCCCAATGCCAGCATCCCAACCCCGCAGCCGATTCATATGCGTCCCATGTTTGCCAGTTTTGGAGGAGCGCGCCACGCCACCAGTCTTACGTTTATCTCCCAAGCCGCTTTGGAAACTGACATTCCCGATCAAATTGGCTTAAAAACCCCAGCCGTCGCCGTCTGCAATACTCGCAACATTAGCAAGGCAGATATGAAGCTCAACGAAGCTACCCCACAAATTGAGGTAAACCCAGAAACCTACGAAGTGCGAGCCGACGGTGAGTTATTAACCTGCGAACCAGCGGCGATTCTACCCATGGCACAGCGTTACTTCCTTTTCTAAATTTTCTTCTCCAACGGGACATCTTTACGGAACATCTCTCGCCACAGCTTCCGCACCTTCTATTACAGCTTCCGCACCTTCTATTAGGGACGATTATGAAGGACGATCACCTTTCTGGGACAACTATCGACAGAGCGAGAACGGCTAACTTTCAGCAAAATCATGCAGCAAAACCACTGCCGAGTGGAGAGTATGCGTGAAAATCGCATCCCATGGATTGATGTCTGTTCGCTATGAACTTTACTTTCTATGGCCTTTAGTATGATGTCTCCACACTGTTTTTCTCCTCCCTCAGAAAGCAAACTTTTCTGATTCACAGCAAAGCCAATCCTTAGCATGAGCGGCAAGCTTACCCATTAATCCTTACCAATACCTATCGATGTCCAAATTAGGAAGACGTCAAGTGCTGCTGTACGGTTCAACCGGATTAGCAGCGAGCCTGCTACTTAAAGGTTGTACAACCAGTGGCGATGATCCAAATGCCGCAGCGGGCGACTCTGACGGTGGTGAAACCATCAAAGTCGGCATTCTCCACTCCCGCAGTGGCACGATGGCGATTAGTGAAAATACCGTTGTTGACGCGGAACTGCTTGCCATTAAAGAGATTAATGCTGCCGGGGGAGTCCTGGGCAAACAGATTGAAGCGATCGAAGAAGATGGTGAATCGGACTGGCCCACATTTGCAGAGAAGGCTGCCAAGCTGATCGATCAAGACCAAGTAGCCACCATATTTGGTTGCTGGACATCAGCCAGCCGAAAAGCGGTTCTCCCCGTCTTTGAATCTAAAGACCACATGCTGTGGTATCCCGTCCAGTACGAAGGGCAAGAATGTTCCCGTAATGTCTTCTACACTGGCGCTGCTCCGAACCAACAAATTGAGCCCGCCGTCGATTGGCTCCTCGAGAATAAGGGCAAAGATTTCTTCTTGGTTGGTTCTGACTACGTTTTCCCAAGAACGGCAAACACGATCATCAAAGAGCAGCTCAAGGCTAAAGGCGGCAACACTGTCGGCGAAGATTATCTGCCCCTCGGCAATGTTGAGGTAACGCCGATTATCACCAAAATCAAGCAGGCGCTACCGGATGGCGGCGTCATTTTCAATAGTTTGAATGGTGACAGTAACACTGCTTTCTTTAAACAGATGCAGGGGGCAGGCTTGACCCCAGATAAATATCCAGTGATGTCGGTTAGTGTTGCGGAGGAAGAAGTCAGACAGATTGGTCCCCAATACCTGGAAGGTCACTATGCGGCGTGGAATTATTTCCAAACCGTCGAAAGCCCGGCTAATGATAAGTTTGTCGCCGCGTTTAAGGCGGAGTATGGCGATGAGCGAGTGACCAATGATCCGATGGAAGCTGCCTACATCATGGTGTACCTGTGGAAGCAAGCGGTGGAAGCTGCCGGCACCACAGAGCTAGAAGCGGTGCGCAAAGCTGCGATCGGTCAAGAATTCGATGCACCGGAAGGAAAAGTCACCATGAACGCCAATCACCATATTTCCAAGACTGTTCGGATTGGAGAGGTGCGTAGTGATGGTTTATTTGACATCGTTTCTTCAACGGATGGTCCCGTCGATCCTCTGCCTTGGAACCAGTATGTGCCCGAAACGAAAGGGTTGGGCTGTGACTGGACGGATCCAGAGAAGGGAGAGAAATATAAGGTTTAGGGGTGCGAGTTAGATTCAAGCGCGACTGGCGATTTCGTTTCAATGAAGCCAGCATCCTATTTCGCCAAATAGTTTCAGTTGCGCTAGGGGTTAAAGGTCTTTTGCCTTTAGCCCTTTAGCGATGTTTTTGGTTTTAATGCTTGCACGCCGCACTGGCGTTGATGAATCATGCAATGTTGAGTTGCTGTAATCTTTGGCATTTAGCCCTTTAATATTTAGCGATTTAAGGATTAAGCAGCGGTTAAGTCATTGCTCATCACTCAATCTAGTCAGAGTATTTATGTCTGCATTACTTGAAGGCTTATTCAGCGGCATCAGTATTGGTTCTGTCCTACTCATTGCCTCTTTAGGGTTAGCCATTGTGTTTGGGCTGATGGGGGTAATCAACCTCGCCCACGGTGAACTCATGATGTTGGGGGCGTACACGACCTACGTTATTCAAAATATTTTTAAACCATTGGGAGAGCCTTGGTTTGATTTCTACATTATTGTGGCTCTTCCGGCGGCGTTTATTGTTGCGGCGATCGCCGGATTAATTCTAGAAAAGGGGGTGATCCGTTTTCTTTACGGCAGGCCTCTGGAAACCCTGTTGGCGACCTGGGGGGTCAGTCTAATTCTGCGTCAGTGTGTACGAAGCGTTAATTGGCTGTTGGTTATTAGTGTCGGTGTTTTCTGTCTTCTCTTTTTTGGTGGTCGGGTTCTGGTCAGTCGTCGTCTCGACTGGGAAAAAATCAAAAATGCTGTCACTGCGATTTTATTGCCAGTATCGACGGCGATCGCCGCTTTGGCTGGCATTTTAATGGGGTCAGTCCCCGCCCTAAGCAAAGCATGGTTTAGTGCGCGGAACGTGGATGTGACTTCGCCTAAATGGTTAAGCGGCGGCGTCAAGGTTTTAGAGTTCCAAATGCCCTATGCTCGTCTTTTTATCATCGGGTTGACCGCGATTTGTTTGCTTGCAGTTTACTTATTTTTAAACCAATCGAATTGGGGATTACGCATTCGGGCCGTTACCCAAAATCGAGAAATGAGTGCTTGTTTAGGTATTCCCACCGCAAAAGTCGATGCGCTGACCTTTGCCCTTGGTTCGGGTTTGGCAGGCGTAGCTGGTTGTGCGGTGAGCTTGCTCGGCTCAGTGGGTCCTAATACTGGCCAGAACTATATCGTCGATACGTTTATGGTGGTGGTTGTCGGTGGTGTAGGCAATTTATTAGGCTCCGTAATCGCTGCCTTTGGTATTGGCACCCTGAACTATTTAATTGGCTCTGGTGTTTTCGCCTTTATATTTTCGGAGTCAGACGCCTTCAAACCGCTGGTGGATATTCTCCTCTTCTTTGCCACGAGCAGTATGGCCAAAGTGATGGTGTTTGCATTAATTATTTCTTTCTTACAAATAAAACCGGCTGGCTTGTTCCCCCCCAAAGGTAGAACCGCAGAGTTGTAGTTATTTGTTGTAATCATTGGTGGGCAACGGCAGAGTGGTAATTAACGATTGATCATGGGCAGTAAGCAAGAAATTGAACAAAAGCAACGACGAAAAAAGCAGTTCGCGGAAATGGGGATCGCGATCAGCTTACTAATTGTATTGTCGGTTCTTTTACCGGCCGTTTTGCCTGCATTCCAGTTACGTTTGGCCGGGCGCTTTTTCGCCTTAGCTATTGTGGCGCTGGGGTTGGACTTAATTTGGGGATATACCGGTTTACTGAGTTTGGGACATGGTATCTTCTTTGCGCTGGGCGGTTATGCCCTAGCCATGCACCTCAAACTACAGTTGCCGGAGGGGCAGCTACCGGAATTTTTTACGTTGTACGGGGTGAAAGAACTCCCACTATTTTGGCAACCATTTCATTCGTTTCCCGTAACGTTGTTGGCCATTTTCGCTATCCCCGGTATTGTCGCAGGTTTACTCGGCTACTTAGTTTTTCGTAACCGGATTAAAGGGGTTTATTTCTCCATTCTTACCCAGGCGGCATTACTAGTATTTTTCAATCTCTTTAATGGGCAACAGGAGCTAATTAACGGGACGAATGGCTTAAAGACTGATACTGAAACAATTTTTGGAGTATTGGTGAGTTCTGATGATGCCCAGAAAGCTTTTTATGTCATTACGATAATTTTACTAGGGCTAATTTATTATCTTTGTCGCTGGCTCACCAGCGGTCGATTTGGTCGTTTATTAGTTGCCATTCGGGATGACGAAACCAGGGTGCGATTTTCCGGTTACGATCCCACTGGTTATAAGGTATTGGTCTTTGCAATTTCGGGTGCGATCGCCGGAATTGCAGGAGCTCTATACACGGCGCAGACTGGAATTATTACCCCCAGTTTTATGGAAGTTCCCTTCTCGATTGAAATGGTAATCTGGGTGGCGGTTGGTGGTCGAGCTACCTTAATTGGGGCAATTATTGGCACCCTTTTAGTTCAGCTAGCTCGTACTTTTTTAAGTGGAAATTTCCCAGAAGTTTGGCTCTTTTTCCAAGGCGCGTTATTTCTTATCGTGGTAACCGTGTTACCAGATGGCATTGTCGGCTGGGTAAAAAATCAGGGTTGGAAAGATGTATTCGCTTGGTTTGGTTACCGCCCGCGCGTTCAGACTTATCCTAGCTTGGAACAAGATCTAGAAGTGATTAAAGAAAAACAGGACATCCTAGGAGAATAGTGCAGCATTAGCATTAGTCACTCAGTAGCATTGCTCGTTAGGTGTTAATAATGGAAAATATTTTAGAAATTGAGAATTTAACTGTTAGTTTTGATGGTTTCAAAGCTTTAAATAATCTCAACTTTAGGATGAATGCGGGAGAATTACGAGTGGTGATCGGACCGAATGGGGCAGGGAAGACCACCTTTCTCGATGTAATTACAGGTAAAGTACAGCCAACATCAGGATGCGTCTTATTCAAGGGGCGTAACCTTCAGAACATTCCCGAGTTTAAAATTGCGCGATTAGGCATTGGTCGTAAGTTTCAAACGCCACGAGTTTACCTAAACTTGACAGTCCGAGAAAATTTAGATTTGGTGTGTAACCGCAACAAAAATGTGTTTTCGACATTGTTTAGCCGCCCTAAATCTGCTGAGAGGCGAACCGTTTCTGGGCTTATTGAAACGGTTGGCTTAGAAGCAAAAGTCGATTTATCAGCCTCTTTACTATCACATGGTGAAAAGCAGCGCTTAGAGATTGGAATGTTAGTGGCTCAATCGCCTGATTTATTGCTAGTGGATGAACCGGCGGCTGGCTTGACCGACGAGGAAACAGAAAATGTTGGTGCGTTATTGCTTGCCTTGGCGGAGAGTCACTCAATTATTGCCATTGAGCACGATATGGAATTTGTTCGGCAGATTGCAAATAACCAAGTAACAGTTCTACATCAGGGTTCGGTGCTTTGTGAAGGCACGATGGACGAAGTTCAAAACGACGAGCAAGTGATTGAAGTTTACTTGGGAGAAGCACCACCGACACCAGGTGAATAGTTGCAACTCATTGATTAGGATTGAGTAATGGTTTTGAATAATAACCTAAAGATGAACCGAGAAAGGCTTGAACAACAACAGGTTGCTGATATCGCTTTAAGGATTGCCGATCTCAACGTTTACTATGGCGAAAGCCATATTCTTCGGAATGTTGATTTAAGTGTCCCTGTGGGACAGATGGTTTGCTTAATTGGACGTAATGGTGTTGGCAAAACAACGTTGCTCAAGACAATTATGGGGCTACTAAAACCGCGTACTGGCAATATTATTTTTGTGGACAAAGATATCACTAACCTGGCAACAGATCGTCGCGCCAAACTGGGAATTGGTTATGTTCCACAAGGTAGAGATATTATTCCCCGTATCTCGGTTAAAGACAATCTTTTATTGGGGTTAGAAGCGATTCCTGGGGGACGGAAAAGCAACACCATCCCTCAAGAGATCTTCGATCTTTTTCCAGTCCTGCGTACCATGCTATCCCGCATGGGAGGGGATTTAAGTGGTGGTCAGCAGCAACAGTTAGCGATCGCTCGTGCCATTATGGGAAAACCGCGCCTGTTGGTTTTAGATGAACCGACGGAAGGGATTCAACCTTCAATTATTTTAGAAATCGAAGCAGCAGTAAAAAGGATTATTAAAACAACTGGGATTTCGGTGTTGTTAGTGGAACAACATCTTCATTTTGTGCGTCAGGCAGATCGCTATTACGCCATGCAAAAAGGGGGAATTGTCGCTTCTGGTGACACCGCAGATTTAAGCCAGGAAGTCATTCAAGAATTTTTGGCTGTTTAGGGACTATGGGGCAATTACAGCTCAGGCGCGACAGGTGTAGGAGATTTCTCGGCTTTGGCATCTCGCGTGTCCCTAGCTCTAAATCACACTCAAACTCTGCAATGCCCAGATGGCATCCGTCTTGGCATTGCAGATAGGCGCACTTTTAGATGCGATTTGTCAACACTACTTGATATTCACTCTACCTTATTTGAGTCCAGTATCGGTAAATCACCGCCCCTACAACCCTTTCAGCGTAAGCGATGGCGCCCCATAATCACGCTGCCTGTACAGTTCACGACGCCCTTATGAAAACCCTGCGATCGCCTGCATTTGGTAGCGGGAGAGACAGCAACAGAGTTACTTGGCAACGAGGATAATGCTCGTCCTTTGGGATAGTGATCGCCTGTTATGACTCGTGCGATCACTCAAACGTTTGGTTGTGAGGTATTTGATGATCGCTATTTCTAAATTTTTCCGTTTCAAGCTGTTGCTTGCTAGCTCTACCCTGAGCATGGTTGCTTTGATGGGCCACAATGCTGGAGTATCTCCTGCGATCGCCAATGAACCGACTGCCGATCTGACATCGACCCTAGAAACCCTGAACCAATATGGCCAGGAGAGCAAGGCGCAATTGAGCCCATCTGGACTCGATCAAGTCACCTCCGTATCCCAGCTTTCTGATGTCCGTCCCACCGACTGGGCGTTTCAAGCATTACAATCTCTCGTCGAACGCTACGGGTGTATTGCCGGTTATCCCAGTGGTGTTTACCTCGGCAACCGCGCCATGACCCGTTATGAATTTGCAGCGGGTTTGAATGCGTGTTTGGAGCGGGTGAACGAGCTGATCGCAGCCGCAACCTCTCCCCTAGCCAGCAAGGCAGATCTCAAAACGTTGCAAAGGTTACAAGAGGAATTTGCCGCTGAGCTGGCAACCCTGCGCGGTCGGGTAGATGCGTTAGAAGCGCGGACCTCTGAACTGGAAGCGAACCAATTCTCCACCACCACTAAGCTTAAAGGTGCAGTCATTTTCAGTGTCCATGGCGGCAACTTTCTCGATGATGATGGAAGGGAGAACAGCGATAGGGAAGAGATTGCCTTTGGGCAACGGACTCGCCTGGAATTTCACACCAGCTTCTCCGGCGATGATTTACTCGTTACCCGTCTCCAATCCAACACGATTCAAAACCCTCTCTCCGATGCCACCGGGCTGGGAGCCTTGAGCTATGGCGCAGGCGACAGCACCGAGTTTCGGTTGGATTTCCTAGCGTATTATTTCCCCATTAACGACCAACTCAAGGCCATTGTCGGTGGCAGTGGCCTTGGCATTGACGATCTCCACCCGATGCACAACCCCCTTTACGGCAATGGGTCCGGTGCCCTCTCGTTTTTTGCCGATCGCAACCCCGTCTTCCGTCTGCCCACCAATGCCGGTGGAGGCCTAAGCTGGACGCCTACCGAAAATTGGGCGTTCAATGTGGGGTATTCTGCCGGTGAACCCGCTAGCCCCGTAGAAGGCGCAGGTTTCTTCAACGGTAGCTACAGCGCCAGTGCCAGTGCAAACTACTACAGCAGTGACAAGCGTTTCAGTGCAGGCTTGTTCTACGCCCACGCTTACCAGTCCCGCACTGAGTCCAATCTGACTCTGTTGAGCGGTGCTGGTACGTCTAATGTTGTGGATCCCTTCGGTGGGTCGTCTATCCTGAGCGATAGCGTTGGCTTCCAGAGCAATTTTACAATTACTCCTAAGTTCGGGATTAACGGTTGGTTTGGTTATACCAATGCCCGCAATGCCAGTGATGGGGATGATAATTTGGATTTGATCACCTGGGCGCTCGGTTTGAATTTCTACGACCTTTTCTCTGAGGGGAGTTCTGGCGCTTTGTTAGTGGGACAGCCGCCAACGGTGACCAATGGTGACGGTGTGGATGAGGATGATTTTACGCCCATCCATGTGGAGGCACTATATCGCTACGCGCTGAACGATTTTATTTCTATTACCCCGGGTGTGATCACGATCTTCAATGCGGATGAGGATGGTGACACTGCGATTTTGGGCGTGCTTCGGACTGAGTTCACGTTCTAGGGGCTGCTTGGCATTGTTGCAGGGGGTACGGAGGGTTAAGAGCTATGGCACTTCGTCGCAGCTACCCTTCAATTCCCCCTTATCGAAGTGGACGGGACTATGGTGACGAAGTAAAATTTGGCGGCAGTAAAGTAATCCGCGATGGCATGGGACAGTCGCCCATTTCCCACGAGGATGGGGCGGTGGATTTGGTGATTACCAACGCGCTAATTCTGGATTGGTGGGGTGTCGTCAAAGCCGATATTAGTATTAAAGGAAGCGGGATTTGTGGAAAATACGATCACCGCCTTTAAAGACCGAGTGATTCACACCTATAGCGGCGACGGAGTGACTTAGGACAACAGTCTAAGACTTTGAGCAATG
>ERZ1740067.868-NODE-868-length-22593-cov-6.634617_pt1 | contig 22593 bp, 14 predicted proteins | sample MGYA00581736_ERZ1740067 | MGnify/ENA primary metagenome ERZ1740067 (study PRJEB43018, sample SAMN04849236) | marine metagenome | isolation source: floating plastic debris | place: Pacific Ocean | collected 2008-08-27 | study: EMG produced TPA metagenomics assembly... | reverse complement strand
AGCTCCTGAAGTTCCTTACAGGACAAGTTTTTGAAGAAGTATAGCGACGAGAGATCAGCCAGATAGATTAGGTTATTTATGTAGTTTTACTTAAGATCTAAAAACTACAAAAATGTCAGGTACTTCCGTAAAATCTGTTGAAGACATCTCTACGCTGTCGAAGCGTCAAAAAGCATTGGCCTGGATTATTTTGGTGGCCCTTGCCCTGGTATGGGGGAGTTCTTTTTTTCTAATCAAAAAAGGCCTCACCGTATATCCACCTGTACAGGTAGGCGCCCTGAGAGTCATTTCCGCTTTTTTGTTTTTAGTAGGGCTGGTACTGATACGGCTCAAAAAGGTACCTCGGGCCAAGTGGGGAACCTTGTTTATTTCGGGAGTCGCAGGCGTCTTAATTCCCGCGTTCCTGTTTCCATTGGCTCAAACCAAGGTAGACAGTGCCATTACTGGGGTCTTGAATGCGCTTACGCCCTTGTCGGCTATGATTATGGGGGTGGCTATTTTTCGTCAAAAAACTACCTGGGGCAAAGTGATTGGAACCTTGGTAGGATTTGTAGGTGTGGCCATTTTGATATTTACCGGATCTGATGGACAACTGAATTTCAATGCATATGCCTTGTTTGCGGTAGCGGCTACAGTATGTTATGGTTTTAATGTAAATTATATCAAACACTATCTCAATGACTTAAAATCCATTGATGTTTCTACCTTTTCGGTGGCTTTTATGGGGCCTTTTGCCTTGATTTATCTTTTCACTACCGATTTTAATACTCACCTTGCTCATGACTATGCCCTGACTTATGTGGAGAAAAAAAGTGACCTGATGGCACTGGTATATATTGGTATTCTGGGCATTGCAGGGACTGCCTTGGCATTGATTTTCTTCAATAAACTCCTTCAAATGACGAATCCTATTTTTGCCAGTTCGGTGACTTACCTCATTCCTGTGGTAGCCATTACCCTGGGGGTGCTGGATGGTGAGCAGCTTGTTTCTGGGCATTACATCGGGATGGCGATTACAATTTTGGGGGTGTGGCTGGTGAATCGGAAGTGATTTTTCTTTAGTTGGTAGTTCGGAGTCAGGAGTTGGTAGTTTTCTTTAGTCCATAGTCCATGGTCGATAGTCCATAGTTTTTCGTCGCTTTGTGCAATAATTAACAATCAATCATCAAAAATCATTATAGCGCTTTGCGCAACAATTGAACAATGAGCGCAGCGGAACCTTTAGTCCTGAGCAAAGCCGAAGGAACTAACAATAAAAAATACAACAATGAGCCGAAGGCGAAACAAAAGATAAAAACTAAAAAGCCTCGGTAACGGTAACGTATACACTGCGACTGTCGCGGCCAATGCCATAATCAAGGCGGAAATTGAGTCGTTCCTGACGATTGAGCGTTACCCTCAGACCCACTCCATACGAATATTTGACCCGATCCCAAGCGAGTTGATCGGTAGATTCAAATACATCGCCCAAACCAGCAAAACCTACCATTCCAAATCGCCAGAAGAGGTGACGACGGTACTCTATCTGAGTGCCCACAAAGTTTTTATCTCGAAAACGATTCATGGGATAGCTTCTCAATATACGTTCGCCTCCCGCCAGCGCCATAGACAAAAAGGATGGATCACCCGAGTTGAGGTTCGCCACGGTGTTGGTAGCCAAGATTTGTTTCTTACCCAAGTCAAAATATTTGTTGAAGGTGAAGTTGACATTAGAAAAGTTAAATGTGCTTCCGAGTTTGGAGGCATACACATATTTAGAAAACTCCAAAAAGTATCCTTTGGAAGCATTGACGACGTTGTCGCGTTTGTCAATGGTAAAAATGAGCCCTAATCCTGAATTGACCCCACCATTAATTCCCGTGACGTTGTCTAACACCTCTGAGGTAGGTTCGTCAAAATCTATGTTGTAGGTATTGGCGTAGCGATATTCGAGACCCAAAAACACTCCAGGGGCCAGTTTACGAGCCAGAGAAGTGTTGGCAATGAATACATTATAATTGTAGGTTTCGGCATTTTCTTCGGGCGTATTGTTACCTACTCCATAAAAGACATCTGGAAATATCTTGAAGCGAAAAAAGCCTTTGGCAACGTAAGACTCATTGGGCAGAAAGATATTGGCTCCCAATTGAATGTCCATTTGATCGTTGAGACTATACTCAAAAATGGTCTGAACAAAGGACAAACGGGTTTCTTGTTTGAAATTATCATTGGTTTTGAGGCGGAAGTAGTAGACCCCCAAGCCTCCAAACAATAAATCGGTATCGGGTTTGAAAAATACAAAAGGAGAGGCTAAAAAGCCGTTTTTCTTTCTTTGGGTGTTTAATTTTGTCGATTCTCGGTATTCGACAAGCGGAAGCGTATAGATTCTAGGTTGAATCAATGAATCTTTAGGCTGAATAGTATCTTGAGCCACAATATTTGGCAAGGCGGAGAGCATTACCAACACAACAATGATGAAATGTTTTATTATACCCATTGGGGCAACGTGATTCTTTATATTATACCATTTATACAGATACAGGCTTATGGTTTGTGGCAAGGTGAAATGTTCAAGATGATACTGTATTGACTGTTTTGATGGCACAAAGGTTTAAAAATATATTCTATAATTCACTGCTTTAATACAAATAACGGTAAATTTTATACAAAAATTCCCTACTGAGCGTTAATTCTGACTGTAGGTGGTGGAAAAATCAACGAAAGTACGATATAACTCAGTAAAATGACTGGAATAGCTAAAAATCTGAATACTACAAAAAGCACCAATGATACAATCAAAAAACTGTATCGTAGCTGATTTTTATGCCAACCAAAGCTTTGAAACTTGAGTGAAAACAACCTGAAATTTGCAACAAGCATACCTGATAAAATCAATGTAATAACAATGAGTACCAATGGATGTTTTATTAAAAAGCCAAATTTTGGGTTTTGTAATAGTATCAAAGGCAAAGAACCCACAAATAATGCGGCCGAAGGGGTAGGCAAACCAATAAATAAGTCGGTTTGGCGCGTATCGATGTTAAACTTGGCCAAACGAATGGCTGAAAAAACGGTCAAGATAAAACCAGTATATGCCCCCCAGGGGTGCATGTCTGATTGCCGCAAAAGTTGGTAGAGTATAAAACCAGGCAACACTCCAAAAGTAACCATATCGGCCAAAGAGTCGAGTTGCTTGCCCAACTCAGAATAAGCATTGAGCAAACGTGCCACCAAGCCATCTCCAAAATCAAAGATCATTCCTATTCCCATACAATACGCTGCAGCTACCAATGCCCCCTGGCTTGCCAACACAATGCCTATACATCCACAAAGCACATTTCCGCAGGTAACTGCATTGGGTATTTGTTTTTTTATCATTATTCTATTGTGTTTCTTCTTCTTCTTGGGCCGTGATTGGTTTTTTAGGAACCAAAATCCACCGTAAGAATAAAATAAATAGCAAAGGGGCCGTGCCAAATCCGGCAATGACAAAGGGCTGAAACCACAATTGCCAAAAGTCATCGACTTTTACGACCTTGGGATTGTTGGGCAAGTACAATAAGTCCAACACTTTACCCTTGGGGATAGCCAAGGTATCGATTTTGCCCAAGGCCGCCGTAAAGTAAATGGTATCCTTGTTTTGGGTTACAAAGGTAAGGACTGGACGATAGACTTTGCGTTGTTTTTCGTATCGAATGATACGCCCCTTAGTTTTCAACGCTTTATTGATAAACTGTTTTTGGGTAGCATAAAAAAATGTAGCGGTGGCCATAGAGAACACTGCAAGCAGTGACAAAACCAGTATAGACCAAAAAAAGGGTGGACGTTTTTGTTTGCCTTTACTCATGAAGTTTAAATGGCTACTTGAGTGGCACTTACCAATGGGTTGTGTGTCTTTTCGTGACCTATGGTTGTTTCAGGGCCGTGGCCGGGGTATACCGTAATAGCATCATCCAGTTTGTACAATACATTTTGGAGGCTGGCAATCAGATCTTCTTTGCTGCAGCCTGGAAAGTCGTAGCGGCCAATGCTTCCATTGAACAAGACATCTCCACTGATAATAAATTTTTGAGCTCGATGCAAAAAAGCAACGTGTCCGGGGGCGTGACCGGGTACAAACAAAATTTCTAAACTTGATTCCCCAAACTCGATGGTGTCTTTTTCTGAAATGAATATATCGGGTTCGGATTCGATAAATGGCTTGATCTGGTACATGTCAGCGGCTAGTTTGGCAGCCTTCAAAGTAGGAACATCCAGCTCGTGCATGTACAATTGTACTTGGTATTTATCTTTGATAAACTGGTTTCCAAATACGTGGTCGATATGGCAGTGGGTATTCAACAGTTTGACAACTTTGAGGTCCTTTTCTTCTATAAAGTCAGTCAATACCTTGTTTTCGGCAGTGCTGTTGCAGCCTGGGTCAATCACTACGGCTTCTTTGGTGTCGTCGAATAGTACGAAGGTATTTTCTTGAAAGGGATTGAATGTGAATTTTTGGATGTGAATCATTATCTAAACTTTTGGCTTCTAAAACTGAGCGCAAGTTAAAACAAAATTATCATTGTAAAATGATTTTTGTCAGGGGAAGTAAATAGTAAGTAAGAGCAATGCTACAGGTCAATGTCATTAAGTTAAGAATGATTTCTGAAAAATGAATTTCGAATATCGATCAATGAACTCCGAATAACGAAGGAAATAATCCTTAGAATGATTGACTTGGGAGCGTCAGCCTACTTCATCATTCGTTAATCAACATTTTTCCACTAACTAAACGACATTGGGCTACAGGTTGGGATCAGTTCGGAAACTGATAAAAACAAGAAGAAGAAAAAATGCCCCAGACTTTACACCCCAGTTGAAAACCCGCTTTTTTACCCGTAGAAACCCGTTGTTTTGGGGCAAAAATGCCGATTTTTAGCTGGAAATGATTTGTTTGCAAAATATTCATGAGAAACCTTCAAACAACTATTCAATGAAGATACAAATCATTAACAGTCAGGGGCATTGGGACAATGGCTGGTTTTTAGATACTACATCCCTCAAAGCAGTGATTGAGGTGTTCACCAAAGCAGGCTTTTTGGTACAAGTAGACGAAGTAACCAACGTACAGGAACTCAACAATGTATTGGATCAAGTGACTCCCAACACCCTTGTCTGGAGCAATGCCTACTACGTAAATGCGCCCAACCGCCAAGTGATATGGTTGAATGACCTCATAGAACAACGGGGACTGCCGTTGGTAGGATCGGGAGCAACTACTTTGCGGCAGGTCTTGAACAAAGATGAATGCCAAAGCATACTAGACCAGGCCAATGTTCCCATCCCAGATTATTTGGTGATCACTGCTGAGCAAAGCGAAAACTTGGAAGCATTGATTGCAACGAGTGGAATTGGCTTTCCAATGATACTCAAGCCCACCTCCGAATCGAGTAGTATTGGTGTGGTAAAGGTGCATCATTTAAGCGAAGCGGTGGATGAGGCACGGAAGATTTTACATCAATTCCCCTGGAGTCATTTGATTATTGAAGAATTTATCTCAGGAGAAGAGTTTACCTGTGGGGTGGTTCAATTGGGCGACGCGATGTGTTTGCTACCTACCTATTATGAGTTGGAAGATATTTTGGATCGGGAGACGCGTTTGAATGCCTGGAATGAAGGAGGGAAAGCACAGCTCATCATCACCAATGAGCAAATAAAAAACCAACTGAAATTATATATGCCCTCAGTGGTACAGGCCCTGAACATTCAGGATATGAGCCGAGTAGATGGCCGAATAGACGAGCACGGAACGGTTCGTTTCTTTGATGTCAATGGATTGCCCGGATTGGCGTTTCCTCGTAGCATCAGCATAAAGCAATGTTTGGCCTGTTTTCCCGACTACGCCCCCAAAGAAGTGTACGAAGCGTTGATTTATACCTTATTGCACAATACTTTACTGCGTTATGGTTTACCAGTGCCACTTCGGCTACAGGAGCATCATTTTTTTACCCTAAAAAGTGACTTGGTGGTCAAAGGAGAAATGGTCAGTTTTGATTGACTTGAAGGTTTTAGGGATTATCTGCTTTGTTTGAGTTTACCTGGAGTAATACCGTATTTGCGTTTAAAGGCAACGGTAAAATGCTGTGGATTTTTGTACCCAGTTTTTTCTGCCACCTGACTTACGGGTACATTTTCGTTCAAGAGCATTTGTTTGGCGATTTGCATTTTCAGGTCATTCCAATAACCAAACACTGTCGTACCAAATATCTCCTTGAACCCTTTTTTGAGGGTAAACTCATTGGTTCCTACCTGACGAGCCAAATCAATCAAAGTAGTAGATTGGTCAAGGTTGGTGCGAAGGATATCTCGTACAGCATACATTTTTTCCTGGTCCTTTTTCGAAATAGAACAAGTCTGACATTCACACCCCATCACTTGCTCAAGTTGCAACATTAACAACTCAATTACTTTGGCCTCAATGAACATTTTTTTGAATAGACCAATTCGTTGGCAGTTTAGAATGTCTTGAATAATGAGATACATCTGGGGGGTAATGGTATAATTGTGCTGACTCACTGCTGCGGTTTTTTGAGTATCTATGCGTTTTAGAAATTGATACAACTGTTGACTGGCTTCGGGCAAGTACTTGGTAAAAAATGCTGGAACCAGGTTAATCTCAAATGATCGGATGTCCTGCGATTGGTAGGGGTACAGTGCTTTTCCGCGAAATCCGTTGGCATACAGGAGGTTGGATTGATTGGTGGCGAAGTTAAACTGATGATAACTTTCGTTGTCGTGACTCTTGTGACAGCCATGCAGCATAAAATGCATTTCTACGGTTTCAGCATCACTTTCAAATATCAACTCGAGGCTATTTTTGAGCTGTAAATTACCGTAACCTATACGAATATTTTCCATAAAAATCTCTCGGTAAAACCCTTGAGTACCAATGAGATTACCACTAAACTCTTTCTCTATAATACCAGCCTTATTATCTACTAAGTAATTTTTGGGGTATTTATTCTCGAGCACAATTTCTTCTAAGTCTTGAGCATACAATGTTGTTTTCATAAATCCCGATTTATTCCTTTAAACGTCGATTTTATTCCGTGAGTAACAAATCAACGCGGCGTTTTAGTCTCTACATTTACTTCAAATATACTATTATTTAGAACAAGTCTAAATAGCAAGGTCTAATCATTTTAAGAAAACGTAAGATGGCTAAATATTTACTATTCGTGTTTTTATTGATTTCCTGGAGAATGCAGGCCCAAACCACCAATACGGGTACCATCTCGGGGACTGTGACGAATGAACAAGGCAATGCCATTCCTTTTGCTTCGGTATTTGTGATGGAAACCCGCCAAGGAACGATTACAGATGAGCAAGGGAAATTTAAATTATTGGGTTTGAAACCTGGAAACTATCAAATACAGTTCTCAGCGATTGGGTTTGTAGCCAATCAACAGTCGGTTACAGTGATGGCAAATCAAACCAGCCAGGTAGATTTCAAAGGTAAAGTCAACATCAAAGAGCTGCAGGTAGTGACTGTAACCGCCCAAAAGCGAAGCGAAGACTTGCAAAAAGTACCAGGGGCTTTGGCATCCATTGATGCTAAGAAAATACAAAACCTCCAGATATCTAATATCAATGAAATTGGGAGAATTTCTCCTAACTTCAAGTCTTATGATGATGGTGCGGGACTATTTCCTATGTTGACCAGTCGGGGGGTTTTTACTATAGATGATACCCCCGTAGTAGGTGTATACATCGATGGCGTACCATTGTTTAATACGGCTTCTTTTCCGGCTTCATTAACCGACGTACAACGCATAGAAGTACTAAGAGGCCCCCAAGGAACCATTTATGGGCGTAATACCTTGGCCGGGGCTATCAACATCATCACCCAAAAACCAAACAATCAGATCAAGGGCTTTGTATCAGCAGGCTATGGAAACTTAGATCGTTTTACGCTGGAAGGTGGAATAGGTTTGCCCTTGGTAAAAGATAAACTGTTTGCCAGAATGAGCGGACGCTACGATACTCGAGGTGGTTATATAGAAAACACCTTTTTGCAAACCAATGACTTACTTGCCCGCCGGATGGGTAGCGGAAACCTGAAGCTGATATTTTACCCCAACGAACACTGGGACATTGCGCTGACCAGTGGCTTGGAATACCGTGAAAGTAAGGCTTATGCTTTGGTAGGAGGGTTTGGAGCTACCGGAAGGCAACTGGATTCGCTCAAACAAAATCAGCCTTACAAGCTCAATTACAATACTCAAGGAAATTACTACACCCTGTCCTCCAACAATGCGCTGAGGGTCAGTTATACGACTCCTCAATTTACCCTTACTTCAGTAAGTTCATACCAACTTACTGAAGTAACCCGAAGCGATGAATTTGATTTTACCCAGTTCGATATCAATAGCCTAAAACCAAGTACGCGTACCTTGAATACTTTGGCGGAAGAACTTAGAATAAGCTCCAATAATTCAAAAAGTCGCTTTCAGTGGTTGACTGGGTTGTTTGGCTATCTTGTAAAGCGCAATGAAACTCAGAATATAGAGTCAGGAGTTGATAATGCTTTTTCGGCCCCTAATCCTATTATTGCGGCTCAATACCCATACCTCACTGTAGATAAGAGTGCCGTAGAACAAAGTGGATTTTCGGTGTTTGCGAACCTTACTTATGGGTTGACCGATCATCTCAAGGTCATTGGAGGGCTTCGTTACGAGATAGAGCGCAACAATACCAATTTCGAAAAATCTTTTTCCAGAAACGGTGATCCCAACTATACTTTTCCGGCACTGGGGTTGGTTCCTGCCCAATTTGATGAAACTACTACTTTTAGTGCGATTTCTCCTAAACTAGGACTTTCTTATCAAATGACTCCCGAGGTAATGACCTATGCCAATGTGGCTCGTGGTTATCGTCCAGGAGGGATCAACTCATTTACCACCAACGTGGATGCCATCGTGTTTGACCCAGAGTTTAGCTGGAACTATGAAGTAGGTCTGAAAACCAATTTATGGAATAAAAGGTTGAGAGCCAATCTGACTGGATTTTACATTGACTATGAAGGGCAACAGTTATTTACCTTGTTAGATGTGGCCACCTTCAACCTGGGGCGTGATAACTTGGGGCGCAGCATTAGTTATGGAGTAGAACTAGAAACCGAATGGATTGTGTTTTCTGGATTAACAGCTACCCTAAATGTGGGCTACCTTGAAACTGAAATCACGGATTTTAAGGTAACTGGGTTTGCCGGAGAAGTAGATAACAAAGGAAATAGACAAGGGTATTCGCCTCAATGGAATGGTAACCTGGGGCTCAATTATCAGAAAAAAGTAGGTCCTATCAAGCTAGGGGTAAATGTAGATTACCAATATCAGACTGCCATGTTTTTTGACCCCGAGAATGCCCTCGAGCAAGAAGCGTATGGCTTACTCAATAGCCGCCTTACTATAGGTTACAAGGGGGCCACCCTGGCGCTTTGGGCGCAAAACCTGACCGACGAGCTATATTTTAGCTATGGCTATGGTGTTTCGGGAGGCGGACTATTTGCCAACTATGGTTTACCACGCACTTTGGGAACTTCACTTACTTTTAAGTTTTAGGTATGGTAGTGAGAAGGTCAGAAGATTGTTTTATGGTTCTATTGTTACATTGTTCCGCCTTCGGCTCATTGTTGCATTGCTAAATGATTGAATGGTTAACGCTTCGCTTATTGCTATACGGTTAAATGGCTGCGCGAAGCACTATAATGATTTTTGATGATTGATTGTTAATTATTGCACAAAGCGACGAAAAACTATGGACTAAAGAAAACTCCCAACTACTGACTACGAACTCCCAACTAAACAAAACTATGGACTGTCGACCGTGGACTATCGACTAAACAAAACTGTAGACTTTAAAACTGATTACAATGCAACTAGAAATACAAAATCTTTCTAAAACCTACCCAAATGGAGTAAAGGCCTTACAGGGGGTTGACCTCAACATTGGCAAAGGGATGTTTGGATTGCTGGGCCAAAATGGAGCGGGTAAATCTACCCTCATGCGTACAATTGCTACCTTGCAAGATGCCGACGAAGGCAAAGTACATTTTAATGGCATCGATGTATTCAAAAATCCCCATGAGTTACGCAAACTAGTGGGCTATCTTCCCCAAAATTTTGGAGTATATCCCAATGTAAGCGCTGAAGAATTGCTGTTGCATATTGCAGATATGAAAGGCATTGCCTCGCTCAAAGAACGAAAAGAACAAGTAGCCTCTTTGCTACAGCAGGTCAATCTGTATGATGTGCGCAAGAAAAAGCTAGACAGTTATTCAGGAGGAATGAAACAACGTTTTGGTATTGCTCAGGCCTTGTTGGGCAATCCGCAGCTCATCATTGTAGACGAACCCACTGCTGGACTAGATCCCGCAGAGCGCAATCGATTTTATAACCTGTTGTCCGAAATTGGTGAAAACATCGTGGTGATTCTCTCTACCCACATTGTAGAAGATGTAAGTACCCTGTGCAATGACATGGCCATTATTGGCGATGGCAAGGTATTGCTTACTGGTAAACCTGCAGGATTGGAGCAAAATCTGCAAGGTAAAATATGGGAAAAAACCATTGAGAAAACCAAACTGGAACAATACCAACAACGATTGAATGTAGTGTCTTATCGTTTTCATCTGGGTAAAATGGTCATCACGGTCATTGCGGATGACTTGCCCGAACCTGGCTTTGTAGCCAAAGAGCCCAACCTCGAGGATGTTTATTTTCAAACCATATCAAACCAAGAAAAACATGCTGGGTAAAATATTACGATTTGAGCTCAAGCAAAGGTTTACCAATAAGATGACCCTGCTGTTTGTATTGATGCTGGTTTTTCAAGGGATTTGGTATACCAAAGGTACCTACGACTTTTACCGTAGTGACGCAATTGTGATGAATGCAGCTTCCATTTTTTATAAGAACTTGGCGGCCTGTGGGATGCTTATGGTCATTGTGGTAGCCATTATTACGGGAAGTACCTTGTACAAGGATTTGCAACATAAAACCGGGCAATGGTTGTACGCCTTTCCAATCAATGAAAAACGTTTTTTTGTGAGCCGATTTATGGCGGCTTATTTGGTCAATGTACTCATTGCGGTGGGTTATTTATTGGGGATGTTGTTGACTCCTTATTCAGGCATTGGCGATGCCAAGTTGTTTGGCCCTATGCCTCTTGGTCAAATGCTACATGGTTTTGTAATACTGGTAATGCCCAATTTGCTGTTATTGACGTCGATTATTTTTGTGGCGGTGGTCTTTTTTAGAAACTTGGCCGCGGGTTACCTTTTTGTGCTCATTACCATTGTATTGTTTTTGGTGATGCAAACCGGAGCCGAAGGTTCGGGGGTCACCCCCTTGTTAATGATTGCCGAACCATTTAGTTATGTGGCTACTTCTGACGTGCTAAATCATTATACCACGGTTCAAAAAAATACGGGGTATTTAAATGTAGGTGGTTACTTTTTGATCAACCGATTGGTATGGCTTGGCGTAAGCCTGATATTATTTGGATTGGCTTATCGCAAGTTCAGTTTCAAGTATTTTATAGCTGGTAGTCGCAAAGCTGCTCGAAAAACCAAGACTGATGCCAAAGAGACCTCTTTCAAAGCCATTGAACATGCCTCTTGGGTGCCTCATTTGTCATTTAGCAAGATGGCTTTCGTACAAAAGCTAGGGCGATTGTCTCTATTAGAGTTCAAAAATGTAGTGCGTCCTTTGAGCTTTCGGGTCATCTTAGGCATTATATTATTGATGGTGTTTTTGCAAAATGTACTTTGGAACGCCAGCGTTTACATTGGCCCTCAAGTACCCGTTACCTCCAATTTCACCTTGTTCAGGATCACGTTTGGAGTGTTTATTATGATTTTGCTCATGATTTGGGCGGGGGAGTTATTTTTCAAAGACAAAACTGTCAATGTTTGGCAAATTACGGGGGCTTTGCCGATACCAGTATGGGTTTCGCAGTTATCTAAATTCATTGCGATGTCAGGAGTAGCCTTGGTGATTTCACTGGCATTTATACTGTTGGGCATTGTATCCCAAGTTTTGCAAGGTGGCTGGAACGAAATCGATTTGGGGCTGTACGTCAGCGACTTGTTAAGCTACAAATGGGGGTGGCTCAACTATGTATTGCAAATTGCGCTGGTATTTTTTGTAGCGGGGCTTACTGGCAACCGATACCTTACCCATATATTGGCAGTGGGACACTTTTTTGCTTTATTGATGGGTTTTGAACTGGGGTTAATCGAGGAAGTTCGTTTTGGGTTTGCGGTCATCCCTGGCATAGAAGACTACTCCACCATCAATGGTTACGGCATTTGGAATGTGTCAGGCTTTTGGTATTTCTTGATGTGGACCTCCATCGCGGTGGTATTTGTATTGTTGGGTATTCAGTTTTGGGATCGAGGCATGGCGGGTAAATGGTACCTTAAATTGACCCTGAGAGGTCGTCAAGTCAATCTAGCGGGTCGCTTGGTGATACTGGCTTGCATCGTATCTTTTGTATTCCTACAATCATTTATCTACGAGCGAGTCAATGTATACGGCAATTTTAAGTCAGGAGCTGAAGAAGAAGCCGAAGCCGCTTTGTACGAAAAAAAATACCAATACATCCAAAAGCAGGCTTTTTTGAAATACAGTGAAGTAGATCTTCATTTAGATTTTTATCCCGAGGAACGTAAGGCAATTTATCGGGCCAATATTCAATTAAAGAATACCGGAAAGTTGGCGGCCGATACTTTGTATCTCAATCTGAGAGATTTTGTGACGGTCCGATCCTTGAAAATTGAGGGTAAACTGGCCAAACCGGCTTGGCAAGACCAAGATCAAAACCTGATGGCATATGCGCTCTCTGCTGGGGTAGCTTCTGGGGCGATTACTTCGCTGGTACTGGTAGCCGAAAAGCGCTATAAGGGATTTACCCAAAGTGGCGCGGATGCGCAACCTGATTTGATGCACAATGGTTCTTTTGGAAGTATCAAGGATTTTTTGCCTACGCTCGGGTACGACTCAGGCAAAACGTTGGAAGACAACCGTAAACGAGCCGAACAAGGGTTACCCAAGCTCACTTCACGGTTAGCCGGTATCGACAATACCGTGGCGCTCAAAGAAGATGCATACGCGGAGGATGCTTTGTGGCTTACCGGAACTTTGACCTTGAGCACTACCAATGACCAGACTTGTGTAGGGCCGGGCCAACTGGTGAAACAATGGCAAGCCAAAGGGCGCAATTATTTCAAGTATCAAATTTCTCCCAAGATGCCCTTCAACTGGCAAATTGGTTCTGGAACGTATGCCAGTTTACGAGGCAATGCACATCAGATAGCTACCCAGATTTTGTATCTCCCTCAACACGATTACAATACTAAATATTATCAAAAGATTTTACATCATGCAATTGGTTTTGTGCAGCAACAGGCGGGAAGTTTAGTGGGTAAAGAGTTGAGAATGGTAGAAATTCCTTACTATCAGGATAAGTTTTATACTAGTTATAACCTGATTGCCATCTCTGAAAAGGAGGGCTGGTTGGCTTCAGTCAAAGGCGTCAAAGAGCAGGCTTATTTGCACCTTACGGTGGCCTCGCAAGTGGCCAAGCAATGGGTACAACAACACCTGAAGGTGGCCAATACCCAAGGGGCTGACATGCTCCAAATTGGGCTTCCTGAAGCATTGGCGATTGATTTTGTAAGGCAACAATTGGGAAAGAAGGCTGTGCAAATTTTGCTGGATAAAAAGAAAAGTGAATACGAAAGAGAAAGAAACAATGACAGCAACGGAGAAGCTCCATTGGTAAAATCGGATGGGGTAGATTATTTGGCGGTCAATAAGGGGGCCATTGAACTCTACAAGTTGAGTCGAAAACTAGGAGTCCAAAAAATGATGTCTACCTTGAAGCAATGCCAAGCCTCTAAAGGAGGTCAATACTTGGTGTTTCCGGCGGTGCTTGAAGCTTGGTTGGGCAAACTACCCTCCTCAGAAGTAAAAAGCGTCCGTCAGACATTTGAACAGGTACAAAAGGAGTCAAATTGATTTGATTTTTCTAAAACTACCCCAATCATCGTTTGGGGTAGTTTTTTTAAAAAAATTATTCAATCTCTTTGGAAACAAAGTTTCTATGATCGGTATTGAATATAAGTTATTAGTCGAGGTACTTCGATCAATCATTCGTGTTCGATATTGTCAATAGTGATTTAGTAACAGTTGCGCAATAATTGTCCGTTTTCACTTCAATTTTGCTCGCCATGCTTCCTTAAAAAATAGCCAAATAGCCCTGCTATTAGCCGATTTTGTAAGTTGCCTGACAAACAAACTTTTTCCGAAAACCGGACACTTATTTTGAACATGTTACTTAGGTATTTGATGGTGACATACGAAATATTCCCTGCATCATTCCAAAATTTTGAAATCAGCTTTTTTTTAGTAAATCTGAAGTTGGAATGAGCGAAGCGTTGTATTTTTTATTATTTCATGCCTTCAATGAACTGAAGGTCATTTTGCTCCAGGTCGATTTCTCTATAAAAGCAAGCTTTTCGGTGGTTGCCCTCTGAATTGTAGGTATGGCAGACGCCTCCACCTAGCAGGGTGACCTGATACACGAGGGCATCTTGGTCACAATCAATGAGGATTCTATCTACCTTGAGCATATCTCCCGAGGTTTCTCCTTTGGTCCAAAGTTGATTGCGGGAAGTACTCCAAAATGTAGCCAGTTTGGTTTTGAGGGTTTTTGTTAAAGCTTCTTCATTTACAGAAGCCAGCATCAGAAGTTGCCCAGTGGAGGTTTCTTGTACTGCTACTGGTAATAGTCCTCCGCGCTTGGCAAATTGAGGGTTTAATTTTAAGCTTTCTTCTAGCTCAACGAATGTCGAAGTGTTCATTTTGTTCCTGTTTTTATTTTAATTGTTTTTAAATACTTGGGGCTATCAGGGATAAATTTGACTTATGATACCGTCTTGGAATCCTTCCGGTTGGTTTAAACTTTACCAGCCATAAAAACCTTTGGGGACCACCCCTTTTAGTCGTAAGTATACTACGCATTGTCCTCGGTGGTGAATGATGTGGTTTTCTAGGGCGTAAAACAAGCGCCAGATGGGGATGGTATCCCCGGCAAATTTACAGGTAGCATTGAGCTTTTCGTCGGGTAGTTCGTCGATAGACTTTCGTACAAAAGTGTACATGTTTTTGAGTTCTTTGATCACATCCTCTTTGGGCATTTGTACCGGAAGCTTTACGTCTTTGTACGGGTTTTTTAGCCCTGCCCGTCCTGCCAATTGCCCACAAGTATAGATCACACAATGTCGCCATTGTTCAGCAAAGGTCATGGCCTCATCGGTATATTTGAAAGTGAAAAGCTCAGGAGGCATTTGCTCCACATTGGTCAGGGTCATGGTTTCGGACCGAACCCAGGCTGATTTCAGCTCCTGCCGGAGCAACTTCATGGCTTCCTTGTCACTTTGTTTTTGTGCAGTCCCTTCAAGGGCAGCCAGACCAGCTTCGCTGCCTTTGGTTTGACACCCCCATAGGGAGAGTAGGCCCAGCCCCATCATATTTCTAAGAAAACGCGTACGATTCATTGCAAATTTGATTTATAATTTTGTCGCTATTGTCACATCAATAGTCCATAGCCGAGGTAAAGATCAAGCAAAGTTAAGTAAATATTCTTTTACAATTTTATACCTCTTTGCTATCAATGTGGAACTTTGAGCTACTCAGAGCAAATCACGTTATGTTTGATGGTGGCCAAAAGTGTTGACTTCATCCACCATATGCCCAAACTACCACACGATATAAAACACCAGAATGGTTGAATTGTATTGTAAAGTAAACGATTTTTTTGTGAATGCAACAATGTTGCATTTTTTGAGGTGTTCAGAATAAGTAAAACGAAAAAAATAAACTAACCGCAGAACGAAGTTCAAGCTCTGCGAAGCTAATCCAAATTTAGCAGATCCTTACAGGACAAGTATCTTGGTGCTAGACAAGTCTAAAAAATTGACTAATAGCAGCGCAACCGAGTCTACAGCTTGCTGTGACGAGCTCAACGCAGTTAATTTGTCCTATTTTTTGACGAAGTATAGCGGTTAGAGATTAGTTAAATGGATTAAGTTATTTTGTAGTTTTACTAAGTACTTGGTTGGAGCATATACAGGGGCAATGAGTATTGAGCGTGAGATGGCTATGCTTCGTTCTAATATGTAGTGAGGATGAAATGGATTTTGTGCTTTGTACACTAGTACTCAAAGCACTAGGGGAGTGAAGTGGTATTCAAATAATGATTCGATAGCGTACAGATCGTATCTTAGGTGGCCATCAACCAGGCTTCGGCATCTTTATTATCCTTGAAATACTCAAATTTGTAAGATTGCGCACTGTCTTCTTCCATGGTTTGTTCAATAGAAAGACTGGAAATGTATTCGTGGCTCGATATAATTGCAATTTTATCAAGTGCAATGGTCGCATATGCGGAAAATAAATTTTCATTGATCCACTCCTGAAAATCGGGCGCTATGATAAAGTTAAAGTGAGCCATGTTGCCTAAAATCTTTTTGGGGCGATATTGATACATGATTTCAATAAAATCTTTGAGGATAAGGGTATATTCCTCAACGTCCATGTTTTCGGTTTTACTGCTATATTCAAAGTAAACAAGTTGTTCGTTTTGATTATATAAGACTTTTATATAGGTGTTTTCATAGATATTATTCATACAACATACTTATTTTGAGGTATCAATCTTGTAAAAAATACACGATTTTGTGAGTCAAAGGTTTGGGCTTATTTTCTTATTATCAGATGCTAACTCTGATTTAGCGGTAATTACCAGAGTACAATTAAGTATTATTCCTTAAAATAATGAATCATTGGTCTTCATTTGCTGAAAGTGCTTGATGATGAAGAGGGGGGAAGGGGAAACAGCAAGGTTTCTGCCTATCATAAGTACGAAAAGCCAAAAAAACGACTTTGCCCGTATTGTATGGACAAAGTCGTTTGAGGTTTAAGCAATCGGGTGGCCCTACTTTATTTTTGCAACTACCAAACTAGAAAATAAACAAAAACCTTATTTATTGGCGGCCACGCTTTTGGCTTTTCTTTGTTGTTCCTGTCTTTTTAACAAAGCGTTTTGCATTACTTTAGCAATGTATTGGGATATGGTTTTCTGATTGCCGTTGATGTTGACAAGATTCGTAAAAGATCGCTTGCTACGGGAGGCCATTCGAGATAGTTGATGGTGTTTACTCAAACTCACTTGCTGTCTAATGACCTCTTCGTTTCGCATATTGATCTCATAGGCAGGGAGCGTATTGACATTCAACCCACTATCACTATCCGTTTCACTACCCATTTGATTTTCCACGGATTTGGCAATTTTATCATTACTGAATAGGTCCTCACTTCCTCTGGCTAGAACGGGTTTTATATTCAGTTGTCCATCGGCTTCCATCGTAAGCTCTCCGGTCAGCCCTTTGTCTAGGTATACTTTTCCCTGTTCTTTTAGCAGGGCATCCAGTTGCGTATCCAACAGATTCAGGGCCTCATTTTGATTGACTATTTTTTTCGAGGATATCAAATCCTCCAACATTTTACTGGTATACTCTACCGAAAACACCGATTTGAGGGCATCAAAACTAGCTTGTAGTTCTTGTGCTGCTTCTTCGCTATTTTCATTGTCTTGTTTTGTCTTTACGGCCTTATTGTATCGTTTTTTTGCCCAGGTTTTCAGGCTTTCTATGGATTCGGTGCTTTCGTTAGGAATGCTGTGGGTCGTGATCAGTTTCTCCACCCTCTGGGCAATGACATCAGCAGCATGCTCCCGCATCTCTTTTCCCAGCACAGTCCGTCGAGTATGGAATAGATTATCGTAATAGGCATTTTCATCGTCGGTTCTCTGACCTACAAATTTCACAAATGCCTTTTTGAATTCAGCGGTTTTGGCTTTGGCGTCATCAGTTTCAACATCCGCATCTTTGATGGCTCGAAACTCGAGCAGCTTTTGCTCCATATCGGCTACCAGGTCATCGCGATCGTTGTGGTATTCCTTCATTTCTTTAAACCACACCTCTAGCTCATTCGAGATATTGTTTTGAGGATCTTTCAGCTTCACCATCATCTTGTCTATCAATTGATACTCCTGGTCATAAGCCCCCCAACTCCCATTGTTTTCATCTTGAATTTCTTTATTGTTGTACAGAGTGGTCAGGTATGATAAAGTATTGTCCCCCGGACTTTCATAAATGAGTGATTGTTGATTCAAGGCTATTGAACCCCCTATTCTTGCCGTCGTGGTTCCGCCAACAGGAATAACCGCGGTTCCACCCACTTTTTTATTCGATGCCTCATACCCTCGCACGTATTTGATATGGAACCCACTGTTTTTCCGGTATAATTGCAAATCAATCTGCCCCAATGTAGCGGCCACTGCTTGGTTGAGTTTATTTGTTATTTCGTGGATATCGGCATCGGGTTCTTCGTTCTCGGTGTCGGAGTCGTTTGTGTCATTCGGTTTCTCTTTGCGTTTTGTTAGTAAATTTTTAATATCGGTCATATTCAATATATTCGCTACAAAGTTAGTCCCAAATGAGTCTACATTGGCGGGTACATTGAAGTTGATGTTCATTGTATCAGTTTTGTATCCTTGGGGATCAGTCGTTGCTGAATATTTCATGCCTACCCGTATTCCCAAAGCCGAGGCTTGGGCACTCTGATCTTCGTGATCAACGAAACCCTTCGGATTTGCTACCATCAAATCGGCCCCAACGTTGTATACAATGGTATTGCCTGTTTCTTCGGTAATGCCGAATTTATCGGCATAGTCCTTCTTGGAGATCTGGAACGGAGGGTTTTTCAGATCTTGCTCAAAATGCTGCATCTCCTTTATAAATATTTGCTCGTTCTCATTGGCAGGATGTGCTTCAGTAAAGCTTTTATTGTAGGCCCTTATCAGGCTGGCATATTGCAAACTTACGGCCTGTAAATAGGTCACCGAATTTTTGGCGCCCCGACTCTGCTGGAGCGTATTCAAGTCGCTTTTAGCCTGCTGGTTAACCCATAGTTTACTCAGGACATTGTTACCTCCATTTACTTTTCTTTCGTTGAACACAAATGTTTGATAATCACGCGAAAGGCTACCCAATGCTGTGGCGAGTTGCCTTCGCCGAGCCCCGAGCTGTTTTTCTATTTCAAGTTTTTCCTCATTACTTGAAGAAGCTTCTTGTTGAAGGGCATCAATTTCGGCTTCTATCTGTGCTAGTTTGTCCACTGCCTCCTGCCCCGAATAAGTCTTTTCTTGTTGGGCCTCTATCACCTTAAACCCAAAGTAACTGGGGTAACGCCTGGCGTATAGCTTACTTTGGATAGGGTTTTCGGCGAGGTCATCAATCAGGTGAATCGTTTTGCTATCGTAAGAGGTAGTACGAGATCCGTTTAACTCAAAACGTCCTCCCACTCCAAAATGATTCCCAAATCTCAAGGTTGCCCCAGCGTATGCATCTCCAGAAAGGGTTTTGCTCTTGGTGCTTACATGACTCACTTTTTTGACCGCAGGCACGGTCAACTCCTGTTGGTCGCTCAAAATACCTACCCGCCGCAGGTTCTGCTGCAAATGCGCGCGATTGCCACTGGCAATTTTTTGCTGTTTTATTGCCTCTTGTTGGGTCAGTTGATTTTTTCTTTTCTCGAAAAGACGCCAATTGTGATGGGCCAGGCTAAAATCCAAAAAAGTAGTAGAAATATTGCCCGACTCCGCATCAATGAGGTCGGCGAGAGAATTGTAGATAGTGGTGGTACTGCTATTGAAATCAACATCCGCCCCAGCCAATATTTTGGCCTTATCGCTTTCGCTGATGGATGTCCCCCCAAAAGTCATCAAGCCTGCCGCAAGGTCCCATCCTTTAGTTACTTGATACTGATTGAAGCTATTCACGCTCACCCCGATGGTACGTACCCCAGAGAGGGTACCCCGGGCACCTCCTAACAATGCGGAGACCCCAGCTCCTAAATCAACCTGGAGCTTTGCCTCATGGCTGCTACCTTTCTTGTCTTGGAGGTAACTAAAGTTTTGCTCCAAGGTTGTTTTAATCTCTTCGCGCTTTTTATCCAACTCTGTTGCGGCAAAGTTTTGGTTGACATCTTGAATCAATTCTTTGTAAAATTCAGGAGAAACCTTGGCCATGTCCTGAAGGGATTTGTGCAATGCGTGGAAATCTATTTGCGCTTGCTCGTTCTTTGCTTTACCTATGTTGTCTTCGGCCACTTTTTTAAATGCCTTCAATTCCACCAATTTACCCCGCATGTTTTGCCTGATTTTATCGTAACTGGCCGTAATACGTTGAGCCTTGGTAGTAGCAGTGGCTTCTTTGATCTTATACGTTTTCAAAAGGTCCTGCGCTGCTTGTTGTTTTTCACGCGACGCTAACTCATTATTCTCTGCTTCTTGCACTGACGTAATGTTGGGGAACGACTTACCTGGGTACAATTGCGTTCTCACCCGACTTAACTCCTGATGAGCGTGGTCAATGGAGGATTGCAAGTTACCATAAGTGGGTATTTCGATACTGTCTAGTTTTTGCTTTTCATTGTCCAAGTTTTGGGTTAGGGTCGTCTGCTCCGCCAGTAGGTTCTGGTACGTTTGCTCCTCAGTTTCGGTCCGATCTGCCTCGGGGGGAATATTGGCCAAGTTATGCTTAACTGTATTCAACCTTTGGTCAATATCATCTACTACGCTTTGTTGGGCTTGTTTTTGCTGGGTAGCTGCTGCTATATTTGCTTCATAACCATAAAAGGTTTTTAAGTTATCAAGATTATACAACTCACTTTGATGCAACGCAAGGGTTTGATCTTGCTCCGTAATTTGCGTTCGAGTACCCTTCACCTGCGCCCACTCCGCACTTTCATCGTCAAACAAATGCTTCTCGGATGTATTGGCATCCACTGTGTTTGTCGAGGGACTTGCTAAATCGTCTAGTTGATTGATCAAGGGAATACCTACCTCCCAAAAATCTTTATCAAGTGATAATGTTAATTCTGGCATAGTGATTTAGTTGTTATTGTTGTCGTTGTTATTACTGTTTTGAATTAAAGTGTCCAACTTCGTATTCAAAGTCGTCAACTGATCTTTCAGATCGCTGATGTCGGCCCGCAAGGCGTCGTTGTCTTGCTCCAGGGCATCAAAGTAATTGAGTACTTCTCCTGCGGCCTTGTCCGAGTTATTGACTTGGCGTTGGTCTTTGCCAAAGCCCATCAACGCAGGACGTTCTACGTAAGTAACCCGGTGCAACACCCGCCAGCATTTGTTGGCTCGCCCCGCCTGTACCTGCCTCAAAGCGCGGGCTTCTTCGTCGTTAGACAGCAACCATTCCGGGTCTACCACTTGGCTAAAGAAATCGTTGAAGTGGTCGGTATTACCCTCGAGGTAAAAACTCATAAAACGATAACGGTCTACCTTCTCGCCCGGCATGATGGGGTAATCCTTGTCATCAGTCACTCCCTTACGTTCTACCCCATCCAAGCGAATGTTGAGGTCAAACCCGGTAGTGGTAGAAAGGGTCTTGTTCATCGTTTGGGTCATTTCCATCGCATACAAGGCCGAAAGCTCAAACTTAAACCCAGTCACCATCACGTCGGTATCCAGTCCGGTAGATCCCGTCATATTGAAACTTCCTCCAATGGTATGCTCTACCGTATTGGCAAAGCTTTGCTCCTCACTGCGAATGCCTCCGTCGGCATCCCACACGTAGGTGTTCACGATGTTGCGTTTGGCGGCCCTGATTTGCAGGTTTTCCATTCGTTTTTGCCAAGATTCAAAGGCCGAACTGGCCTCTACCTGCTTTTCTTGACTATCTAACTGAGCTTGAATTTGGGCTTGCCGCTCTTCCGCTTCTTTTTCTGATTTCTTTTTACTGGAAGACGACGATTCCTTGAACTCTTCACGCAATTCGGCTTCGGTTTTGGCTTCCCCGTCTTCGCCTACTTCGCCTTCGGTGCCCCCGTTGAGCGATACCGAGCCGTAACTGTCATAATCAGAAGCATCAGCAGTTTGGTCTCTCAAGGCCGTATTGGTGGTTTGGGTGGCATCAAAATTCACAAAATAACTTTCTCGCTCTTTGTCCCAGCGGTCAATCTGGGCTTTCAGGTCATAAGCTTCCTGGAGGCGGTAATAACTCGCCGGATACAAGGACCCATACTGGGCCCGCATTTCGGGTACATCGCTATAAAGACGTTCATCGGCTGCTTTGGAGCCTACCAGTCCGTCCAGGCTTCCGTTTTGGGTATAGCCCGGATTGATCATAAAAGTAATGGTGTTGATGTCCATCGGGATGTCTTTGACGGGCAGTATTTCATAACCAATCATGCGTCCAGTGCGTTTCATTTGGGTAATGAACACATCGGCCATTCCAGACACCACCAAAGCATAACCTACATTTTTAGGCAAATAGCGATTCCCTAAATCTTCGAACTCAGGGGTGGTTTCGTAGCTTCCTCGGAGATCCAATTTATCACTCATCACTGAGGTAGAATTGGCCCGAATGGTACTCGAGCTAGATTGCCCATCTCGTAGGTTCATCATCCCTCGGAATCCGGCCTTTCCTTC
>ERZ1740067.867-NODE-867-length-22643-cov-43.118116_pt1 | contig 22643 bp, 16 predicted proteins | sample MGYA00581736_ERZ1740067 | MGnify/ENA primary metagenome ERZ1740067 (study PRJEB43018, sample SAMN04849236) | marine metagenome | isolation source: floating plastic debris | place: Pacific Ocean | collected 2008-08-27 | study: EMG produced TPA metagenomics... | reverse complement strand
ACGACCTTCAGGTTATGAGCCTGACGAGCTACCGGGCTGCTCCATCCCGCGCCAATTGCTTTGCTGACTTATGCTGAGTCTTTCGGGACTGCAACCCCATCCCACGCACACCTGTCAAAAAAGTGTCACGGAGATTTGTAGATCGGTCACGGCACCTGGATCACTGCTGTTGCTACCGTATGAAAGCGGTTTTGGTTTCGCTTCAAAGCGCAGCACCCGCATATGCCGATGCAAGCTCAGCAAACCCATGATGCAGATGACGTGGAGATCCCCACATCCACCCCGGAAGGCCGGCGTTATGCTCAGATCTGGAATATCCACGATCAAGATCCCGCACTGATCCCAATTGAGCTGCGCGCGATGTGTCGGCAAACTGGCCGAGGCTCCGACCGCGACGCGAAAGGAAAATGGATGCTGAACCCCGAAGATGTCATTGCCTCAGCGCCTATCGCCGACAGCTTCTTTGAGGGTTTCACAGAGCGTTGCGTTCACGTCGACGACGGGCATGTTTTCTGCCGGATCAAGGGGGATGCCCCCCCTTGCTCTTGTTACACGGATATCCTCAGACCTCGGCCATATGGCACGAGGTGGCACCACGGTTGGCCGAATACTTCCAGGTGATTTGCGCGGATCTACGCGGCTATGGGCAATCGTCGAAACCCGAAAGCTGCGATCGGCACCTGACCTATTCGAAGAGAGAGATGGCGAAGGATCTGCTTAGCCTCATGAATCACTTGGGGCACGCCGCGTTTCTCATTGGTGCAAATGATCGGGGCGCGCGCGTCGCGCATCGATTGGCTGCCGATCATCCAGCGCGGGTCCTGGGCCTTGCCACGTTGGACATTGCCCCCACTCGCGAGATGTATCGCGATGCCACAAGCGCCTTTGCGGCGACCTATTGGCATTGGTACTGGCTGGTTCAGAAGGCACCATTTCCCGAATGGATGATCAGCCATGATCCAAGAACCTTCTGGATCAAGAAGTGCTGTTCAGGCTCTGCCGGGAGCAGCCCTTTTGCCCGACAACCACTGGAGGAGTATCTTCGCGCGTTTTGCGATCCGGCAACGATCCACGCCTGCTGCGAAGACTACCGGGCAGCCTATACGATCGATATCGCACATGACGGTGCTGATCAGACAAAACTGCAGATGCCACTTTTGGCTTTGTGGGGGGCGAATGGCGCGATCGCGGCGCATTTCGACTGCCTTGCTCTGTGGCGTGAGCATGCAGATTTTGTGGCTGGCAAACCGCTGCAAGGCGGACACTATCTGGTTGAAGAAGTGCCAGAGGCAGTCCTTGCAGAGTGGGTTCCGTTCTTTGCCGCACTGGTCTAGGGCACCTAGGGCCGAAAACGCCAATGGTGGTTTATCCCGACGTGCCCTGCCGCTTTTGGCTTCGCAAGGCAAAGCGGTGACCGCCTTTCTTTCTCAACAACTCTCTCGTATGTTTCGTGCGAAGAAAGTGGTTTTGCAGGCACGGGCCTTTGTTGACGTTCAAAAGTGACTACCCCAATGCGTGAAACCGCGCCGCGCCCTCCACGCCGCATGTTTTTGGCAAGCGTGCTATCGGCTCTTGTGGCGGGCGGTGCCGCAGCGCTTGTGTCTTTTGGCATGATCACCACGCCCGAGACCGATAGCTTCGGGTTTTCGCGAAGTACGAACCTGTCCATTGGGGAAGAGGCGCGTTTGCGCAGCTTTCTGATCCCCGCAGTGCAGGACGAGCGGGTAGCGGTGATTGCCGTCGGACATACGGGCACCCGAGGGGATCCTGCCGCAAATCGCGAACTCAGCGAAAATCGCGCGGCTGTGGTCGAACGGCTCGCGCGGGCCTTAGGTATTGATGAGACCCGCATACGCATTGCTGGCGTCGGGGGATCATCCCCCTTGCCCCGTCTAGAGGGCCAAAGCGACCGGTCATATGAAGGCTCGCTCGCCAGGGTCGAGGTGACCCTGCAGGTTCGCAGATGAACACGAAAGCAACACCTTGGATTTGCGCAACAATCGCAGCCTCCCTATCGGTGGCATTTGTTTTGGCGTTTCGGCTTCCTCTGCCATTTGAGGGCTTTTCGGCAGTTGCGGCTGCGATACTTGCTGGCATGTTTACGACGGCCTTGGGCCTTTTCATGCCACCCCACTGGGTATGGACCGACAGCGAACGACTGCATCACGCCTTCCGATCGCGGCACAACATTTCTGACGGGCGGGCGGCCTCGGTGCTTGATGCGATCACAACCGCGCATAGGCGTGCTTCGATCCTGCGGGTGTCATCCGATGATTTCGCAGAGGATCTCAAAGCCCAAACAGAGCAGGCGGCAGATGCGCTGGATGCCGCCGCGCGCGAGATTTTCTACGACCCTGCCGCGCTCGATGCACACAGATCCATCCTGATCCGGGCCGATCTTATTGAAGAAACCGTTTTGGCCCATGCGCGGCTGCGGCACGGGAAGCGGTCGAAGGGGATTGAGGCACAACTTGACCAGTCCCGCAACAAAGTCGCTGCCGCGCTTGCCTCTTTAGAAACTGCTCTTGCTGAGGCCCGGGAGAACGCGGCAGACCGGATCCTGACTGAAGTGAGTGTGTCCTCTGCCACCGCCGAGACCTTGCTTGCGCCAAGGCAGAAAAACATGTCTTCTCGCCGCGTCGATAAGGAAATGAGATAATGCGCCTTCCCCAACTGACAGCATCAATTGCGGCCCTCAGCATGATCCTTTTGGCCGCAGATGCAGTGGCAGAACCAGGCAGCCTGCTGGCCGAATCCGTGACGACAGATGTGCGTGAATGCGGATCGGGTTGGACTGCGGCCATGCCCCTCATCGCCTGGGGTGCAGACGGGGTTGTTGCATATGCGAATGGTGGCACATTTGACGGCGCGCAAGGGCCGCTCGCCGATGCCGGGCTGTCACTTGACCTCGAGGTGGAGGACAATTTCGCCGAACAGCTTGACGCCTACCTGACATGTGAAACGCCCTATTTGCGCGGCACGCTCGGGATGCTTGCCGCAGCCGCACCGGTAACAGAGAACGATCCCCGCACAGAGCAGATCGTATTTTTCAAACACTCGTTTTCGGCAGGTGACGGCATTGTCGGGGATGGCGAGATCTCACAGATTGGGGATCTGGCAGGCAAGCGGATCGCAGTTCAGGCCAATGGGCCTCATGTGGATTTCGTAGGCCGCATCCTAAGCGATGGTGGGCTGTCCTTCGACGATGTGGAGATTGTCTGGACAGCCGATCTGACCGGGGATGGCGACACGCCATCGGCGGCCATGCTGGACGATCGGGCCGATGCGGCAGCAGTCATCTTACCTGACGCGCGGTTTCTCACCTCGGATGGGACGGTAGGTACCGGGGCTGAAGGCTCTGTGCGGGACGCGACAATCCTGATCTCCACGCAAGAGGCCGCATCGGTCATCAGTGACTATATTGCGGTACGGGCCGACTACTTTGATGCGCACCGGGACGATATCGCCCGGATGGTGAACATCTTCTTCCGCGCTGAGGAAGAAATGCGGCGCTTCATGGCGGATGAAGCCGATCCTCGTCAAGCGCAGATGGCGCAACTGATGGCGGACGAATTTCTGGGTGGCTTGCCCCAGGAAGAAGGTGTTTTCCTTTGGCAGGACGCGATCACCGACGGTTGGGCGGGGAACGCACGTCATTTCGCGGATGCCAATGAGGCCCGCCGCTTTGATGTGCTGATGGAAGAGGTCAACATCGCCTTGCGCGGGGCCGACCGGCTAAGTGCTCCGGCGAGCCTTTCCCACGCGGAATGGGATTTTACCCAATTGACCGACGGGCTCAGCGATCTGGACGATCGCCAGATCGCGGCCTTTGATCCCGAGGCAGCAGCAGCGGCGGTGCGGACCTTGCGGCGCACTGGTCAGTTGGACGCAAACACGCGGATCGACTTCGAAGTGTTCTTTGCGCCGGATTCAACCGAATTCCCTGTCGCATTGTACGAAGAGGATTTTCTGGAGATTTTGAGGCTCGCCTCGACCTATTCGGGGGCGATCATCACCGTCGAAGGGCATTCTGATCCGCTCTACTACTTGCAGCGCGAACAGGGCGGCGCTGACAACGCCGAATTGCGCGCGATCCGTACGAGCGCGCAGAACCTGTCGATGGATCGGTCGATTGCCGTGGTGGATGCCTTGGTAGGCTATGCCGAAGACAGTGATCTACGAATGAACCGGGATCAATTCACGGTCGATGGCGTCGGTATCTCCAGCCCGCGCTACAACCCTCCGCAGACCGAAGCGCAATGGCGCGAAAATATGCGGGTCGTTTTCAGAGTTCTGACCGTACAGGCCGAGGCAACCACCTTTGCTCCGCTGAAATAGGAGGGCGGGCCGTGAAAAAGCACTTTCTGACTATAGGGATCGCGCTGATCATCGGGATCGGTATGTTCAGTTCACTGTTCGAAGAACAGGTATCTTTCACGTCACGGCCTGCGGTTGAACCGGACTGGACAGCCATCGCTGCTTGGCCCGATATAGAGGCTGACGAGGTTGAGGCCATTCCGGACCCGAACCGCACATTTACGGCCATTGTCTTGGACGATTCAGGTTCAATGGGCAGCGACATTAACGCCGCGAAGGAAGCTGTCGTGGCTTCGCTCGCGTCGATGGAACCTGAAGACCGATTGACCGTCATTGCACTGAACGCGGGCGAAATCATTCCTTTCATCTCGGTTGAGCAGGCGGCTGGCGTGCTTCCCGACCGGCTCGCGCGCGTCATGAGCGATGGCGGCACGCCCTTGACAACCGCCATGCAAGCGTCCCGCGCCGCATTGATGCAGGAAGCTGCACGCTCTGGTGGCTTTGGCACCTACCGCATTCTGGTCACAACGGACGGGGTGGCGGACGATGAGAACGCATTGAACCTTGAGATAGAGGATATTGCGCGTCGCACCCCGATACAGGTCGCCACGATCGGTGTCGGTATTAGTGGCAATCACATCCTGAGGCGCCCGGACCTTGCCGCCTTTGTCGCCATCGACAATGTCAGTCAACTGGCCGCAGCTTTGCGAGATGCTATTGCAGAAGAGCAGACATTCAGCGCAACAACCACGTTTGAGGGCTCAGATGGGACGCAGGATTGACCTGAATTGGGACGAATGGGATCCCGGCCTTGATACTGATAGTAAGACAATCAAAGAAGTCCTGGCGACGATGCCCGCAGCAGATGCGAGCGAAGTGCCCGAAATCATCAAGAAGTACGAAAACCCCGAATCCCCTGATGCCCTACCGGGTGCGATCCATCTGAACCGACACGATTGCATCCATGTGCTTCTCGGGCGTGGTTTGCATGTCCAGGACGAAGCTTTCATCATCGGCGCGACGATGGGTGCGGCCTCCGACATCACGGATGAGGCTGTCGATACGTTCGTGCGGGTTTCCACCACGGAATACCCGAAGCACTGGCGCTTTGAAGAAGAGCACATCAACTCCTTCCGGCTTGGCGTGGGCTTTGCAATCGACAACCTGTCAAACAAGGACCTGCATCTGATCCCGCTTGAGAATGAGCCTTGGCAATCCATGTCTGTGGCCGAGGCGCGCAAGGAACTGGGCATATCCAAGCACGAATTGCGCGCCTATTTCCGCAAGGCCGAGTTGCTGTTGCCGGGCACGCGCGCATCGCGACGGCTCGACACAAGCTCGCATCGCAAGGATGGCGCGCTTGACTGACATCTTGCGACTGACGACAGGGGTTAACGTCCCAAGCCAATGAAGCCTAGTGTAACCAGCAGTAGAATCAATTTTGACCGGGGCCTGCTGCTGTGAACATCCTTTTTGTCATGTATGATCAACTGCGGTTTGATTACATCAGCTGCGCCGGTCATCCACATCTGCACACCCCGAATTTCGACCGTGTCGCTGAGATGGGTGTGCGGTTCACAAACGCTTATGTACAGTCGCCAATCTGCGGTTCGAGCCGGATGTCGTTCTACACCGGCCGCTATCCGTCGAGCCACGGAGCGCAATGGAACAACTTTCCCCTCCGCGTGGGCGAGCAAACGATAGGCGACCATCTACGTCGATTGGGAATGGATTGCTGGCTGATCGGCAAGACTCACATGCATGCTGATAAAGAAGGGATGGAACGGCTCGGCCTTGATCCCGATAGCGTGATCGGGGCACGGCAGGCCGAATGCGGCTTTGATGTGTGGATCCGGGATGACGGGCTTTGGGCACAAGGCCCTGAAGGATTTTATGATGAGAAACGCTCGCCTTACAACGAATACCTGAAATCGCGGGGATATCCCGCAGACAATCCTTGGGCAGATCACGCGAATGCAGGGGTCAAACCGCCCAACCGGATCGCTTCGGGCTGGATGTACGAAAACGCGGACCGCCCCGCGAACATCCACGAAAGAGACTCCGAGACAGCGTGGCTGACCACGAAGACCATCGAGTTCATGGAACAGGCCAAGGATCCCTGGTGCGCGCATGTGAGCTATATCAAACCGCACTGGCCCTACATCGTCCCGGCGCCCTATCACAACATGTTCGGGCCAAATCAGGTCCCGCCACCCTGCCGCGACGCGATCGAATGTGAAGACGCACACCCGGTCTATAACGGCTATATGAACAGTCTTGTGGGCAAGCAATTCCAGCGTGACGACGTTCGGGAAAAAGTCATTCCAGCTTACATGGGCCTCATCAAGCAGTGTGACGATCATCTGGGCCGCATCATCGACTATCTGGAACACACACGGGCCATCAGGGACACCATGATCGTTCTGACCTCCGATCACGGAGATTACCTGGGCGACCACTGGATGGGCGAAAAATCCCTGTTCCACGACCAATCGGCCAAGGTGCCGATGATCATCTATGACCCGCGCAGACGGGCGAACGCGACGCGCGGTAAGACCTGCGATGCCCTTGTTGAAAGCCTCGATCTGGCGGCGACTTTCGTGGAGGCTGCTGGAGGAGAAGTGCCGACGCACATCATCGAAGGTCGTTCCCTTCAGCCCTGGCTTGATGACGAAACGCCAGACTGGCGCATGTTCCTAATTAGCGAATTCGACTACTCCGGCACGCCACTATGCGAGGATCTTGGCCTCACGCCACGCGATTGTCGTCTATTCATGGTGTTCGATGGGCGCTGGAAGATGATACATGCCGAAGGTGGTTTCCGCCCGATGCTGTTTGATCTTGAGACGGACCCAGACGAATTCATCGATCTGGGCAAGACGGACGCGCATACTGCCGAAATCAGCCGTCTCTATGAGTATCTGGCACAATGGGGTCGCCGGATGTCGCAGCGGGTGACGAAGTCCGACAAGGATATCGAAGACATGCGCGGCAAGGCCGGGCTTAAGGGCGTTCTGCCATTCATGTATGACGGTAGCGAAGTGCCCCGTCCATTGATCAAGCACTATGTCGGCAAAGCCCCCGAACTGCCAGATGAGTAATCCGCGGCCCCAGATGAATGTGACGTTGATCCATCTGTAACCTTTTTGGCCTCGAACAGGATGATCACCGAGTTGACAAATATTGCCTTATCAGCGGCGGGCTGCACCATTCACAGCAAGATCGCTTGATCAATGCTCGGGCCCGCATTTGTAGGCTTTTGTATCGGACCATCAATATGATTTGGGTATTGCCCTGTTTCCGCCCAATCGAGATGTGACTGACAATCTGGACGATGATTGGGACCGGGACCAAAGATCAAGTGCGGTTCAATAAGACCTTACACAGGCTGTAACGCCCCGATCAATCAACCCTACAACCCACAAGCCGGAGAAGGTTTTCTGACCGCTCTGGATACGGGCATCCTGCCGGTCAAGGAAAGTGGCAAACGGTTCTGCATTGCGCGTCGGCATCATTCCGAATTCAGGGCGCAAGGCCAGTGGAAGTCTGATATCAGTGGCAGCGGGCAGCCCTCAAGTCATTGCCCTTTGCCCGGTCATCTTCGCAACGAAGTATAGCGCCGCCGCGCCACCAACCCCGATCAGATCCGAGATTAGGCCGCCTTCAATCATAAAAAGCGCCACGACGATCAAACCGGATCGGACAAGAAGCCCAGCGTTCTTGCCGACCCACCACCCCTGAACGCCAGAGGACAGCAAAAAAACCCCGAAGATTGCTGTTGCACCAGCCCGCATGATTTCAAAAAAAGTGCCATCCATGAGAATGGCGCTGTTGTAGAAGAACATAAACGGCACGATGAAGGCGGATATGCCAACTTTGAACGATGCGATCGAGGTGCCCATTGGGTTTGAACCGGAAATGCCCGCCGCCGCATAGCTCGCCAAGGCCACCGGTGGGGTAATGGCCGACACCACCGCGAAGTAAAAGACGAAGAAATGTGCGGTCAGCATCGGAATGCCCAATTGGATGAGGCCGGGCGCTACAACGGAGGCCGCGACAGCGTAGGCGGCAGTCGTCGGCATCCCCATCCCTAAAAGGATCGAGATACACATGGCAAAGAACAGTGCCAAAAGCTGATTGGCATCAGCGATGCTAAGCAGTACGGACGAGAACCGCGCACCTACGCCGGTTAGAGAGATCACGCCGACGATGATGCCAGCGCAGGCGCAAACGGCGATGATCTGGATCGACATGATGCCCGCAAGCTCGAACGCCTTGACCACAGAGGGTAAACCCATGCGGTAAGGTGTGAACCAGCTCACAACGGCTGCGGCTGCGGTCGCAAGCGTGCCTGCCCGGATGACCGAATAGCCCATGAACAAGGCTACGATCAGGATGATTATCGGCAGGAACAGAAAGACCTGACGCACCATGTCCCGGAACTTCGGCAGCTCGTCCTCGCGCATGCCGCGCATGCCCAGCTTTGCCGCCTCGAAATCCACCATGAAGTAAATCGAGACAAAATAGAGCACGGCAGGAATGATCGCTGCGATGGCGATATCCGTGTAGGGCAACCCCGTTATCTCGGCCATTATAAAGGCCCCCGCTCCCATGATCGGAGGCATGATCTGCCCCCCGGTGGAGGCCGCGGCCTCGACGGCACCCGCCGTTCTAGGCCGGTATCCCACCTTCTTCATCAGCGGGATCGTCAGGGAACCGGTGGCAACCACGTTGCCGGCCGAGGTGCCGTTGATCATACCCATCAGGCCCGAGGCAAATATTGCGACCTTGGCCGGACCACCGCGCGCACGGCCTGCAACCGCGAAGGCAAAGTTGACGAAGTAATCCCCCACTTTCGAAGCCTGAAGGAAGGCCGCAAAAATAATGAAAAGGATGATGTATGTGGATGATACGGCTGTCGTAGGCCCAAGGATGCCAGCATCGGTGTAGACTTGGCTAAAAAAGCGTTCCCAACGGATATCGGGTGCGTTTAAAAAGCCCGGCAACAGATCCCCGACAAACACATAAAGCAGGAACACACCTGCGATAATGACAAGCGCAAGGCCCGCAACCCGCCGCGTCAGTTCCATGATGAGGGCGGTGCCTGCAAGGGCCGCAAGGCTCATCCCGATGGGCGCGAAGGGCGTGCCCGTGGCGTTGCGCATCAGCGTGCCAAAGATCGCAACCAGGTAGATCGCTACACCGACAGCGCAGACGCACAAAACAAGATCAGCAGGCGAGATGAGTGCCCTTTGACGTGGGCGGAGCCAACTGATCCCTATGCCAAGGGATACCGCAGTTATCAGAGGATAACCGTAGTGATACGTTTCAGCTGTCCTGATCCCTTCGTCTATCCCGTTCCACATCTTGCCACCGGCAATCTGCACAACGAATGTCAAAGCGGTGTAGCAAGCGTAAAGCGCTGGCAGCAAAGCAATATAGGCCAGCACATCGAGCGGATGTCGACGGCGCACTTCATCCTTGGGAAAGCCACGCGCAGAAAAGAGGAGAAATCCCAGGATAAGAGCCCCGGCGACATGAACGATCCGGAAATTCCAAGTCTCCATCGGAAAGACCGGCAGTGCTGGTATGTCTATGCCTGTCCAGCCCCGGATCGACCAGCCATTTAGCGCAGCCATGTGGAAAACCGCATAAATGGCGGAGAATGCCGCTATGGCAAGGTAGGTACGCCCAGTAAAGACTCTTCGATTGCTTTCGACGGGTTCGTCGTCCACGCCCTCAGCGAGGACAGGACCCCCATTGGGGCCACCATTTTGCGTGTCGATTGTCATGCGGCAGCCCCCGGACAATTTGGGCGTCTGGCAAGACCCGCCCGAATGGTCTCATCTAAAGCAAAACCACCGGAAAGCCGAGGCCAAAGGTTTCCTGAGGCCTCGACCAATTCGATTGTCACTTGCTAAAGATCTGATCCGCAGGGATATCAGCGCCCGCGTTTTCGGCAAACCATGCGGCCGCACCGGGATGCCAAGTAAGGACACCGGCATTCTTGTCCCAGTTCTCCGGCACGGTTGAACGGGCCGCGCGGTGGATGTTCACCATCCGATCATTGTCCGACATGACAATATCGACCACCGCATTGACGAAGCTGTCAGGCAATTCACAATTCGCGATAGCAAAGTTCCACATCGAAACGGACCGCGCATCTTCTTCAAGCGTCGTGTAGGTATCCGACGTGATACTGAAATTTGCGACGGGGAAGGTTTCAAGGATCTTGGCCTGCTCTTCCTCCGTGAACTCGATAATGTTCACTTCGGTTTGCACTTCAAGCTGGCTTACGGCAGGCACGGGCACGCCCGCTGCGAAGGCGATCACATCCAGCAGACCGTCTTGCAATTGGCCGCCCAGGTCAGTCCAACCACCATTGCGTCGTTCGAAGTTTACGCCAAGCTCTTCCATCATGCGTGGGAAATAGGTGTCGGAGGTTGAACCCGCAGGGCCAAATCCGATCCGCGCGCCGTCGGGGATCTCAGAAATGCTGGTGATGCCTGAAGATGAAAGCGCCGTCACCGAAAACGGCGTTTGATACATCGGGAACATTGCGCAGGCATTTGTCATCTGCAGACCGGGCGCAATAGGGCTGACGCCCTCGATCGCCTCGGCAGCCGGACCCATAGTGGTCATGCCGAACTGCGTGTCACCGGTGTGGACAAGCGCCATGTTCTGGCCCGGACCGCCTGTAACTTCGCCTCCGCCGGTCAGGCCAAGTTCTTCGGCGACAAGGTTTGCCCAGCCGGAGCCGTATGCGAAATAGGTCCCACCTTGGGAAGCCGTCGCAACGGTAAAGCTTTCGGGCCATCCGGTGCGGTCCTGATGGCTTTCCGCTTGCGCTAACGTGGCAGTCAGCGCTGTGGCGAAGGTGAAGGCAGCAAATTTCATGGTCGTTATCCTCCCGGAATAGTCTTATAGACTTTGGCTTGTTCCGCCTTGTCCATACAGGCGCGGCTCGCCTGCGTAAATTGTCTTAAATCGGAAATATCTCAAGACATATACCAGCCGATACGCATAAAAAGTCAGTGATTGCCGCTCTCTACGTTCCGATGCGGCCCCTCCACCCGGCATTTTAGTGTTGCCATCGCAAGGAACCGCAGTGGCCGCTTGCAGCGCCGGATGTCTTGTCCATGGATTTCGGCTTTCTCTCACAGTGTTTCCGGGACGGGCGGGTGCATGTTGAGGGCTTGATGTGGGCGGGTGTGATTGTATTTCTTCAGCCTCTGATTGCTGGCGATCTGTGCCTGTTCGGTGGTCGTGAACCAGCCGGCATTGAAAACCTCCCCGCGCAGCGTGCCATTGAACCGCTCGTTGTCTGATCGGATGTGCTCTGGCACGTGGGCCTAAGCAGCATTGGAAAGAACGCCGTCAGCGTCGACCTGGGTGCGCGCCGTCACCGCCAGGCCTTATAGGGTGTAGATTACACGTACGGCCAAGGCGATGGCTGAAAGGAAGACTATCGGGGGACGGGTGCGTAGCGGCATCGAAAGCCACAGCGATTGATGAGGACAATCCCACTCAGCACGTGTCGATCATCACTGCGCTGCTGGCCTTGGCACCTGGGAGATAAAGGCTAAAGGCGCGCCATCCACACATCGCTCAACCAGAAAAGATCAGACACTTTCCCCGTTCGCTTCTAGAGCCCTGAAGCACACAGCACTTCGGAAATCAATGGCTCCTGAACCAGGCAATTGTGAATTGACTGCGTGCAAACGTACGAACGTCCGGAAATCTACCGAACCGGATGTACTCGCGCAGTGACTTTTGGGCTTTCAAAAGAAAAGCAGACCACCCGTCCAGAACTGTGCTACACCAAACGGGTCCGTATTCAATTGCCCTGGGGAGCGGGGGCAAAGTTAAGAAACCGGATGGGCGTGTTGGGTCGCCTGTTCGACTACAATGAAAATTTGATTTCCTGATGGTCACCCGCCAGTCCGACTCTGGCGCAGGTGAACAACAATTTTGACGCATGATCGATTTCTTAAAAGGGGGGTAATGCATGGCTGCGGGAGCGGAACTGGTTGAATTCAAGGACAATCTCAGAGAGACGCGGATCAATGTCCGCGATCTTCGGAGAGAGGTTTCGGACATGGAGGACTTGGTGGAGCTGGCGCAAGATGCGCTTGAAGCCCCGCGCGACGTCCAGCGTGAGGCCAGCGAATTCCTCTCAACGATCCGGGCACTCCAGTTCAATCTGAAGGTCACCGAAAAGGTGGGGCCGCTGAAAGCGGTCTCGAAAGTATTTGAAGTTGTTCTTGATCGCTTGGAGACAGTTTCGATCCGCATCCGCGACAAGGCGGACGAGATCGCCGACAGAATAGAGGCCTCACCATGGCCAGACAGATTGGAGAGAGCCGAGAAAAAGCTCGAAGACTTCCAGATCGGCCTCTTCAAGACCGAAGAGCGCCTGCAGACGTATGAAGATCGCGCAGCTGGTACGATCCTGGTTTTCGATGTCGTTGGGGCGCCTCTCAATACACTCTCGGTGGCGACCGATGCAACGGTGGCGCCGATCAATGATGCGATGGATGAGATCAACGCGTTCTACGACGCGATCGAAGCGGAAGTTGACGGTTTCAAGGCGCTTTTTCGAGCGGACTTGATCGATCCGATCCTCGATGTCGAGGCCAGTTTTGGTTCCATAAATGCCGATCTGGATTTTATTGCCAGCCCGTTGCGATCGGCCTATTCGGCTCTAAAGCCGATCGAGGGTCTGCTTGATGCGGTGGGACTTCTTTATGCGTTGACTGTCGAGCCGGTGATCGACTTCCTGCTCGACACGTTGGGGATCAGGGATCTGCTGGAGCGAGTGGCGGACGAGATCGACAACGCACTGCCCGATCTCAATGTGCTCGATCCTTATCTCGCCAATCTCGAAGCAGCCTTTGCCGAACTGGACGATTTCCTTGATCCGGGCTGGAACCTCAATATATCGACTTTCCTCGACGATATCGGCTTTGATGTCTTCGACGCTGCTGACAGCAACGCATCTGGTCGGCTTCGCATCGGTGAAACCGATGACGTTGATGGCGCTGAGGTTGCGCGCAATGAAGTGCTTCAGGGTCGCAACCTCGACGAGGTGCTGGACCCGGGTGACGGTGATGATACGGTCAACGCTCTGGGTGGCAATGACGTCATATTTGCCAGCCCCGGTGCCGACACAGTCAATGGTGGGGCGGGCAATGACAGGCTGATCTTTTCCGGAAACTTCACTGATTACTTCTACACTTACGAAGAAAGCGGCGGGCCTTACGTTTTCCAACACCTTGGGTCCGGGGTCGATGGCTATGAGACAGCGGACGATATTGAGGAATTCGTCTTCAAGGACTTCAGCCTAACCGCGAACCAGCTTGAAAACGCGGTGCGACAGGTCAATACGTCACCGTTTGTAGGTACCGAGCAGGCCGACTTCTTCTTTGCCCAAGTCTCGGGCGTCGTCATCAGCGGGCTGGGCGGCGATGATCGCTTCACCGCGTCTGACGGGGCGGATTCACTTGTGGGTGGCGCAGGCAACGATACCTTTATCACCTATCGCGGCGCGGATACTGTCCTTGGCGGGCCAGGTAGTGACACCTGGATATATGCAGAGAACCCCGCCCCGGGCAATTCGTTCTCAACGGCATTTCTGGACAGCGGCACGACCTGGGACGGCGACAGCGCCGACACGCTTAGCAGTATCGAGAACGTCACGTTCGTTGACGACCGCGACACCGAGATCCGAGGCACATCCGGGGCCAACAGGCTGGCCGGAGCGGGTGGTGAAGATCTGATCCTGGGCCGGGCAGGCAACGATCTGATCATGGGCAACGCCGGTCGAGACACGCTGATCGGCGAGGCGGGTGCCGACACGATGCAAGGTGGTGCAGGCAACGACATGCTTATCGCCGGAGAGCCGGGCAGTGCAGCCGATCAATATGACGGCGGCGAAGGTTATGATCAGCTTGTCTATGCCCGGGACTTTCAGGCTGTAAAAGACATCGAGAATGCAAACAACCAGCCACGCGACATCGAAGATATTGCGGGCTCGGGGCCAATCCGTGTCTTTGCGGCGGACGGTCGCGTGCAAAGGCTTTCCAATGACGGCACCCAGGTACTCGCGGTGGATCGGTTCCAGAGGGTCGAATCCGTCGTGGGCAGTGATCAAAACGATACGCTGGTGGGTGCGGCTCCTGACGACGATGGGCGTTTCGTCCTCAACGGTGCGGCAGGCAATGACACGCTTATCGCAAATGGCGCCTCTCAGCTTTTGGGTGGCAATGGTAACGATCTCTTCCGGCCCACGGGCGGAAACGCAACGATTGACGGAGGCAACGGCCAAGACACAGTCAATCTGGCGGCCCTTGGCGCGCTGCGATGGGAAATCACACCAAACGGAAACGACCGGGTTCGCGCCGAAGGTTACACGCCCACTGATCGCGACACCGGGATCAGCCAGTTCATTGGGCGGGGTGGCCTCGCCTATCAAGGCAATATCGGATTTGTAGAGCTTTTCATTCTCGGCGATGAAAGTGACGAATTCGCGGTTCAACAGATGTCGGGCGAGGTAAGCGTGCGCGCGGGCGATGGCGATGACGATCTTGACGCCCGCGCGTTTGGGGGGGGCAGTTACGAGGTCGCGTTTTTCGGCGAGGCCGGCAACGACACTCTCTCGCTCAGTTTCGAGGACGGATATCTCGATGGCGGGATAGGCGATGACGAAATCCGCATTCTTACCTCGTCGGACGATGTGATCGCCCTTGGCGGCGCTGGCAACGACTTTTTCGATGTGGGGCGCATGGGCGGACGGCTCGATGGCGGGTCTGACTACGACATTCTCAACATCGACACGTTCGGCACGGATGTTTTTATCAACCTCAGGACGGGGATCATCACGACGCCCGGTAGCCTCAACAGCGTCGAGGCTGAGATTTCGAACTTCGAAGAAGTCCTTGGCGAGGATGGAGAGCGGGACATCGTCACCGGGTCCGACTGGGACGAACAGATATCAGGGCGTGGGGGCAACGACACCCTGCGTGGCAATGGTGGCAACGACGCCCTGTTCGGTGGGCCGGGAAACGACTCAATCGATGGCGGATCGGGCGATGACCTGCTGCATGGCGGTCTGGGTAACGACACCCTCATTGGGGGCAGTGGACGAGACACGGCGTCATACATCTACGCCTATCCGGGTGGAGATCGCGGCGAGCCTATTGCGGAGGGTTTTGGCAATCTCATCATCAACCTATCACTGGGCGCTGCCTCTGGCGGCGCGGGCAGCGACCGGCTGGACGGTATCGAAAACGCAATAGGCGGCGCGGGTAATGACACAATTGTCGGCTCAGGCGGTGACAACGCGCTGACAGGCGGATTGGGCAACGATCTCCTTGAGGGCCTTGATGGTGCCGATATCCTGACCTTGGGCGAAGGCAATGACTTCGCCGATGGCGGTGCTGGCAATGATATTTTCGTACTGGGTCCAGGCAACGCAACGCTGCTCGGCGGAACGGGCGATGATACGCTGGATCTTGGTAATATTGCAGGCGTGGTCGAAATCGATCTTGCCTCTAACAGCTTTGTTGCCTCGGTCATCGAACAGAAACCCGTCTGGGCCAACGATGGAACCGAAGGGCAGCGCAGCTATCAAGGTCAGGCATTGACCCCACTCGGGGTGCTCGAGGCCGATCCGATCTTCTCGAATTCGGTCAATGACACGACCCGCACGCTCCCCGCTCCGCAATCTTTGGAAGCGGCGGCCTTCGAAGTGGCCTTTCTTGATGTCACCCGCAGCTATTCGGGGACATTTTCGAGCATCGAGAATTTTGTCGGTGGGACCAGTACGACGATCGTGTTTGGGGGGCTATCGGCCGACAAGATCAAGGGCGGGATAGGCGATGACCGACTGGTCGGCGCAGGTGGGGCAGACCTGCTGGAGGGAGACGACGGAAGAGATACTCTGAACGGTGGCGCCGACAATGATACGATCGTGGGAGGTGCGACGGATGCGGATCTGCGCGATGTCATTTTTGCTGGTTCGGGGAACGACAGCGTTGACGGCGGACATGGCAATGATCTGGTCTATGGCGGCGAAGGTGCCGATACCCTGACCGGTGGGTTCGGCGTGGATGAGATCATCGGCCAGGACGGCGATGATCTGATCGCGGGCGGCGCTTGGTCCGATCAGATCTTTGGCGGGGCTGGAAATGACTTCATCAACGGGGGATTTGGCTTCGATCGCGTAAACGGAGGGGGTGGAGCCGACCGCTTCTACCACGTAGGCGTAGAGGGTCACGGTTCTGACTGGATCCAGGACTTCCAGCCCGCGCAAGGCGACCGTTTGGTATTTGGTGGCAGTGCCCGGCCCGATCAGTTCCAAGTGAATTTCGCCAATACGGCTGGGGCTGGCAATGCGGCCATAGATGAGGCGTTCGTAATATACCGGCCCACGGGTCAGATCCTGTGGGCGCTTGTGGATGGGGGGGCACTTCCGGCGATCGTAGTCATCTCAGACGAGATCGGCTTCAATCTGCTTTAGCATGTTGATCCAAGTACCTTCCCCTTAGGAAATTTGCGGGCCTGACAACATGCGTACAACGCCATTCCGCAAACAGGCGGTGAAGTGGCGATCACCCCCCTTGGGGCCGTTACTCTAAATCCAGCAAGTCCATCTGGCATTGCGCAATTTTTGAGTCACTTGGCGGTCTTGCTGACTTTCCCCCGCGACCAGGGCCGGTTTGATCTGTAGTCTTACGGTTGGGTTTTGGTGTTGAGCGGTAGCGTGGAGACCGCAAGAACATCAAGCGTGGGCGCTTGGCGTCGAAGTGATCTCGTCCGCGTCTTCGGGTCGCTTTGGGCTCGTAAAGCAATGGGAGGTCTCCGTTTCATCTTAGACTCTAAGGATAGAAGGTGAGACGCGAACTCTTGGCGATAAAGAGCAGAGCATCAGGGGTGCGCAAAGATGTGCGAACTCAGACGAGCCCGTTTGAAATGACCTTGGAGGACAGCAAAGACGAGATATTGGGTGAATGCGCTCCTTCCCGATCGGGCTTCATACGGATGGTTTTGGCTCGATGAACGGGTTGATACACTCTGGAGGGAGAAGCTGCAGACTGGTCGCACCGAAGGTAACCGCGTCAATGCTGCTACGATTCCCGGTATCGGTCCGATGATCTTGATCGCGATGGCAGAAGCCATCGGCGCTTGCAGGGCCTTCGGGCGCTGGCGCGAATTTGAGGCGTCGGTAAGCTTTACACACAAGACGGCGTTTGAAACGCCAAGCTCAAGCTTCTATCGAGGGCTAACGCCGGGCCGCCGCATGGCTTTCGCGACTGGAAGAGGCACTTAAAGGAGTAGTCTACCGAAAAAGTCCGACGGCCTAAACGGTTCGGTTGGACTTTGTTAGCGATAAGCGCAAGGTGCGCACGAAACTCAGAGAAAACCACCACGGGCAGGCCGATCGGTAGGCCAGACGTGTCAGCGCGATTTCCAACGACATGTCAGAAGTCATTTGTGAGACCAACCACTCCATGTATTTGGGCTGCGCACATTTTGTTGTCTTCTAGCCTGCGATTTTCGCTTGTAGTCTCGACAAAGAATGAGAAGCGAACCGGCAGCACTTTATTCGACTGTGTCCAGCCAATTCATCCAGGATTGGCTTTTGGCTCTCAAGCAGCTCTGTGCGGAAGACCACTACGCATACTTGCTCCAAAGATCCGATCTGCCAATTGTCCATGGCACGCCCCATGGGCGCGTGACATTGGATCAGATCGTGTGCCTGTATCAATTGGCCGCGGTCGAGACAGGGGACGAGATGATGGGGCTTTGGTCGCGCCCCATCCGATCTCGCGCCTTGCAGCATCTGCTGACCTCAATCCGCGAGTCGACGTCACTGCCCTCGGCACTATACCGGTTTTCGACATTCTGGAACCTGCTTTTGGACGACCACCAGTTCGAGCTGATCGAAACCGAAGATACCATAACGCTCAGGCTGATCCCTCAGAATAACTGCCCGCCGCAGCGTTTCGGACATATGCTGATCCTCAAGCTGGCACATGGGCTGTTGTCTTGGCTCGCGCGCCACGAAGTCCCGTTGAGAGCCGTGGATTTCGTTTTTGAGCGCCCCTCTTTCGATGAAGACTACGCGCTCATCTTTCCCGCCTCTGTTGGTTTTTCCGCAAATGCTACCGCTATCCATTTCGAGACCGCTGCCTTAGGGCCAGTTCAGATACGCAGCACGAACGATCTTGACCGCTTCCTTGAAAATGCACCGCGCGACTGGATCTTCACGCGGTCACAAGAACATACCCAATCTTTGCGCGTGCGCGCGTATCTCAGCCAATCAACCTGGGAAGACGCGCACCTGGTCGGGGCGGCCGAAGCGCTTCACATGACGCCCAGGACGCTGATCCGCAGGCTTGAGGCTGATGGTACGTCCTTCCAGTCCATCAAGGACGCGCTGCGCCGGGACATCGCGATCCGGCGCCTGCAAGTGGGAGAAAAAAGTATTGAAGCGATCGCGCAGGATGTCGGGTTTGCCTCTGCCGCAAGCTTCCACAAGGCGTTCCAGAGATGGACCGGCGCGACCCCGAACTCATACCGACGCAGGAACCGGATCTCCGTCTGACTTTGTCACTTTTGGACAATCGGCTGTCATTGGGCGAGATGGCTAGGGCGCGATTAAAGCGCTAATCATCTAGTAAGTCGAAATTCCGCAGGCGGTGCATCGTCAATTGCCAATTTCTGTTGGCAAGATCGGAGATGTACGCGCAAACCAAAGGACCAAGCCCATGTCGGACAAACTCGAAACCATACTCGCCGTGGCCCGAGATCACGCTTGCAACGTTATCGCACCCAATGTGGGTGCTTGGAACGCCGAGGGGGCATGGCCACGTGCGGCGTCTGATAAGGCGGGCGCGGCAGGGTTGACCGGGATATATGCATCTGAGGATTGGGGTGGGCAAGGCTTGCCGCTTTCCCAGGGCATTCAGGTCTATGAACAGCTGGGTTTCGGCGACGGGGCCTACGCCTTCGCCTTGTCGATGCATAACATCTGTACTTTCGCAGGCTGCGGATACGGAACCGATGCTTTCAAAGAGAAATGGGCTCGCGATCTGACCTCGGGCCGGAAGCTTGCAAACTTTGCCCTGACAGAGCCGCAGTCCGGCTCCGACCCCGTGAAGATGTATACGCGCGCCACCATTAATGGTGACGGCACTTGGACGATCAGCGGGGCCAAAGCTTGGGTTAGCTTGGCGAACGAGGCAGACATCTATTTCACCGTTGTCAAAACCAGCGATGCCCCTGGCCACAAAGACATGGCAATGATTGCGATCCCCGCAGATGCGCCAGGGATCAGCTTTGGCCCGCTCTATGACACACCGTCTTACAACTTTCTGCCTATGTCCGAGATGTATCTCGATGAAGTGAGAGTCAGCGAAGACAACATCATCCTGCCGATCAGCCAAGGCTTGCAAGGCTCGCTGATGGCCATTGATATCGCGCGCGTCTCAATCGCATCGGGCTGCTGCGGCTTGATGCAGGCAGCTCTTGATACCGCACTGTCTTATTCGAAGAACCGTAAGATGTTCGGCGGAAAGAACCTCGAATTGGATGGTATCCAATGGATGCTGGGTGAAGTGGCAACCGATCTTGAGGTGTCAAAACTGCTTTATCGAAAGGCGGCAGAGGCGCTTGGCACACCGGAAGGCCCGCTTATGGCGGCGCATGCCAAGCGCTTTGTCCCCGATGCCGCTGTGAAAGCCGCGAACACGTGTACGCAGGTTCTGGGTGGCATGGGTTTGCTGCAGCCCTACGGTCTAGACCGCCTGTCCCGCCTCGCCCAGATGCTGAGGATCGTCGACGGCACAACGGAGATCAGCCGTGTCGTCATAGGGCGCGCGTTGCAAAAGCGCGCTTATGGTTTGCCCGATCTTCCAATTCCTAAGGGATACGGTGAGGTCAACGAACAATCCGCAACTATGGCCGCTGAATAATATAACATAGCTTGGCGCAAGCCAGCCTATATGTTCATTTCTGTGATTTGGTGGATCGGGTTCACAATGAGTCTATGTGGCTCTGAGGTCGATATTTTGCAGGTGTATTCGTAGGGCGTTGGGCCGGTGAGTGTTTTCAAGCGACGGGCTTATTTGTAGGCATTGAGGAAGTCGGCCGGATGCGAGCGAAGCTGATCGTGGCGCTCGGAGGGATCTCGTCGTCCTGGAGGGGTGATTGTGCGCGCCGTCAGGCGCACCGATAAATGAGACGTTTCCGGGGACTATCTCTGTTTCGGTGTAGTTCACCGCCAGATCCGGGGCGATGGCGTCGAAGTCGATGTAAAAAGCCAACCGTTCGCCGACGGTGAGAAAGTAGATGAACGCTTCGCCAAACGCATCCCAATGAGCAGTCATCTCCCTATCTGTTGCTTGACCACTTGGAAACGTAAAAATGTCTCCCGCATTCAGCTTACCCTGCCTTGGTGTATGAGGCGCTGGTAGCAGGTGTAGAAAGCCTTGTGGCACCTCATCCATGAGCGCATTGGCGTTTGTGTACCACACACTGAAATGCACCCACTTGTGCCAAGGATCCGTCGTGTCGCCTCCCGGTGCAAACCTAGGCCTAGTTTCGTGCCATACATCAGCATATTGCTCGAAACGTAGGGCGGCTGAGCATTGAAAGCGCCAGCGCTTCGGTCTTCGTCATCAACGTAGGCCCTAGCAATTTTCCGCTGACGCGCCGTTGGACTTACTAGGTCAACACGTGAGGGCTAGTATTGTGCAGGCGCTGAGTTTTTTTCGAGAATGATCCGTGTCGCGGCGATTCGGCCAGGCGGCCTTTCTTGACTATGTGCAAGGGAGGGCTGCGGCTTGAACGTCTTCTCCCAAATGGACGCCTCCGATGAGGCGCACCGGGCAGAACATCGCATTCCTCCTGATGAACGGGCTGATACCGGCGAGCGGTCCCGCTTCTATTGCGCGGCCACACTCAAGGGGCAACAGGTCAAACCTCGTGAATGGCTGGTGCATGGACTTATCCCGCAGAAGACCGTGACGTTGTTCTCCGGTGATGGCGGCACCGGCAAAAGCCATGTTGTCCTTGCAGCTCGCCGTTGGCGTCGCCACCGGGCGCGGTTGGATCGGCAGGGCCGTTTCTGGGGGTCGTGTGATCTACATGAGCGCCGAAGATGATGACGACGAGCTTCATCGCCGCCTGGATGACATTCTGCAGGCAGATGGGCGCATATATGACGATCTGCATGGCCTCACCCTCCGTTCCGTCGCAGGCGAGGATGCGTTGCTGGCCGTGGATAGCCAAATGGCGCTCATGCAATCCGAGCTATTCAAAGAACTGGATGCGCGCGCTGCTGATGCGAACCCAACTTTAATCGTTTTCGGCACGTTGGCTGACGTTTATCCAGCCAATGAGTATGATCGCGCGAAGGTTCGGCAGTTCATAGGCATCCTACTTGGCCTTGCCCTGAAACGAAACTGCGCTGTTCTTCTGCTGGGTCATCCCGTCTCTTACCGGTTTGTCCAGCGGAACGGGTTCCTCTGGATCTACGGCTTGGAACAACTCGGTTCGGTCGCGTCTCTATCTATCCCGGATCACCGACAACGGCTTTGAAGCTGATCCTGATCGCCGCGTGATGACCACCATGAAGGCCAACTACGGTCGCATCGGCGAAGAGACCCATATGAAATGGCAGGCTGGTGTCTTCGTTGCTGAGGCCTCCGAACAGGGTCTTGGCAAGCTTGCGGCGGGCGCAAAAGCTCAACGTGTATTGATGAAGCTGTTGGCCGAAATCACCGCGCAAGGACGGCAGGTGAACCACACTGGTGGAACGACATACGCACCCAAGGTCTTCGCTGAGCACCCTCAGTCTGAGGGCATGACAAAGCGGGCCCTGAGGTCTGCAATGGAGGGCCTTTTGGCTGCTGGAAAGATCAAGGCTGAGCAGGACGATCCGCCATCAAAACGCCGGTCTTTTCTGATGGAGGCAGGCCAATGATCGACCTTCCGACCCTCTTCCGTCCCCCACTTCCGACCCCTACCAAAGTGGCTTCCAACCCCTTTCCAACCCCTGTGTTCCACTATCCCCACAATCGGCGTTTTCGATGTCAGAGCGAGGTATTACAACCAGTTTGTCCGTTTGGTGTAGATAGTTGACTACTAGCAGCAGCCACAATGCTCTACATCTGCTATTGGGGGAGGAACGTGAAGACAGCTACACTTTGTGTTGAAGCACATGGTAAACAAAAAACGAGGCGGTCATATGTACAAGACCTGCCGCGCCTACGACGGAGCCTACGCCCCGGGGCCTCGCCCGTTCAGGGCTGAATTGATCC
>ERZ1740067.865-NODE-865-length-22679-cov-4.358204_pt1 | contig 22679 bp, 22 predicted proteins | sample MGYA00581736_ERZ1740067 | MGnify/ENA primary metagenome ERZ1740067 (study PRJEB43018, sample SAMN04849236) | marine metagenome | isolation source: floating plastic debris | place: Pacific Ocean | collected 2008-08-27 | study: EMG produced TPA metagenomics assembly... | reverse complement strand
CTGGCTGCAATTCCTGATTTTGCGCGCGCTTCGTTTCAAAACGGATGACTTTACGCTGGCGCCCACCGATCTCTACGCCGCCACCCAGTCCAGCTCCAGCGGCACCGCAAAGATGCTCGGCATTCTTGCCGAAAAGGGCCTTGTCACACGCATCCCCAATCCCACCGACGGGCGCAGCACCCTAGTCCAACTGACCGACGCCGGGGCGGATCTGACGGAACAAATCGTCGATCAACTGATCGAAACAAACACCGACCTGTTCAGCGGCGTCATGTCCGAAGACGAACTTCAGACCCTCGCCGACCTCCTCCACAAGCTCAGCCACGAACTCGAACGCAAAAAATCCAGCGGAACCTAGACGGCCCTGCTGGCTTGAACCATCGAGGCGCCCACACAATCAACATGAACACACTCAATTGGACCCCCGCCGACCGCGCCACGCGCCTATTCTGGTTCAAATCCCGGCCCCAGCGCCGCATCGCGCTGACCCCTGATTTCACGACTTACGACTGCGACGCCCAGTGGCACCGCGCCCTCTTCGCGTGCCGCGGCAGGGACAGCAAAACCACCTTCAAAGTGTCCCGCGACACGCTCAACCAGATCACCACCTTCGTTCAGTCCGGCACCGCCGCCGAAACCCCGCGGACCGAAACCGAAAGGCCAAAGACATGGACAAACTGGCTCTTCCACAACCGCATCGTTCACATCCCCGGCCCAGGGTTAGAGCTCTAGCCAAAGGATCAAACCTGGCTCCTACGCCGCGCCGATCTCACCATGGAACCCCTGCGCCTCAGCTCCACTGACCTCCACCGCTTGGCCGACATCTGTTCCGCTATACTGAACCGTCTGGACATCCCCACCGAATGATCCGGAACGCGCGAAACCGCCACCTCACACCACCGCCCATGCTCACCACACTCCGCGTCTTCACCAGGTACGACCGCATTGCAAACCGGCGCATCGCCTGGCTATGGGCGCACTTTCGCAGAGAGACTTACGATGCTGCCGGGCGCTTTAGGCTACTCTTCTATTTCCTGGTCCTGCCGCCCGCAGCGGCTGCCGCACTCTACACGCTCCTCCACGCCACAGGTCTGCCAAACCTCCTAATCGACGGCCCCATCCCCGGCCCATTCGCCACCGAAGGCAAAAGCGTCTATTCCCTCAACGTCCAAACCGTCTCCGCCACCTCGCTCATGCTCAGCCAGTGCTACATGCTCCTCGGCATGCTCTGTACCATCCCCGACGCCTTCCGCCCCCCCAAACTACCAAGACAAACGACACCTTTGAAAAGACTGGCCCAACGACTAACCCCGCGCGCCCCTTCATCTTGCCCAAAAAAACCTCCGCCGGAGGCTCCCACAATCTCAACCCGCACCAACCTCCCGATCACAGCACACCCCCCTTGCGCCACATCCCGCGCCCTGTATCCTCCCCGCAAAACGTTGACCAACAGGGCCCTTTTCCATGCGCTTCATTGCTCCGCTGATCCTTTCCCTCACCCTCGCCACCACTGCCACAGCCCAACAATGCGGCGGCGATTTCGGGCAATTCGTCCAGGGCCTCCGGGCTGAAGCGGCGGAACGTGGCCACGACCAAGCCACCATCGACGCCTTCTTCCGCCACGCCAGCTTCTACCAGCGCGCGCTTGACGCCGACCGCCGCCAAGGCATCTTCACCGTCCCCTTCACCGAATTTGCGCGCCGCTTGATCTCCCAAGGCCGCATGGACAACGGCCGCCGCAACGCCGACCGCCAGGCCGCCACCTTCAACGAAATCGAAAACCGCTTCGGGGTCTCCCGCGGCATCCTGCTCGCCTTCTGGGCGTTTGAGACCGATTACGGCGCCTTCCAAGGCGACTACAACACGCTCGATAGCCTTGTGACCCTCGCCTATGATTGCCGCCGGCCTGAGCTGTTCCGCCCCGAAGTTTTCGGTGCGCTTGAACTGTTTGAGAACGGCGATTTCGACCCCGTGAATACCGTCGGCGCCTGGGCCGGTGAGATCGGGATGGTTCAAATGCTCCCCGAAGACATCGTGAATTTCGGCATTGATGGCGATGGCGACGGCCACGTCTACCTGCAAACCTCCGCCCCCGACGCCCTGATGTCCGGCGCCAATATCCTCAGCTCCCTCGGCTGGCGCCCCAATGAACCCTGGCTGGTCGAGGTCACCCTGCCCGCCGATCTGGATTGGTACCAAACCGGCATCCACACCACCCGTTCAGTTGCGGAATGGGAGGCCGACGGCGTCCGCGCCCGCAGCGGCGCTGCGCTTCCGATGCGCAACTCCCCCGCATCGATCATCATCCCCCAGGGCCGCAACGGCCCCGCCTTCATCGCCTACCCGAACTTCAACGTGCTCTTCGAATGGAACCAGTCCTTCACCTACGTCCTGACCGCCGCCTACTTCGCGACGCGTCTCGAAGGCGCCCAGGTGTTTGACGCCCGCAACCCCGACCAAGGCCTCGACGGCAACGGCATGCGCCAACTGCAACAAGCGCTCCAAGCCCGCGGCTACGACGTCGGCCGGATCGACGGCATCCTCGGCGCCGGCACCCGCGCCGCCGTGCGGGAGGAACAACGCCGCCTCGGCCTCCCCGCCGATGCGTGGCCCACCTGGCAACTCCTCAACGCGCTCTGAACGCCCGCACTGAGCCCGGCCATCGCTGCGTCGCGGCACGGCGTTCCATACGCTGGGTCCAACGTGCTTTATGGACGCCAAGTTCCTCCACAGAAGGATCCTAGCGCCAAGCCTAACCAAAATCGCCGGGCCAGGGGGCGGCCCAGCGATGGCCGGGCGGCTGCGCCGCTGTTAACCGGCCCGGGCGCCTTAGCCCAACCGAACGCACTAACACCAAAAAAACGCAACACCCCCATCCCCCAGCGTATCCTTTCCACCCAAAAGGACACGCCCATGCTCACCCTCGACCCACACGACATCGACACCACCGCCATCCCCCGCGACCGCGTCGGCCTGGACGACACCGCCCTAACCGAACTCAAAAGCTCCATCCAAACCATCGGCCTCCGCCAACCGATCGAGGTCTGGCGCAAATCCGATCCTGGCAGCGGCCCTCGCTACGGCCTCATCTCGGGCCTCCGCCGCCTCACCGCCCACCGCCAGCTTGGCCTCACCCAGATCGCCGCCTTCCTCCGCGAACCCACCGACATCGCCGACGCCATGGCCCACATGGCCGCCGAGAATGAGATCCGAGCCCAAATCACCCCTTGGGAGAAAGGCCACTTCATCACCCAAACCGTGGCCGAGGGGCTCTTCGACACCATCGACACCGCCATCCCCCGCCTCTACCCCAATCTCTGCCACAACCGCCGCGCCCGCCTGCGCGCCGTGGCCGAGGTCGTGGACTATTTCGGGCGTTCCCTGACCGAACCCACAACCCTCTCCCAACGCCAACTCACCCGCATCGCCACCGCGCTGCGCGCAGGCCTAGGCGAGACCATGTCCGTCGCCCTATCCCAAAGCTCAGACCGATCCCCCGCCGTACAATGGAGCCTTCTGTCCGCCATCCTCGACGAACACGAGCACGAGGTAAAACACGGCCGCCCCCGCTACCGCAAAAACCGCCCCCGCCACTTCGTCCACACCCGCGAAGCCATCACCATCCGCCGCGAGAAATCCAAAGACGGCTGGATCATGCGCTTCACCGGCAAGGGAGCCACCGGCCCCCTCATGGAAGACATCATGGACTACGTCGAGGACCTCGTTGGCAAACGGTGAATGCGCGGATCGCAAGCCATTGATGTGGAATCCTTTTATGAAGTTGAATTGGAACGGGTTTTCCGATTCAATGTCAGCAAATTACCGGGATTTTGATCCACGTCACTCTATGCCTGCGGGAGGATTCTTGTGCGCTACAAAAAAGCGCCGATCTTGGAAGCTGTTTTGGACTTTCGTTGGTCGTCTGAAAGTTCGATAGAGGAACTAGAAAGTGTCTTGGCACTGCCGTTCTTTGCGGGGTTCGAAGAGCCGAAGCCGCGAATACAGGTCGATGCATCAATCAATGTTGACCAAGGTGAAGTCTCGCATCACCGTGAGCAGCTCGGTTTCGAGCTAGCGCTCAAGGATGGCGCCGAGATGGCAATGCTCGAGAAAAAGAAGTTTGTTTTCGTGCAAAGGGCGCCATACGACCGTTGGGAGTATTTTTGCGAGCAAGCAACTTCGCTGCTTGGTTACGTTGTCGAAGTTCTAAAGGTTGAGGCTTTCGAGCGCATTGGTCTTCGTTTCGTCAATCGCATCGATATCCCACTTACAGACGGAAGGCCCATCACAACCGACGACTACGTTACCGTTAAGTTTAACGGTCCACTTCAAGATCGTGGCATCATTGAGGAATTCCAGATGCGTGTGGTCAAACCAACCGATAAAGATGGCATTCACTACGCTTTAGTGCTCGCAACGACCCCATCGCCCTTGCCGGGACTAGCCTCCATTCTTCTCGATATCGACGTGTTCACCAAGAAGGCAATCTCGTCGTCTGGGCCTGAATTGATGGGAACGTTGGATGAAATGCGGTCGCTGAAGAACAATATATTCGAAGAATGCCTCACGGATCAGGCTCGCGCGCTTTTTGGAGGGGTCGAGGAATGACGTATGTAAACTCAGAAAAATTCATCGGGGTTCCACTCGAACCTGGAAGAGCCTTTGGCGAGATCGATAGTTCCTTTCATCGGCTCGCGCGCGCAGAGGTCTCAAACTACTTTGAAGAAAAATCCACCTCCGCTCTTGCCGATAGGACCCCTGTCCAGGCACGACTGACGCTTATTCAAGGTTTAATCTCAGACGTTTCCATGCATCTTCCTGAAGGGTTCGCCCGTGGCCTTAACCGTCAGTTCGCAAATCTGATGGATGAAGAGGCTTGGGAGACTTCGGATGACCTCATTAGTCCAAGCGCACTCAGTGCGTTTCTTATCGGGCTAATTCACATACAGACCAACAAGCGTCCCGGTATTGGAACGAATGGCATCGGGTCAGTCACCGCAGCTTGGACTGAAGGGCCCAACAGACTTACTATTGAGTTCTTGGAGAGTGGCAAAGCCTCGCTTGTTTTGACCCGCTACTTGGACTCAGAAGAACCCGAACGAGCGGCACTTGCCCCGATGCCTACAGGAAGGCTTCGCGAAGTTCTTGCGCCGTTTTCACCGGAAGTTTGGTTTGACATCTGAGGGCGATGATCTTCCCGACCCAAGTCGAGTAGTGCGTTTGGTTTCGTACGGCAGGATGCGCCGCGATGCCGATGACAACAACCTTGGACCGCTACCAGAGGCATTTGTTGAAAGGCCGGTGGACAATTACCTCTCAGTTACTTGGTGCGAGTACTTCAAAGGTAGCGCAAAGGCTCAACTCAGGTGCACGATCGAAGCACTCAGAAACAGTGACATGAGGGTAAGCGCGAAAGCGTGTTTCTGCGTTGGAAAATCAACCGAAATAATTGCCGCCATTGAAGCGCACGGGGCATCAGGCCGCGCGATCTATTATCCAACTGATGACAACCCCGCTCACGCAGGCATCCATGGTGTCGATGAACAGGCAAAACTGCTTCAAGCTTTTCTTGCTGACGAGGTCTGGACCGAGTTCCTTACAAAGCAAGATGCCGACGCGATCCCGTTGGGCGATTGCAAAAAATCTGACTCAGTTGTTTAGCATGGGTCTATACTTCCATTCTCAAGTTAAACTCATATTGCTACCGCCTAAAAACAATTGAACTCTTAACAAAACCCTAACGGAATCCCACTTCCCCAACAATTTCAATCATTTAACCCACCTTATCACGCGTGATAAGGTGCCCCTCAGGCCACCAGGGCCTCGGCCTTTTTCAGGTCCACGGACACCAGCTGGCTCACTCCCTGCTCGCCCATCGTCACGCCGAACAGGCGGTCCATGCGGGCCATCGTGACGGCGTGGTGGGTGATCGTCAGGAACCGCGTCTCCGTTTGGCGGGTCATCTCGTCCAGCATGTCGCAGAACCGGTTCACGTTCGCATCGTCCAGCGGCGCGTCCACCTCGTCCAGCACACAGATCGGCGCCGGGTTCGCCAGGAACACCCCAAAGATCAGCGCCAGCGCCGTCAACGTCTGTTCCCCCCCCGACAGGAGGGACAGCGTCGACAGCTTCTTCCCCGGCGGCTGACACAAGATCTCCAGCCCCGCCTCCAGCGGGTCGTCGCTCTCCACCAGCACCAGCCGCGCCTCACCACCCCCAAACAGGTGGGTGAACAGTTTCGAGAAGTTCGCGTTCACCTCGTCAAACGCCTTCAACAGCCGCTCGCGCCCTTCCTTGTTCAGGCTCGCGATCCCCGATCGCAGCTTCGCAATCGCCGCCTCCAGGTCCGCCTTTTCGGTGCCCAGTGTCTCGAATTCTTCCTGCACCTCCCGCGCGTCTTCTTCCGCGCGCAGGTTCACCGCGCCCAGCGCATCACGCTGACGGCGCAGGCGCATGACATCGGCCTCGATCCGATCCGCCGCCGGCATCGGCTCAGGCAGATCGCCCAAGGTTTCCCGCAGCGCCTCCGGCGTCTGCTCGGTTTCCTCAGCGATGCGGTCGGCGGCACCCTGCACCGCCTCAGCCGCCGCATCCCGGCGCGCTTCCGCCGCCGCGCGGCCCTCCCGGGCCTCCGACGCAGCGCGCTCCGAATCTCGCTCCGCCCCGGTCGCGGCACGCAGGTTCGTTTCGCCAACCGACAGCGCGTCAGCCGAGGCCGCCTTCCGCGCCTCCGCCTCAGAAATCTGCCCCGCCAGCGCCTCACGCCGCTGCGCAATTTCGCCCGGTGCGCGCTTTGCGGCGTCCAGCGACAGTTCCGCCTCGCCTTTCCGCTTCTCCAACTCCGCCAACCGCGTGCCCGCGTTGCTCAACCGGGTCTGCCAGGTGGTGATCTCCTGCCCGATCTTCTGGATGCGCGAGACACGATCCTCGCCGTCGCGCTTAACCTCATCAAACGCGGCGCGTTTGGCCAGAAGGGTCATCCGCGCGGCCTCGACGGTAGTTTTCACATCATCCAGCTTGGCGCGCACCGCGCCCAAATCCTCAAGCTCCGCCAAAGTGTCCTGCGCCCGGGTCAGCTCTGCGCGGGCCGTATCGGCCTCCTCCGCATGGCGCGACGCGGTCAGGCGAAGCGTCTCCAGCTTTCCATCCAGCACGCTTTGATCCGCCTCCGCCCGCGCAGCGGCGCGGCTGGCTTGGCTTAGCTGCGTCTCCGCATCACGGCGGGCGGCACGGGCGGCCTTGTCGGCCTCCGTCAATTCCGTCAATCGAGACGCTTCCGCTTCATGAGCCGCCCGCGCAACGCCAGCGGCCTCCGCCGCGCGGTCACGCTCGGCCTGGAGCTCTGCCAAACGGTTCGCCTGCTCCAACCGACGCGCGGCGGTCGAGACCGCATCGGCGGCGGCGACCGAGAATCCGTCCCACCGCCATAGGTCGCCCTCACGGCTAACCAGCCGTTGACCCGGCTGAAGGTCCGGCTGCAGGCGCGGGCCGTCGGCGGCGGCGACCAGACCGATCTGCGAGATCCGGCGGCCCAAGATCGTCGGCGCAGTCACAAAATCCGTCGCGGGGGTCGCGCCAGCGGGCAGGGCCACTACGGTTCCAAATGGAACCAACTCGTTCCAGCCGGAACCACCTGGGTCGGCGGCGCGGGCGGCTTTCAGGTCGTCGCCAAGCGCCGCGCCGATGGCGGCCTCGTAGCCGGGCGTCACCTTGATTTCGTCGAGCAACTCCGTCCCGTCGCCGCGATCCCGTTCGAGAACACGGGCCAAAGCAGTGACCTCGGCCTCTAACGTCCCGGCGCGGCCTTCGGCCTCGGACCGCGCGGTGCGCGCGTCAGCCTCACTAGATTGCGCGGTACTGCGGGCCGCTTCGGTATCGACCAACGTCGCCTCAGCCCGGGCGGCGAGATCGGTTGCGTCGATCAACGCTTGCGCCGCAGCCTCCGCATCGCGCTTCACTTCGGTCAGCTTATCGGCGGCTTGGGTGGCCGCCACCTCAGCGCGCCGCGCTTCTTCGGCGTTGCGGGTCGCGGCCTTTTCAGCCTCTGCAATCCGCCGTTCAATCGCTTGGTGACGTGCAGCCAAGGCAGCGGATTGTTCTGTCAAATCAGACAGTTCCGCCTCTTGCCCCGCCAAAACGCTGCGCGCTTCGGGCACCGCATCGCGAGCGGTGGACAGGCGATCATCCTGACCGTCTTGGGCGGCTTGCAGGGTCGTCCGCTCGGTCCGCAACCGCTCCACCGTCTCGCCCGCATCCGCGTTCAGCTGCGCCTCACGCTCGCTGTCGCGGTCAATCTGCGCAATCCGCGCGGTCAGGGTATCAACGGCGGCCTGGGCACGCTCCGCTTCGGCCTGCAAACTGTCGCGCTCAACCATAAGGCGTTGCAGTACAGCGGCAGCGATGGTGTCTTCCTCGCGCAGCGGGGGCAGTGCGGCCTCCGCCGCTTCCCGAGCCAACACAGCCTGACCCGCCGCGCCTTCGGCGGCGGCAGCACCAGCCAAAGCGGCGCGCAACGCCTCCTCCGCTCGCAAGCGCGCCTCATCCGCATCCCGCCACCGCAGGAACAGAAGTAACCCTTCGGCATGGCGGAGCTCAGACCCAATCTCGCGATAGCGCGCAGCCTGTTTTGCCTGTCTTGCCAGGGTGTTAAGTTGTGAGGCGAGCTGTTCCAGCACATCGTCAACGCGGGCAAGATTGCCCTCCGCCGCCTTCAGCTTCAGCTCAGCCTCATGGCGCCGCTGGTACAGGCCCGATATCCCTGCAGCCTCCTCCAGCACACGCCGACGCGCCTTGGGTCGCGCGTTAATCAATTCCGAGATTTGGCCCTGCCGCACCAATGCGGGGCTGTGCGCACCCGTCGAGGCATCGGCAAACAGCATGGACACATCGCGCGCCCGCACGTCTTTACCATTCAACTTATAGGCGCTGCCCGCATCTCGCGTGATGCGACGCACGATGTCGATCTGGTCCTGTTCGTTAAACCCAGCCGGTGCCAGCCGGTCCTGGTTGTCGATCTGCAACGACACTTCCGCGAAATTACGGGCGGACCGCGTGGCCGCACCTCCAAAAATCACATCTTCCATCCCCGATCCGCGCATCGCAGTGGGGCGATTTTCGCCCATCACCCAGCGTAACGCCTCAAGAAGATTGGATTTTCCGCATCCGTTCGGCCCCTCGACTCCGGTCAAACCATCGGCGATCACCAAATCGGTGGGATCAACGAAGGACTTAAATCCATTGAGCCTGAGTTTCGTGAAACGCAAAGGGTCTGCCTCGATTCTGGTATCCCGCAAGTGTCCGGGTCCAGCCCACACCTGTCAACGCTGTATACACCGCATATCGTGGCACTAGCTGGGTTATCCCCAAGATATGTGACACCAACCGAAATCTATGTTTGCCTCCCGCAACAGTATCAAGCCTCAGGCACAGCCTCCAACAAATCCCCCGGCTGGCATTCCAAAACGGCACAAATCCGCGCGAGGGTTTCAAAGCGAATCCCCTTCACTTTGCCGCTTTTCAGCAGGCTCAGCTTCGCCTCGGAGATTCCAATTTCGGCAGCCAATTCGCGACTCTTCATCTTTCGCAGCGCCAACATGACGTCCAATCGCACGACGATTTCGACCGCCATCAGACGAAACTCCGGTTCTCATCGGCGAGCCGCGCGGCCTCGGACATCGCCCAACCGATGGCCACCAACAGCCCGGCTGAGATCATCAGGAACACGTCCTGGCTGGAAAAACCGATGGACAAGCTGCGCTGCCCTGACGGGTTCGCAAGCGTCAGGATGAGGACCGAAAAGGTCCTGTTCACCACGCCGAACAGCGCTGTGGCCAGCATCCACATTCCGATCCGGCGGATCGTTTGCGCGGCCTCCGGCCCGAACACATCGCCGCGCGCGAACAACAGAAATAGACGCCGCATATTCCAGATCACCATCAGCAGTAGCGCGACCGCTACGGCGCCGGAGGCGTGGACCGCGATGACATTCGCGGTTGGAACCGTGTCCGGCAACGCGATGCCAAGGTCCGCCTCAAGGTGGTTGAGCCTGTATTCACCAGATACCAAGCCGATCCCCCAAAACAGCGGGATCAGCACCAGGGCCAGAGTGGCGGCCCATGCCATAGGCCGTGCCAAGCGGCGCAAACGGGTTAAAGCGTCGGACATCAAAGCCTCCTATTCAGCAACATAATTTTTCTGTAAAACAATAATTGATTCGCGAAAAGAGGAAATTTTATGCGCGCCCTTATCCCGTGCTTTTTGATCCTGTCGGCCTGCCTACCGATTAACCCGGTGACCGCCATTCGCCTGGCGACGACCAACCCGCTTGAGGCCGACCCCGGTGATTTCGCCGTCCAAGTCACGCTGCCCGATGGGATTGGCGTGACCCCAGGAACGGCCGAACTGGCGTTGTCCGTTGAAACTCCGGATGGGCCCGGCATTGACGCCACCTACCCCCTAACACAGGATTCTAGTGGCGCGTGGCGCCTGCAGGGCGACGCGCTCGACCGTATGCGGGCGGATCAGGTTACCGCCATGCGGCTGGAAGATGCAGACCCCGATGGCACGTCGGGGAGCTTCGGTGCTGGTTTCACGCCCTGCACTCACGGCGCCGGGCCAGACGCGGATGCCCGCACCTCCATCAGCCTGCAAATCACGTCAGGCGGCGATTTCCTGCCGTTACTCAACGACGCAATGATCCACGAGCTTTACCCCGCCGATTTGGTCAGCGCCCTTCAACCCTGTCGGTCGTAAACACAGCGTTCACGCAACATGGCCACACCTCTATCCGTGGGATATTGAGGCATGGGGGTTAGAGTGTTAGCCTAAAGATGCTCGGCGTCGGGGCTGCTCAGACGCGAAACCATAGGAGGACGGGTCCCTGACCGGACTTTCCAACGCGGTGGCTCAGACCACTTCCGCACTGGGGCGCGCGGCGCCCAAACCCGCTTATAGCAGCGAAGAGTTGCTGGAGCGCATCGTTCAATCCCTGACCGACGACAAAGCCGAGGATATCGTGCAGATCGACCTGCGCGGAAAATCTTCGATTGGCGATTACATGGTCGTGGCCTCTGGCCGGTCGACCCGCCAGGTGGCCGCGTTATCGGAAAAGCTGATGGAGCGGTTGAAGGCCGAGTTTGGCCTGTACTGCAAAATCGAAGGCAAGGATGCCGGGGATTGGGTTCTGATCGACACATCGGACGTGATCGTCCACGTGTTCCGGCCCGAGGTGCGGGATTTTTACCAGATCGAAAAGATGTGGCAGCCGCAGACCGCAGGCGCGCAGGCTTAACAGCCCTTGCGCGTTCATCTTTGTGTTGTGGGTCGCCTCAAGGGCGGTCCGGAAAAAGCTTTGCTTGATGACTACTTGAACCGGTTCGACAAGACCGGGCGGGGCCTTGGCCTAACGCTGGGGCGTGTGCAGGAGGTTGAAGCGAAGAAAGGCGGCATGGCCGCCGAGGCCGAGTTGCTGCGCAAAGCGCGGCTCGCAGGCGGGCTGTGGGTGATGGATGAGCGGGGGGATCGGGTGTCGTCGCCCGAATTTGCCGCCGCTTTGGGCCGACAGCGGGATCAGGGAACCAGCGACCTAACGCTGATGATCGGCGGCGCCGATGGCCTTGCACCCGATCTCCGGGCCGAGGCTGATAAAGCGATTTCCTTTGGCGCGATGGTGTGGCCCCACATGCTGGCGCGCGTGATGTTGGTCGAGCAACTCTACCGCGCCGCATCAATCCTGGCCGGATCGCCCTATCACCGCGCCTAACGGGGCCTAAGCGCTTTGTCACCCGGCCCGAACCCTGCTAGCCATAGGCCAACGCGCCACCAAGGGCAGATAAGATCATGAGCAGACGACCCGTAGTCCTATGTATTTTGGATGGCTGGGGACTAAACCCTGACACCGCCAACAACGCGCCTGCGCTCGCCAAAACGCCCACGATGGACGCGTTGATGGCCGGTTGTCCCAACGCGACGCTTTTGACGCACGGCCGGGACGTGGGATTGCCGGAAGGGCAGATGGGCAATTCTGAGGTTGGGCATACGAATATCGGCGCGGGTCGGGTCGTAAAGATGGACCTGGTGCAGATCGATGAGGCTTTGGAGGACAGCAGCTTCGAGACACGCGATGCGCTGGTTACCTTCATCGACACGCTCAAAGCTAGTGGCGGCACAGCCCATCTTATGGGCTTGGTTAGCGATGGTGGCGTCCATAGCCAGTTCGAACACCTTGAAGCGGCCATGAAAATCATCTCACAGGCCGGAGTGCCTGTGGTGATCCACGCCATCTGTGATGGCCGCGACGTCGCCCCCAAAAGCGCCGCGGCTTTCATCGACCATCTGCAACAAGTCCGTGGCCCGAACGTGCGGATCGGCACTGTGTTGGGCCGGTATTTCGCCATGGATCGCGACAATCGGTGGGAGCGGGTCCAAAAGGCATACGACGCGATGGTGCAGGGCGATGGCGCGCGTTTAGACACTGTGGATGCCCGTGACGTGGTTTATCGCGCCTACGAGGCTGGCGAAACGGACGAATTCATCACTCCAACATGTGTAGCCGATTACGCGGGCATGGCGGATGGCGACGGCATCTTCATGCTCAACTACCGCGCCGACCGCGCACGCGAGATCCTGGCCGCCATCGGTGACCCCGATTTCGACGCGTTCGACGTAACCGGGCGACCTACGTTGGCCGCGAAGCTCGGCATGGTGGATTATTCCAAAGCCCACGATGCCTATATGACGACCCTGTTCCCCAAGCAGGAGATTTTGAACACCCTCGGCGCTTGGGTCGCCGCGAAGGGCCTCAAGCAATTCCGGCTCGCTGAGACGGAGAAATACCCGCACGATACGTTTTTCTTGAACGGTGGTGTCGAGGTGCCGGAGACAGGCGAAGACCGTGCCATGCCCAAATCGCCCGCTGTCGCGACCTACGATATGCAGCCCGAGATGAGCGCGGGGGAGGTCACCGAACACCTAATCACTGCGATCCGGGGCGACTACGACCTGATCGTCGTGAACTACGCCAACCCCGACATGGTTGGGCATACCGGCGATCTTCAGGCCGCGATTGCGGCGTGTGAGGCGGTGGACTCAGGGCTTGGCCAATCGGTGGAGGCGTTGCGGGATGTTGGCGGCGCGATGATCGTTTGCGCCGACCACGGCAATTGCGAGGTGATGGTAGATCCAGAAACCGGTGGGCCGCACACGGCCCATACGACCAACCCCGTGCCAGTGATCCTGGTCGGCGGCCCAGACAACGCCACGCTGCGCGATGGGCGACTTGCTGATCTGGCGCCAAGTTTGTTGGAGTTGATGGGCATCGAAAAACCCGCCGAGATGACGGGGGAGACGCTGATCCAATGATCCTGCGCGCGATCCTTCTATCGCTGCTGGTCGCAGGCAGCGCCGCTGCCCAAAGCGACCCGGCTATGACCGCGCGAGAAGCCGCGCGGATGTTGGAGGACGCGGCGACGGCCCTGCAAGACGCCGATGGCGCACGAGACCGTGTCGAGGCATTGACCGAGACCGTCCGCGCTTATGAGCACGGTCTGCAAGGCCTGCGCGCAGGTATCCGCGAGGCCGCATTGCGCGAACGCACGATCCTTCTGGTATTCGAGGCGGAGCGCGAGCGACTGGCGCAACTGCTCGCCGTGCTGCAACGGATCGAAAACGCCCCTGCCCCCGCGACGCTGCTGCATCCCGAGGGGCCGATGGGCACCGCGCGGCTTGGCATGATCGTCGCCGACGTGACCCCCGCCGTCGCGCGGGAGGCGCAGGCGCTGCGCCTCCAATTGGAAGAACTCGCCGAACTCCGCGATCTGCAAGACAACGCTATCGCGCAGCTTGAAACCGCCCTTCTGCAAGTGACCGAAGCTCGCGCCGCCTTGTCCCAGGCCATTGCCGACCGCGTGGACCTGCCCGAACGGTTCGACCAAGACCCCGACGCCATGCGCGCGCTGCTGGAAAGTGTCGACTCGCTTGGGAGTTTTGCCGCGATCCTGGCCGAAGATCCGGCCCCGCCCTCTGCGGACCTTCCCAGTTTCGGCGACGCCCAAGGCGCTATCCCCTACCCTGTCCTTGGCGCCCTGCTACGGCGGTTCGATGAACCGGACGCGACGGGTATCGCGCGGCCTGGCATTCTGATGGCTGTAGAGCCCCGCGCGCTTCTGACCGCTCCTTGGCCTGCCAGCATCCGCTACTCTGGCCCTCTGCTTGATTACGGAAATGTCATTATCCTTGAGCCTGCAAGTGATTACCTTTTGATCGTCGCCGGAATTGGTGATGTGTTCGTCACAGCGGGCGAATTGGTGCAATCTGGCGCGGCGTTGGGGCTGATGCCGGGGGTAGTGCCAGAAAATGGAACGGATTTGATCGTTTCCGATGCGGACGGTTCTGGTACCGGACTGACGGAAACGCTTTATATGGAACTCAGACAGGGCGGCCGCCCGGTGAACCCGCTTGAATGGTTCGCCCAAAACTAAAGGCCGCAGACGGCAGATAAATGAGGATGACCCGATGAGAAAACTGATGATGGCGGCCGTAGGCGGGATTGCAGGGGGCGTCTTGCTCAGTACGCAAGTGGCCGGGCCGCTTTTGGCGCAGGAGGCCTCGAACGGGTCCGTCTACGAACAGCTAGATCTGTTCGGCGATATTTTTGAGCGCATCCGCCAGAATTACGTTGAAGAGGTGGATGAAGCCGAGCTGATCGAGGCGGCCATCAACGGCATGCTGATCTCGCTAGACCCGCATTCCAGCTACATCTCGGCCAACGATTTCGCCGATATGCAGGTGCAGACGCGCGGTGAATTCGGCGGTTTGGGCATCGAAGTGACCCAGGAAGACGGTTTCGTGCGCGTCATCACTCCGATGGATGGCACCCCGGCGATGGAAGCCGGCGTTGAAGCCGGTGATTTCATCACCCATGTCGATGGCGAAGCGCTTCTGGGTCTGACCCTGGAAGAAGCGGTCGACCTGATGCGCGGCCCGGTTGGATCCGACATCGTGATTACCGTTGTACGCGAAGGCGCGGATGAACCGTTTGACACCACATTCACCCGCGACCGCATCCAATTGACCGCCGTGCGCGCCCGGCTGGAAGGCAACACCGCCGTTCTGCGCGTTTCCACCTTCTCAGATCAGACCTTCCCAAACCTGCGCGACGGTTTGATGGAACTGATTGAAGAGGTTGGCGGGCTTGAAAACCTGAACGGCGTTGTTCTGGACCTGCGCAACAACCCAGGCGGGTTGCTGAGCCAGGCGATCCGCGTCTCTGATGCGTTCCTCGAACAAGGGGAGATTGTATCGACTCGGGGTCGTAACCCCGAAGATGGCGAGCGGTTCAATGCAACCCCTGGCGATATGATCGAAGGCTTGCCGATGGTCGTTCTGGTCAACGGTGGCTCGGCCTCGGCGTCCGAGATCGTCGCGGGCGCGCTTCAAGATCACCGCCGCGCGGTGATTGTGGGAACCCAGACCTTCGGCAAAGGCTCCGTCCAGTCGGTCATGCCGCTGGCGGGTGATGGCGCAATGCGCCTAACGACCTCGCTCTACTTCACACCGTCGGGTCGTTCGATCCAAGCCCTGGGCGTGGCGCCTGATATCATCGTCGAACAGCGTGATCCGATCGAGTTGACCGAAGACGAAGAAGAACAGCGCCGCAGCGAAGCGGGCTTGCGGGGGGCGATTGAAAACTCCTCACTCTCCGAGGACGAACTACGCCAGTTGGAAGAGGACCCCGCAGCGGCCGCGGCTGCGGCCGCCCTGCGGAATGAGGATTATCAGCTGGCCTATGCCATCGACATCCTCACCGGTCTCAACGCACTCGGGCCCAATTGAGGCCCGAAGACGCAGCAAAGCTACCTTACCGCCCCTGCGCCGGTGTCGTTTTGACCAACGCGCAGGGGTTGGTGTTTGCGGGGCAGCGGTCTGATACCGACAAACCAGCATGGCAGATGCCCCAAGGGGGCATTGATGATGGTGAGGATGAGGTCGAGGCCGCGTACCGGGAGTTGCTGGAAGAAACCGGCGTGCAGCGCAGCGATGTGCGCTTCATCCAGAAAACCGCCGAGTGGTTGACCTATGACCTGCCGCTTGAGGTCATCCCCAATCGCTGGGTGCGGCTGGAACTAACCGCACTCGACGACGTGATCGACCTTACCCACAAAGATGTCGAATTCAGCGCCTGGCGCTGGATGGCGGCGCAGGATTTGCTCCACATTATTGTGCCGTTCAAACACGATATCTACCGCTCCGTCTTTACGGAGTTTAGCATGGTTTAACCCGCACTTATGCGGGATGCACCATCATCAAGCCTTCGCGGATCAAACGTCGCGCCAACACCAACTTACCCGCATCGTCCAAATCGCCCTCCATATCGCCAACGCGGAAGAACGGCGTGGTCACACAAAACCGCATGGCTTCGGCGGCGTAGCTCGGAAGTACAATCTCGGTACCTTGGGCAACCAAACGCGCCATCCCTTCGTCTTCTTCGGCCAAGTTAAAGAGGATGTGCGGACGGGCGCCCACAACACTCTCGACGGACAACGTTTGAAGCGCGGAAAGCTGTGCAAATTGCCCTTCGACACGCGGCACCCGCGCGGTTAAAAACTCGTCCCGGAATCCTGCCATCATCTTGCCAACCGGAACATCAAATAGGCTCTGAACCATTTGTTCATAAACCGGCATGTATGCGTCCAGATCCACACCATCGTTGGCAAATCCGGGCGGAATTGCTCTGCGCAATTCAGGATTTCTGTGGGCCGTCGCGATCACGGCCTCGGCCACCACATCCGCCCAAGTCCGGAACATCAATCCCGTCGTGATGTGAAGCGATCCTTCATCCGTCGCGACGGCATCGTGGGCCAGGCCTCGGGGCACATACACGGCATCACCGGGTTCGAGGATAAAACGATCCACCTCTTCACCCACATCCATACCGCGCTCAAAGCCTTGGCTGTCCAATGGCAACTCGACGGGTTTGCCGTAGATACGCCACTCCTTTGCACCCGCGATCTGAAGGGCAAGAACATCGTGGCTATCGTAATGCGGGTTAAAGCCCTGATTGCCCGCGGGCGTCATATAGACGTTGGTCTGCACACGGGCCGAAAGTGCGGCCTCCATCGCCCGGCAGTAGCGCGCAAGCTGCGACAAACGCTCATGTAGGCCCGATAGGATCACCGTCGCCCCATCTGCATACAATTGTGCTACACGCACCGGATCAATTGCACCATTCTCGTAGGCAAAGTCGGAACCAGTAATGTTGCTTCCGGCCTTAGTGACATTCACTTCTGGGATCTGGAGGCCCATCGTCGTAAGCACATGATCGACGTCATTATGGTCGAGCAACCCGGCATAAAATCCGGCATCTCCCCGCTTTATGACGCAGTGTTTGGCCTCAAAGAATTCAGAGAAGAACCTTGCCGGCGTAACCGGGCCCAACACGCGATCTAGGCTAAAATCCATGGTCATTTTGAGGTTATCCAGTTGGGGTGGCGTGGTGCCACATGATGATCATGGCGCAGGAAATTGATCAACGTGTGTATGGCGAGTTGAGGTCAATTGACCCCACCGGTTTTGCCCCTCAGTCTGTGTGTTAGGAACCAGGAACCCGAGGTAGTTTCAGAACATGTCCAATAAAGCCCCCAAGGGCACCAAGACGCTTTCGGACGAGGACATTGAGACATCCAAGCCGCCGAACAGGCGCCGGATGCTTGGGTTACTTGGCCTTGGCACAGCATCCGCTGGAATCGCCGCTACAGCTACATTTGCGACGGAAGAGGCTGTCCAAATTGTGGACAGTGACAATGGTCAATGGTTCGATGCGGAAGGATGTGGCCGCGGTTCAGGCGGGGTTTATACGGCGACGACTGACGCCGATAACGGTACACTTGGGTCGGACGCCCCTGGCTACGGTCGTGGCACACCGACTTGTTAAAAGGCGCGGGTTTTGGGTTCATCGCGCTGAATTGCGGGAAGACCCGCATTGACCACGCAGCGACAGTCGGCGACTCTGTGTGACGTAACCGCGTCTGACGCGAAAGGAACGAGCCATGGGTGAAAAGCCTAAAGCACCCAAGACCCTAACTGGTGAGCAGATTGCCGTAACCCGCCCAACGGGGCGTCGCCGCGTCCTAGGTCTTCTTGCCGCCAGTGGAACGGTTCTTGGCGCGTCACGTCCGGCCTTGTCTCAAGCGACTGATGGCGATTCTGGCAATTGGACGGATACCCCTGATTGTGGTCGTGGCCCTGGGGGCGCGCGCACTGGCGCGACCGATGCGGACAATGGACGGATCAGCGACGCTTCTGGCCGTGGCCGAGGGGCACCGCGCTGCTGAGCAGCTTCGCGCCTTCCTTCGCAAATGGCTTTAGACCATTTTGATAACGTCCTTATCGATCGCCAGGATATAGCCGCGTCTGGCGATATTCTTCACCAGCAATTCACTGACCATTTGATTGCCCAACGTATCGCGTAGGCGTTTAATACGTGTGGCACCGGCCGCCTCGTCCACGTCGGTTTCGGGTTTCCCGGACACCATCGCCTCGATCTGCGCTCCGGAAAGGACATCGTCGTCCAACCGCGCCTCGGCCAGAACGCTCAAGGTTTCCATCGCCGCATCCGTCAGTTTGAATTCCAGGTTGTTGATCAAAACAACACGTTCTTCCCGGCTAAGGATCAGCGACGATACCTGGATCCCCTGCCGCTCAATCTCACCAATGCGGCGGTTCAGCGTGATAATCGTTACTAAGAACACCAGACACGCCACGAGCAAAGCGGTGGCAAAGATCAGCAGCACGAAAATCACGGCGCGGTAACTGGCCAGAACCTTGGCAAAGGTCGTGCCCGATTGTGCCAGAATTTCCAGCACCCGGATCGCATCTGGGTTACGGACGTCGTTTTGTTCAAAGACCTGGACCACCGCTTCGTTGAAAGCGTCCGCATCTGGAAGGTTCAAAAATAGCAGAACGGCGGAGGCAGCCAAAACTGCCACCACCGCTAGAATGCCCAATTGAACCACACGGGCCGAAGCCACGCGCGTATCGGTCACCGAAATTTTGCTCTCAGAACCGGAGGTAATATTGTCCGGCATCTGCCCTCCTTGCGGCGAGACCGGAATCGTTAAACACCGAAATCACCTGCACCAACGTCCAGCCTTGCGACGCAAGACGGCCGTTGACGACGGAGGAGGCGGCGCCGACCGAACATGCGCTTTGAGGCACTTCGATCACACCGTAATGCAGACGCAGGGGGTTATCCATCCTTGCGCGATAATCCGCGTAACACGCGGCATGGAGGGGCGCGGCCAGAACCGAAAGGACCAAGGCGGCGATAAGGGGCTTTAGAATACGTTTCATTGTTTTTGGCTCGTCTGAGGTAAGGGGGCTGCCTACACGCAGCTTTGGGCCCAACTTGGCCCTTTTGGCCTTTGTCATTCAATGACGCGGCGGCGGATTTTGGCCTGTTATTGAATATCACGGACGCGCGAAATGGCGGAAAACCAGGGGATTCCCTGGGTTATTCAATATCTTTCTGCCGTCATTGCATGGCGGCCTTGGCGCGTCTGATCGTTCCCCCACACGGCGCCGAATGAGTGCGCGACACCCCAAGACCAAGACTTGCAACGTACCATTACAAGGGAACAAAACCATGCTGCATCAGATCAGCAAAAACCTGACCGCCGGGCTTCTGGTGGTCGTCCTTGCGGCCACCAGCCTAACGGCCACAACCACCGCAGCCTCGGCCACAGGCCATCGGCAAAACGACGGCGCCGGGGCCGCGGCGGTTCTGGGTGGGCTACTCCTGCTCTATGGAATCGCCAACGCCAATAACGGGCGGGGCAATGTCACCATCGAACGGAATTTCGGCGGGCACGGCCATGGGAATGGTCACGGCTATGGCTACGGCCACAACCTTCGCATCGCACCGGCCCATTGCTTTGTCCAAGGCTATGATTACCGCGGCTATAACCGCCGCTGCATGCAGCGCAACGTGGCCGCCCCCCACCTTCTGCCGCAGCATTGCCTGCGCCAGGTCTACACCCATCAAGGCCCGCGCCAGATCTATGGCGGTCGGTGCTTGCGCAACAACGGCTGGACCCGCGGCTAACCCTCCATAACAAGTCGAGCAGTCGGGCGGCGTGATCTTCGGATTGCGTCGCCTTTTTCTTTGCCCCAAACCGGCACTATGGGACCAACGTTTGATCTTGAACGGCAATTGGGCGGCCATGTCGCCGGCGTGGATGAAGTGGGGCGCGGCCCCTGGGCAGGGCCTGTGACGGCCTGCGCCGTGATCCTGGACCCCAACAACATCCCCGACGGCCTGAACGATTCCAAAAAGTTGAGCGCCGCGCGACGCGAGGCGCTGGCTATTGAAATCGAAGCAACCGCCCAAATCTCCGTCGCGTCGGCCACCGTCGATGAGATCGACCGGCTGAATATCCGGCAAGCGACATTCCTGGCGATGACCCGCGCCCTCGCGGGCCTAAGCACCATACCGACCCACGCCCTCATCGACGGCAACGCGCTTCCCGCCGACCTGCCCTGCCCCGCCACCGGCCTGATCAAGGGCGACACACGCTCCGCCTCCATCGCGGCGGCGTCGATTGTGGCGAAAGTGCGGCGGGACGCCGAGATGAAGGCGCTTGCACTGGTGCATCCGGGTTACGGTTGGGACACGAACAAGGGCTACGGCACCGCCGCCCACGCGAAAGCACTACACGATCTAGGGGTCACGCCACATCACCGGCGCAGCTTTGCCCCAATCCACAACATGTTGTGTGCAGAAAATCGTAAATAACTGATTCGAAACAAAATTGACCGAACATCACTTTCGGGTGATTCTGCTTCCAGTGGACATGAAGCGCCCATCAGAGGCGCCCACCAGAGGCAAAAAATGACAACAAACACCAAGCCCAAGGCAGCCACGCTGCCTTTGAACTCCATCCTTGCCGGCGATTGCATCGAAGTGATGCGGTCCCTGCCCGAAGCGTCGATTGACCTGATCTTCGCTGATCCGCCGTATAACCTGCAGTTGAAGGGTGACCTGCATCGCCCCAACAATACCAAAGTCGACGCCGTCGATGACGCGTGGGATCAATTCGATAGCTTCCGCGCCTATGACGAATTCACCCGCGACTGGCTGTCCGCCGCCAAGCGGCTGCTGAAGCCCAATGGCGCGATCTGGGTCATCGGCAGCTATCACAATATCTTCCGCGTAGGGGCCGAACTTCAGACCCAAGGCTATTGGATCCTGAACGACGTCGTGTGGCGCAAATCGAACCCAATGCCTAACTTCCGCGGCAAACGCTTTACCAACGCGCACGAGACGATGATCTGGGCCAGCCGGGATGAGGCCGCGAAATACACCTTCAATTATGAAGCGCTGAAATCCCTCAACGAAGGGATACAGATGCGCTCCGATTGGGTCCTGCCGATTTGTAACGGCGGCGAGCGGCTGAAGGACGAAAAGGGCGAAAAGGCCCATCCAACGCAAAAGCCCGAAGCATTGCTGCATCGCGTTCTGGTCGGCTCGACCAATCCCGGAGACGTCATCCTCGACCCGTTCTTCGGCACCGGCACGACCGGCGCCGTGGCCAAGATGTTGGGCCGTGATTTCATCGGGATCGAACGCGAAGAGGCCTACCGCACGGTCGCTGAAAAGCGCCTGTCCAAAGTGCGCCGCTTCGACAAATCCGCGCTTGAGGTCAGCCAAAGCAAACGCGCCGAACCGCGCGTGCCTTTCGGCCAGCTTGTCGAACGCGGTATGTTGCGCCCCGGTGAGATGCTGACCAACCCACGCGGCCAACAGGCCAAGGTGCGGGCCGATGGCACGCTGATCGCCGATGCGGTGAAAGGGTCGATCCACAAGGTCGGGGCCGAGCTGGAAGGCGCGCCATCCTGCAACGGCTGGACCTATTGGCACTTCAAACGTGACGGCAAAAACGTCTCAATCGACGTGCTGCGCCAACAGATCCGGGCGGAAATGTCCGGCTAACTATCCCGAAATACCCCGTCCAAGGGGACCGTAACCTTGCCGCCCGCGCCGCCCTTAACCTTGGGCAGCGCGCGGGCCACCTGAACCCGCCGGGCCGGTCCCGGCGGGCTTTTTCGCGCTTTGTAGGTCGGTGAAATGCCACCTGGGCTACAGGAATCCCATGGCGCCTCCAACTGCGGCGTGAATCCAAAGCGGTTGGCGAAGAGCCACAGGCTGCCTATCTGTTTCCTGATAACAGGAGGTTCTATCAATGAAACTCGCCATTATTGGAGCCAGCCGCGGCATTGGCCGAAAGGTCGTGGATGAGGCGCTAGATCGTGGGCACCAAGTGCGTGCCTTTGCCCGCTCCGCCACATCAATTGACATCCAAGGCGACGGGTTCGAGGCGCTGGATGGCGATGCCACCAATGGCGTGGATGTGTTTAACGCCATAGACGGTTGTGATGCCGTGATCCTAACCCTTGGCGTTCCGCGTGACTTTCGCGTTTTCCAGAAGACCACCCTTTTTTCTGATGCCACCCGAGTTCTGATCGAACAGATGGAGGCCGCCGGCATCACTCGCCTTCTTACGGTCACAGGCTTTGGCGCTGGGGACAGTAACGACAAGCTTTCCACCCCGGAACGCCTGACCCAAAAGACGCTTCTTGGCCGCCCCTATGCAGACAAAAACGTGCAGGAAGAGCTTATCCGAGAC
>ERZ1740067.863-NODE-863-length-22750-cov-4.777616_pt1 | contig 22750 bp, 19 predicted proteins | sample MGYA00581736_ERZ1740067 | MGnify/ENA primary metagenome ERZ1740067 (study PRJEB43018, sample SAMN04849236) | marine metagenome | isolation source: floating plastic debris | place: Pacific Ocean | collected 2008-08-27 | study: EMG produced TPA metagenomics assembly... | reverse complement strand
GATTGGAGTTGAAAGAAAACCAGAGCTTTATTTTTTATGCCCTTGTCCATCCATACGGTTATGAGGGCTCACACAAAGATGGCGGGACGGAAGTCTGGGTCTATGACATTAAGAAAAAGAAGCGGATCCAACGCGTCCCGCTGAAGTCTCGCGCATGGTCCATGGGTGTGACAGGCGGAGAAAAACCCATGATGGTCACGGCGAATTTGGCAGGCATAATGGATGTGTACGACCCGGCTAAAGGCGAGCATTTGCGCCAGTTGGAAGGTACAGTGACGTACAACCCTGTTGCAATTTTTCCCGCCCCATAAGTTATGACCTGGCTTGTTATATTGCAATTGGGGCTCTGGGCCGTTGTCGCGGTTCTGGCCCTCGTCGTCTTGGCGCTAATGCGCCAAATCGGCGCCATATATGAGCGGATTTCGCCCGCCGGCATTAACCCCAAAGAGACAATGGCTCTGAACGTAGGCGACCTCTTTGAGAAAAGAACGCTTAAAGCAATCTCAGGGGATGCACTGGACCTAGGCGGTCCTTTGCCCGCCAAAGCGCAGCTGGTCGCTTTCGTGTCACCGCGATGCGAGGTGTGCCAATCCATCTCGCCAAAGCTTGCTGCCCTTCAAACCGCTTTGGGCGAAAAACTCGTGACCACGCTTGCTGTCACCGACCTGGAAAATGACGGCGTAGGCAAATACTTAGATGTAGGTTTCGACCGGATTGTGCCCGCAGACACGCTAGCTGACCACGTTGGCGCTGTTCATCTTCCCCATATCCTCGTGCTGAGGGAGGACGGGCGCATTGCAGTGAATGCACCAGTCACCAGCGTTACAGAATTTGAGCGCCTCACAAGCGCCTTACAAACGCCCACCAGTCCCCAGTCATCTTCACAGTCAACACCAGCGGCACCCAAACCGCAGTCCATGGAGAGCTTGGCATGATTGCTTTTGATACCGCGATAGAAAAGATGAGCCGCACATTGGCGCGGCGCTCCTCTAAACGCAGCTTTTTGTCCAAGTTCAGCGCAGTTTTAACCGGCGCGGCGACTTTGCCTCTTCTTCCAGTGGCACGGGGCCATGCCGCGGGCCCGGTTGGCGAAACCAAGGACGGCCTGAATGAGTTTGGCCTTGTCCCATCGAGTACCGGTAATCCGCAAGATCCTGGCGACCCGACAAGCTGTTCTTATTGGCGCTACTGCGCGATTGATGGCTTCCTTTGTAGCTGCTGCGGCGGCACGGCAAGCAGCTGCCCCCCAGGCGCAGAGATGTCGCCCATTACCTGGATTGGCACGTGCCAAAACCCCGCTGACACCCGCAATTATATCATTTCCTACAATGATTGCTGCGGCCGCAGCTCATGCGGCCGGTGTTTCTGCAACACAAACCAGGGGGATCGCCCCGTTGTGCGGCCACAGAAAAATAACGATATCAATTGGTGCCTTGGCACTGAGTCCGCAGTGTACAATTGCTCCACTGGCATTCTGCTTGGTGTGGCCTTCGATGGTTAAACGCTAGGACTTTTGGCACAACAGCGACTGAGATGATGGTGATAAAGCGCGCTATACAAGTGTCCGTTTTGGCGGCTACCTTTGTCGTCGGCGCACTGCCGAGCCTCGGCTACGCAAGCGAACAGGCCGCCTCCCTTCCAGGTGTCAATCATGTGGGCAAAGCTAAGCAGCACTGGCTGTTGCAATGCCAGGGTTGTCACCGCTCCGACGCTAGCGGCACACCTGGTACAACACCAGCGATGAACGGCATTATCGGGCAGTTCTTAACGGTGCCGGGCGGCCGGGAATACCTCATCCGCGTGCCTGGCGTGGCGACCGCTCCTTTGAATGATGATGCGCTTGCAAACCTCATGAATTGGACGCTGTGGACATTTGATCGCAATCATATGCCAGAGGACTTTGTTCCCTACACAGCAGGCGAAGTGGCTGCGCTTCGCAAGGATGTTCTCCGTACAAATGCGGAAAACGTAAGAGCTGCCTTAGCAGCCGACTTTAAACAGGGCGGAGAGGGGCCCCTTCTACCGGAACGCTAAACAAAATCAATCGTCATAGGGGGGAAACCATGACATACAAAAAATATTGGCTGCAGCTGGGTGTAGCCTCTGCAGTGCTTGCAGCGGGTCTACCAGTACATGCACAAGACAGCGGGGGAAGCCTGTTCACTGAAGAGATTTTCGTTACCGCGCAAAAGCGGGAAGAGAATATCCAAGATGTGGGTATTTCCATCACCGCACTCAGCGGCAAGCAGATCCAAGCGCTTGGCTATACCAACGCCCAGCAGGTGACCGCACTGGCGCCGGGCGTGAGCACAATTCAGCCGAACGGCGAAGCAAACTATTCCATCGCCATTCGCGGCGTTGCGAACTCTGACTTCACCACTAACGTGGAAAGCCCAATCGCCATTTATGTGGATGATGTCTACATCTCTCAGACATCGGGTGCCGGCTTCCTCCTCTTTGATATGGAGCGCGTTGAAATTCTGCGGGGACCGCAAGGCACTCTGTTCGGACGCAACGCTACGGGCGGTCTGGTCAGCTACACGACGGTCAAACCAACAGATGAGTTCGAAGGCTTCGGTAACATTACCTATGGTCGCTTTGAACGCGTGCGCCTCCAAGGCGCCGTCAACATGCCGATTGCAGAAGGCCTCTCGATGCGGGTTTCCGCCATGACCCACCAGGGCGGCGGATATGTGGAAAACAGGCTCGATCCAGGCAATGACCTGAACAACGCTAACGAAACAGCTGGCCGCGTTCAGCTGCTTTGGGAGCCAACGGAAACCTTTGACTTGCTCCTCAATGCACGCTTTGGGGATCAAGATATCCGGACGGGTTTCTTTGAATTCGCCTCTGCCGCATTTCCGGATGGCAACCTCACGCCAGGTGTGCCAATCCCAGAATTGGGTGACTATGTTGACAATGATGGCGACATCTTTGCCGGTGACTATGATCGGACCGGTTTTAACAAGCTCGACACCTGGGGTACATCCGCCACAATGAACTGGGATGTGGGTTTCGGGACTATCACCAGTATCACTGACTATCAGTCAGTTAAGCGAAATTACATTGAAGATTCAGATGCTTCGCCAGCTGATTACTTCAGCTTCTTCTTGACGACGGATTCGCAGCAATTCACTCAAGAGTTACGCATTGCAGGCGAAAATGGACCTTTGAAATGGGTCGGCGGCTTCTACTATCTTGACTTGGATATCGATGATTCCAATGGCGCAATCACGCCGGAATTGTTTGCCGCCTTGTTCGGTTCGGCTGAAGACACTGGATTTAATGGCTTGCGCAACCCTTATACCATCGATCGCCAAAGCTGGTCCTTGTTTGGGCAATTGGACTACGCCCTTACGGACAAGATCACACTCACGGGCGGGTTTCGGTACATCGATGAAGATACCGATTTTACCTACTCTAATCTCCTTGCGCTCTATGCCGATGACATCAATAGCGGCCTGGATCCACGTATCGTAGACGTTGGCGACGCCCTTGATCCGCTGGATCGCAGCAGAAGCGATAGCGAATGGGCAGCACGCTTACAGCTGAATTACAAAGCCAGCGAAGACCTACTTCTCTACGCAAGCTGGAATAGGGGCGTTAAATCTGGCGGCTTCAACGCGCCGCTGCTGCCAACGGCAGAGTTGCTGGCCGATGGCAGTACTGCAACGCTGCCGGACGGGGAGGTGATCGATGTCTCCTTCGTAACCTATGAGCCTGAACGTCTCGATGCATTCGAACTTGGCTTTAAATGGGATGCAGCACCGGGCGTGTTCCGCTTAAACGGATCGGCCTATTATTATGATTACAAGGACGCTCAGGTGTTCTCGATCATTGGCCTAGATACCTTCACAGTCAACGCAGACTCCGAAGTCTACGGCTTCGAACTCGAAGCGATTGCGACGCCCATAGATGGTCTCGACATTCAGTTTGGTCTCGGATTTATCGAAGCCGACATTGAAAACGTGCCGGGCCTGACCCTGGATGTGGATGTGCCGGCTCTTGAAACGACATTGCCAGCAGTGCTTCCGGGCGCAACGGTATCGCCCGTGCAGACACCGAAATGGAACATCAACGGCTTGGTACGCTACCAGTTCCCAGTCGGGCCAGGTGACATCGCATTGCAAGCGGACATGCAGTACCGTTCAGAGCACTTCTTTGCTTTGACCGGCTTCGAAGCCGTGACTGAAAACGGCTATTTCCTTGCCAACGCATCGGTCACCTACATTCCTGAGGGGGCCGATTGGGATCTGCGCTTCTTTGTCGAAAATCTGACCGATGAGGAATATCTGGTGCAGACCTTTGACTTGTCTGGTTCGCTTTCCAATGGCGGCCTGTTCGGTTTGGTTGAACAGTATTATGGCCGGCCACGGATGTGGGGCGTCCAAGCCAGCTATAACTTCTAGCAGCAATAAAAGACTGGGCGGCGACGGCACGGCACGTCGCCGCCAATATATGGTATAACTGAGCATATGCTGGTTGAAGATCATCGCGAGGGAGCGGTTTTAGCGCTAACACTGAATGATCCAGCGCGCCTGAATGTGCTCTCGAGCGCGATGATCGCAGCGCTACAGGAAGCCCTCCTAGAAGCGCAATCAGACACGTCTGTCCGCTCTATTTTACTCACTGGATCAGGCAAAGCCTTCTGCGCCGGCCACGATTTGAGCGAGCTGAAGGCCGGGGAAGAGGGCTCGAACGCTGAAGCGCTGTTCTCGGCATGCCGAGATTTGATGCTGACGCTGCCAGCCATGCCGCAACCCGTCATCGCCTTGGTGCATGGCGTTGCCACCGCGGCTGGCTGTCAACTGGTCGCCGCATGCGATTTAGCGATTGCTACGCCGAAGGCGAAGTTTGGCCTGAATGGTATCGATGTTGGTCTGTTTTGTTCAACACCGATGGTCGCTGCAAGCCGCGCGATGATGCCTCGCACATGCTTTGAGTTGTTGGTAAGTGGCGACTTTCTAAACGCTGAAGACGCCAAAGCAGCTGGCCTTATTAACACTGTGGTGCCTGAGGACAGGCTTCTTACAGAAGGGCGCGCACTGGCTAACCGTATTGCAGAAAAAGAACCAATCGCCATCGCATTGGGCAAAAAAGCCTTTTACCAGCAACTGCAAGCGCCGCTTGAAGCAGCCTATGCGATTGGTCAAAATGCTATTTTGGAGAACCTGTCGTTGTCGGCGACGCAGGAGAAGATCGCTGCTTTCGCGGCGAAACGAAAACAGTAATGCCGATCTTTGGGGACCATTGCCATGACACAGCCGAGCTATGTATGCGGCTTATCTGATGAGCCACTGCTGTCTAAGACAATAGCGCAGGCTTTTTTAGAGACAGCCAATCGCTATCCGGATCGTCTGGCTCTGGTGAGCTGCCATCAATCGCTGCGCTGGACCTATCGAGAGTTAGCTGAAAAAACCGATGCGCTTGCCAAAGGGCTGCATGCGCTTGGCCTTCAAAAAGGGGACAGGCTTGGCATCTGGTCGCCCAACAAAGCGGAGTGGGTGCTCACGCAGCTGGCAACGGCCAGGCTTGGCGTCATCTTGGTGAACATCAATCCTGCCTATCGGATCGCGGAACTGGAATACGCACTTGCTAAAGTTGGCTGTAAAGCGCTTGTCACGGCGGACCGCTTTAAGACCAGCCACTATGTAGCCATGGTGCGGCAAATATGCCCAGAAATGGGGCAATGCGCGCCTGGTCAGCTGTCCTCGCAAAAGCTGCCGGATTTAGAACATCTCTTTGTCATTAGTGACGAAGAGATCTCAGGGATGATGCGCTTTCAGGATATCGCTGCCCATGGGCAATCCATCTCTGATGCCCAGCTCAACGAAATCACAGCCAATTTGCAATTTGACGATGCCATCAACATCCAGTTCACCAGCGGCACCACCGGCCACCCAAAAGGCGCGACGTTGACGCATCACAACATCATCAATAACGGGTATTTCTGCGGCAAACGCCAAAACCTCACCGAAGCGGATAGCATTTGTATTCCAGTTCCGCTCTATCATTGCTTCGGTATGGTGCTGGGCGTCCTAACCTGTCTCACCCATGGCGCTGCGATGGTCTTTCCGGATGAGGCATTTTCAGCCTCAAGCGTTCTTAACGCAGTCTCTGAAGAAAAGTGCACAGCGCTCTACGGTGTACCGACAATGTTCATCGCCATGTTGGATGACCCAACCTTTGATCAGTATGATCTTGCAAGCCTACGAACCGGCATTATGGCAGGCTCCCCATGCCCAATTGAGGTTATGAAAAAGGTCATTGATCGCATGCATATGCGGGATGTGACGATTGGCTATGGTATGACCGAAGTGAGCCCGCTGAGCTTCCAAACGATGCCGGATGATACGCTAGAGCAAAGGGTCACAACCGTCGGGCAGGTCCATCCCTTTGTGGAAGCAAAAATTGTGGATGACGAGGGATGCATCGTAGACCGTGGGACGCAAGGAGAGATTTGTTTTCGCGGCTACAGCGTCATGCGGGGCTATTGGAATGATGCAGCCCGCACCACAGAAGCCATTGACGAAGCTCGATGGATGCATTCCGGCGACTTAGCCCGCATGGACGCCGACGGATACGTGAACATCACGGGCCGCGTTAAGGACATGATTATTCGCGGCGGGGAAAACATCTATCCACGCGAAATAGAGGAATTCTTATACCAACATCCAGATATCCAAGACGTCCAAGTCTTCGGTGTGCCGGATGACCGCTTCGGCGAAGAGGTCTGCGCTTGGATAAAAAGCAGCACGCCGATGGACGCGAGCGACGTCCGCAGCTTCTGCGATGGCCAGATAGCGCATTACAAAGTCCCCAAGCACATCCGCTTTGTCGAAGAATACCCAATGACCGTCACCGGCAAAGTGCAAAAGTTCGTCATGCGCGATGCCATGGCGGCAGACCTAAAACGCAGCGCCCAAAAAACAGCATAGGGGACTTTTATTGAAACCCAGGGCACTCTGGATAATAATGTATAATATATATTATGTTAAATTATTTGCTTTATGAAGCCTGGGTCTGGGTCTGCCGGTGTCCACCTTATCATTCATCCGGCGTCCGCCTGATCTGCTATAATGTCTTCTGCGCTGACGGATTGCCGCGCTTCTACCAGCGCAGCTCCAATTGATCTTGCCGCATCTCTACGGCTGCAAACCGGCTGAGCAAGGATTGTCCCATGAGCGACACGCCAAGGCCTTCTGGGATGATGTATGCGTCCACATTCGCGAAATCGCGACCACCAATGCGCACCTGTGCGAGCGTGATTTTAGCGGCTTTGTTAACCCCATTGGCTGTGTGAAACTCATGGACCAGATCGCGCTTGCGAACCATTCTGCCGAGCCGCTGTGCGTCTGATGCGCTCAACATCACATGCGACGCGCCGCTATCCACCATGAAGCTGATTGGCCGTCCTTCAACGCTGGTATTGAGATAAAAATGGCCATCGCGATGACGTGGCACAACGTGCTTACGCCCAACAGAGCTATAGGTTTGATTTTCGAGCGCAGGTGCTTTGGCTGAAACGGACGCTTGGCGCTGTTCCAACGTGCCAACAAACCATACGCCCATGGCACACAGCGCACAGGCCAGCAGTAATGTCGCCTTCATATGCCCTCTCCGTCTTTCGATGAGAACAATATGGCAACTAGCTTAAGGATCTCTTGCTAACTAGCGTTCGGCTTTCGCTAACACGCCCTATAGCGAAACGAGGCGGCTGGTCATCCCCATCCGCTCTGCTGGCGCGAGACGAACACACTTTTCGGCCTTCGGCGCGGTCTGTGTCCCATAGTCAGCCTTTGCGCAGTCGCAAGTCTTGGATTTCTGCGTATTCACCGCAGACACGCGCAAATTTGCATGGAACCAGTCAGCTTCAAGGTGGGTATGCGGCTGATAAGCACTCGGCGCCGTATTGTGAAGCGTCCCAAGCAAGGCAAAACCGCCCGTCAGCAGCATAATTGCTGGAAGACAGATACCAAGGCGGACTAAACTATTTTTCATAATCCCCTCTCGTTTTTTATCGGCAACACTGTCTATGAAACCTCCAAGCCCAAGCGCGCCAAGCGAAGGTATACATACCCTATCCGACGCAATTCAACAATTAGCCGACATTATGGCGGCATTACGACATCCTGAAACCGGATGCCCGTGGGATATCAAACAAACCTCACACTCCATCGCCCACTATACCCTAGAGGAAGCCTATGAAGTGGTCGACGCCATTGAGCGCGGCGATGACGCGGATCTATGCGATGAGCTTGGCGATTTGTTATTGCAGGTCGTCTTTCACGCCCAAATGGCCAAAGAACGCGGCGCCTTTACCTTTACTGACGTGGCGCGCAGCATCTCAACCAAAATGATCCGCCGTCATCCGCATGTGTTTGACGACACCTCCGCCATACAAACTGCCGAGCAACAGACAACATCCTGGGAAGCGATAAAAGCGGAAGAGCGGCGCGCCAAAGCAAAGGATGCTATCTCCCTTCTGGATGGCGTCGCCAGCGCCCTACCCGCACTCATGCGTGCTCAAAAGCTACAAAAAAGGGCCGCCGAAGCTGGGTTTGACTGGCCTGATCCCAGCGGCGCAAAAGCCAAGCTTTTGGAGGAGCTAGAGGAAATGCATGAAGTGCAAACAACCAGCCACGACAAGACAGCGCTGGCGGAAGAAGCGGGCGACCTGTTGTTTAGCGCCGTCAATTATGTCCGCAAATTGGGTCTGCGGGCTGAAGATTGTCTACGCGATGCCAACGCCAAATTTGAACGCAGGTTTAAGCACATGGAAGACACAGCAAAGGACGCAGGCCACCGCTTCGACGGTTTGGATTTGGAAACGCAAGAGGAGCTCTGGCAACTCGCGAAAACGCAAGGAAAATTACCTAAGTCGGCAGATTGAGTGCTCGCCAGAATACATACAACAACAAATGTTAGCGAAGAACCATCTTAAGACCGTTATGGGCAGATAAACCGTCACACTCCAAATGCTGACAAGAGTTGCGCACTGGTGCGTATCAGTTGATGTTCTGCACCAAAGGTGTGCCAGGCGCACGATCAGAAGACCGATTTAAATTGAGCAGTGTGTGAAGAAGGCCCAGAACTTGCGAGCTGCGGCCCGCGACCGCATTCAATTTGCGTCCAGAGATTGGCACAAAATAAGTCGCCTTCTGATGTCGAACCTTGACGAGAGAGTTCAGGTTTTCAGGTGTAAGCCCCTGCCGCTTAGCAAACATGCATCGCTCTTCAAGGGTTGCTAATGACGAGATAAGTGTGACCGGGCCGGCCAGCAATTTTTGGCACGTCTTTAGTTCAGCCTTAGATAGAGCAACAAAGACCGGCAAACAACGTATTGCCTTTTGAGTGGCATCTTTCCCGCAAGACGAACTTGAGGCAAGCATTGGCGCATGGTCTAGATCGCGGAGATATTCCCCAAGATAATACATGATCCCCTCGACTGAGCGAAGGGACAAGGCGATATACAGATCACCTGATCGATATTTTGAAACGAGGGGAGCGTCTATCGGCTTACCGTTCTTGTCCTTGTTACATAGCGCATAGTTTTTAACCTTAACAGTTTCTTTGGTCTGTTTTGATTTGCGCTTGGTCTTCTTTATCTGATTCGTATTCCTCCCGCCAATCTTTGTCGTTTCCGTTAGCTCGATAGTTGGGTCAAGCGCCTTAGATTTGGTAACGAATTCTCCATAGATGTCTTTCAGATACTGACACGTGTCCTCCAGTATCAAGGTTTCTTTGGGACCAAATTCCTTCAAATAATCGTTGAAGTAATTGGGCAGTTTAAAAATGACGCCATTGGCGGTCTGGGAGAACTGAGCAATTTCCTCACTCTCTTCCCTTACGGTCAGCGACTCTGCACTTACTGCACCTTTTAGCTGTGTTTTACGCTGTTCTAGAATTGCCGGTAACAGAATTGCTGTTGAGGGCTCATAGTAGATTTGTTCTTTGGTATTGATCATTTCTTTGCGCGATTGAGCAAGAGTAACGTCTGCGCCCGCTTCATCCTTTAGCGTAGCTCCGGCGTCTTTCATCGCTGTTGAGAAATAGTGCAAAATCCGCCCACGAGCGCGTTTACATTGATCATCATCGTCCAGCGCTGATAACGCCAGCCCAAACGGATCGGCTGCCTGTCCATCCTTACCCGTCTTCTTGCCGACATTGTCTGGTTTGAAGTTGTAGCTGAGCATGCGGCACATAATTGTCTCAGCAAAAATGTAGCTATCTTCTGGATCATCTGGGGTATTCCTTGCCTCATAGAGTCTGAGCACTCTGCGCACTTTTTTGCGATTTTCATTCGTCGGGTTAGTTGGCTTCAGTGCTGCAAAAAATGTCATGCGTGACATAAGCAAGTTGCTGAGCAGGTTCTCGGGGTAACCTTGCCGCAAAAGCGCAACGACTGTCGTGGGCGGCAAAGCAGAGATGATACCATTGAAAAACTCTTTGTTGTTATCAATGCCAACGGTGAAAACGGTTCCGCTTTTAACGTTGATAGACATCGATGGTGAGTAATTCGTCGCCCCGCGGGTCACTTGTTCAACAACAAGTGCGCTACTAGCGCCCACGCCGTCCCCTGCGGCGCCCAATGCGGTGCTTTGCCCATTGACGGATGCGCCGAGCCCGGCCGTAAATGTGCCTTCAAGTGTTCCGTTTATGGAGTTGACGCTAGTGAATTGCAGGGGGATGCGATCACGCGCATTTAGGATGTTGAGCACCATGTTGGAATTGGCTGTGTCAGCTACAAACGTATTGTAGTCGATTGCCATATCCGTTGTTTGTGTTTTATATGCACAGCTTACGACGCTGAGCATTAGTCCGACCGTCGTCGCTGTTCGAGTTATAAACCCCATCATAGTCGGCACCCCCCTGTTGCAAGACCAGTTCAGACCAATTCATGAAAAAGTGTTGGCGCCGCCCATTGCGCACAACTTAAAAGGGTATATAGAGATCGACTGAATTGCAATCGAATTACAAAGCGTATTCTGGCGAAGAACTAGGATTATCATCCGTGCCGTCAGCTGAATGAAGCATCCGCGGCATCACTTTTTACGTCCCCAAACGATCATGGCTAGTGGTGGAAAGTCGAACGGGTTATCTTTAGAAACTTACAAAATATCGTTCTTTGACACTTGAATTTTATCAGTTTCCCTACGACATCTAGGGATGCGAGTTTACACTCGCCGTGTTGGCTCCGCGCACTTCTTCTTTAGATCCAGGTGTGACCTTTGTGACTTTTACCATGCGCCTTGTGCGCTCGTGAAAGATTCAAAACAAACCTGGCGGAGCCTATTAGCTATTCAATCGGCAGGTTATGCATCTTTAGAAAAGTGAGCTTATCCCAGTACCCGCGTTGGAAGATAATCTGTCCCTCTTTCACGGTGAAGAAGCCACAGCCGCGTAACCTCACAGGATCACGCCACTCCAGGGCTGCCACTTCCCCTGCTTCGTGAATGACTTCCGGAATGCAGGTCATCTCAGCCTCCGAGAATTCCTGTTCAAACACAGACTTTATAGCGTTTTTTCCAATCACCGGTTGTTGCGTAACCTGGTGGTTCACCGCATCATCGCTATACAGCTCCGCTAGCCCTTCAGCATCACCTGCGTTGAAACGCTTGACCCATTCTTCGACAACTTCTCTCGCGTTCATCTGGGCTCTCCCCTGGCGCTTAACCCGTCGCGGTCACCAAGATGAACGCTGGTCTCAACTACTAAGCTGCCCATCAAAAAGCGCAATCATGCGGCTCCACGCCCGTTTGGACTGCTTTTCATTATAGGCACGCGAATCAATGGGAACCCAGCCATGCAAAGCGTCGTCATAGACTTCTATTTCCGCTGGAACGCCAGCATCCGCGAAGGCCGCAATCAGCGTATCTTTCGCCTCCGGTTGGCGATTATGATCATTTTCAGCAATCGCAATAAGAACGCCTCCGTTGATCTGAGGCACCAATCGGTGAGGGCTATCTTCTGCATCGGTGACGAGTCTGCCGCTATGGAAGGAACAAGGCGCTTTGACCCGACCTGGAACAGCTGCAGCTGCACGTACAGTCCAAGACCCCGTCATGCAAAAGCCAACCACGCCAATGCCTCGGGCGGTGTCGACAGCGTTCTGTCCATCCAGCCACGACACAATCGCTTTGGCATCCGTGACAATCGTTTGCGGGGAAAAGGAATTGTAGTGGGGCTCGACCAGTTCCCAAGCGCCGGGATCACCAAAGCGCATATCATCAGCAAATAATTGCCCTTTGTGGGTGCGGTAATAAGGATTGGCCGCCAGAACGCTATAGCCATGCGTCGCCAGCATGCGCGCCATTTCATAGTGACCCGGCCTAACCCCATGGATATCCGGCCAAAAAATGACGCCCGCATGCGCGCCTTCTTGGGGATGAATGAAGATGGCATCCACCTCACCATCAGGCGTAGGAACACTTACCGGGGTCTCAATCAAATCGCTTTCAGCATATTTCGTCGACGCTAAGGCCGTTGCCGACAAGCCGGTTGTAGCAAGTACTGCAGACGCACCTGCTGCAAAGCCGCGCCGTGTCAGCGCCTTTTGCTTCAGATGCTCATCTAGCTCGCGTTCGGTTGTTTCATCGCACATGATGTATTGGTCCCCTTCAGTCTTTCGCTAATAGTATCTGATGATGAGGCACCGTTACACCAATCAATGTCGAATTTGATATGAGCGCCGTGTTCTTTGAAATCCCAGCTAGTCTGCCAAAGTAGCGCCATCCTGCTGTAGTCGGGCAATGGCCTGAGCGTTGAATTCGCCCTCGAGTATGATGTCTGCTGGGGTAGAATCGATTGTTTTCACATTCCGGCCCATGCGGTACGCAGTGCCCATAGCGGCGGCATTGCTTTGCGCAACCTTGATCCGTCTGCGCTGGGCGTCTTGTGGCAAGTTGGCTGCAATGAGCTGGCACAGAGCAGCAAGCCCCTCCCCTGAGTGCGCAGAGACCGCCACGCCATCGCTTTTCCGGTCAGCGAGCGTCGCCCAATAGTCCCGTGTGTCCCCATCCAATAGGTCAACTTTGTTAAAAACGTTCAGGGCCTTTGGCCCCTGCGCCTCTTCAGGTAAGATATCTAAGTCATGCAGGACGCTCAACACGTCAGCCTGCTGCGCCGCGTGGTCTTCAGCGGCCACGTCTTGGACGTGAAGAATTACATCCGCTTCCGTGACTTCTTCCAGCGTGGCACGAAATGCCGCGACAAGCTCCGTCGGGAGATCGGAAATAAAGCCGACCGTGTCAGAGAGCATTGCGACACCGCCATCAGGCAGAGTAAGACGCCTAACGGTTGGGTCAAGCGTGGCGAACAACATGTCTTTCGATAAGACCTCGCCGTCGGTCAGCATGTTGAACAGTGTTGACTTTCCGGCATTGGTATAGCCCGCCAAGGCAATGATGGGGAATGGGGCACGGCTGCGTTTTCGCCGGGCGAGCGCTCTTGTTTTACGCACATCTTCAAGCCGTCGCTTGATAACGCCAATGCGCTCACGCAGCAGCCGTCTATCTGTTTCAATTTGCGTTTCCCCAGGGCCCCCTAGGAACGCGCCGCCGCCGCGCTGGCGCTCTAAGTGGGTCCAGGATCGGACCAAACGTCCCTGCTGATAGGTGAGATGGGCTAATTCAACTTGGAGCGTGCCCTCTTTCGTTTTGGCGCGGCGACCAAAGATCTCAAGGATCAATCCCGTGCGGTCGATGACTTTCGTCTTCAGTGCGCGCTCAAGATTACGCTGCTGAATTGGGGACAGCGTATCGTTGACGATCATGAGATCCGGGCGCTCATGCTCTGCATGCGTCGAGAGGGTCGCCAAATGGCCCGCGCTAAACAGGGTCGCTGGCAATAAGCGCCTCAGCCGCATGGCATCTGAATAGACAACGTCTAAATCAATAGCCTCTGCCAGACCGACAGCTTCGTCCAACTGCTCAGACGCCTGCCGCTTTAGGCCTGATGGTGACTTTGGTCGAACGGGGTGGACCACCCACGCCCGCTGAGCCTTTGGCGTACGATCTATTCCAGATTGAGGGGGCAGAGCTGGTTGTCCCTAGGCGCCTTCGCCAGACTGCTCTTGACCTTCAAATAGAGAGATAGGGGTCGTAGGCATGATCGTTGAGATGGCATGCTTATACACCAGCTGCACCTGGCCATCCCGACGCAAAAGAACACAAAAGTTATCAAACCAAGTAATAACGCCTTGTAACTTCACCCCATTGACAAGGAAAACGGTGACAGGGGTTTTAGACTTCCTGACTGTATTGAGAAATACATCCTGCAAGTTGTGTGATTTGTCCGACATTGAACATCATTTCATTATTGTTAAGAGGTATTGAACCGAACCTTATACATACTGCGCGTGAGTCGATTACCAAGCTTCTGCACTATTAACAATCATTTCTAGCGCGCAATGCGTGTAAACGGCGTTCAATTCAGGTTTTTAGCTCCAAAGAGGCTCTAGAAACGAAAACCTCGGGACAGGATGAAGGCGAGCACGATCAAAAACTCCAGTCGCCCAAGCACCATCAGCACCCCAGATGTTATGAGCATCCCGGGGCTCATTGCACCGTAGCCAGCAAATTTTGGGTCCATGATTTCTGGCATGGGACCAGCATTTGTGACGCTCGCCAGACTAACGGAGATAGCCGTTAAGAACGGCATTTGCAGGGCGCTAAGAATAAGCGACCCAATTGCAATACTGCCAGCGATTACAAGCACCAAGGACCAGATGCCAAGCATATCTGAAACCCGGATAATGCGCCCGTCATACTCCACGTTGGTCACCCGATTTGGGCTTCCCAGACGCGCCAGCTCGGTATTGACGAACCTATCGATCAAAAGTGCTCTTAGAATTTTGATGCCACCGGTTGTGGAGCCAGCCATTCCGCCTATGACGCATAAGCTGAGCAACAAAATACCAACCGAAAGAGAGGCCGTTTGTGTGCCGAGGGGCGACAAGCCCGACGTGGTTACTGCGGAGATAGCGAGAAAGGCTGTATCCGTGAGATTTGGAATGCTTAGGCTGATGTCGCCTGCAATGACCGAAACAGCAAACATTGCAAGCATGGCCAAGACGATCATTCTCAGCAATCCACGCATCTCCACAGCGCTAATACTGCGGGTTACCTGCCCTCGTAGGGCACCATAGTGGAGTGTGAAATTCATGGCGCCCATAACCAAAATAAGGGCTAAAAAACCCTTAGGCGCGAGGCCGCTAATGCCTGCTAGACCTTGCTCAAGAGGGACATAAGCACCTGTTGCCAAACCTGCCATTGCCAGGGGTAAAGCAAGCCCGGCTGGCACGCCACTGATCAGCAAGACAAGGGCCGCAGCGGCAGTTAAAGATATATACAAGAGGCCCAAAATCCGCGCTGTAGCGATCGTTCGGTGATAGAAGCTGCGCGTTTCTAGTCGCGGCAACACATTCACCGCAAAACGCATTCCAGCAATGTTCAAGATTGGCTGAATGGATAAAGCAAAACAGATGAAGAGCCAGCCGCCGACCCACTCTACCGCACAGCGCCACACGACCAATGCACTGCTCAACGTCGACGGTAGACCAATCGCTGAAGCGCTGGTTGTTGTGAGAGCGCTCATAGACTCAAACCAAGCGCTTACACCATCTGCTTGGCCTGCAAATAGAAATGGCACACTTACCACAAACGGACACAGCACTACGATCACTAAGGGCGCATATAGGGCTTGCGTGCGCGTTGTTCCCAAGTCATGGCCACCCGTGATGATAAGCAGGGCGATGGCGAAAAAGGCTACTAAACCGGCGTAGACAAGCCACGCCATTGGTGGAGATGCGCCTGGACGCGCAAGCGCTACGCCCCAGCACAAAAACCCGAGAACCGCGAATATCACTAAGATCCAGCCGAGCAGGCGAAAAGCGACGGTCATTTCAAACGCCCCCGATCTTTTAAAAGTACTCAAGCCTAACGGCGAAGAGTTCTTCCACCTTTTTGACCAGATCGGACATGCACAAAATCACGACCCGATCTTTTGCCTGAATCACCGTGTCAGAGCGTGCGGAAAGAACACGGCCATTGCGCAAAATAGACCCAATCCGGATGCCATCGGGCAGCTTCGCTTTTGATATCGACTGACCTACCAATGCCGATGTGTCGAGCGCCTCGGCCTCAATGATTTCCGCCTGACCATCTTCAATGGAATAAACCCCGCGGATGCGCCCGCGCCGGATTTCCCCTAAAATTTTAGACACGGTAATTTCCCTGGGGTCAATCACCACATCCAACCCAAGAGATCCCAAGAGCGGTGAAAACGCTGGATTGTTGACCAGTGTAATGGCCTTGCTCGTCCCCAGCTTCTTAGCAAGTAATCCACCGAGAATATTGACCTCATCGTCATTTGTGACACTGACAATCCGTTCGGCTTCGCTCACCCCAATCTCATCGAGCAGTTCTGAATCCAGGGCACTGCCTTGCAAGACGGCGACATTTGGCAAGAGTTGAGACAGCACTTCTGCACGATCCCGGCTGACTTCCAGAACCGAAACCGCCCGCGCCAGCCCTGCTTTTTCCAGGCCCCTTGCAAGGAAATAGCCAATGTTGCCACCGCCGGTAATGATAATGCGGCCACCGGCTTTGGTATCTTTTCCAAACACCCCAAGGGCGCGTTCAATCTGCTCGCGTCCACAGGTAAAATAGGCCTTGTCCCCCGCCAGCATCATATCGTCAGCCGCGGGAACAACGACCTTACTGCCTCGAATAAGCCCAATCACTGTCAATTCCAGGTCTGGAAAAAGCGATTGTAGCTGCCGAAGCGGCGTATCAACGACTGGACAAGCTTCGGCAATTGTCACACCCAAAGCGACAATCTCACCGCCGGCAAAGGGAACGATATCGAAAGCGCCCGGCAATTCGATACGGCGACGAATAGCATCCGCGATTTCGACTTCCGGTGAAATGATCACATCGATTGGAAGATTGTCTCTGTTGAACAAGTCCGACCACGCTTTTCCCAAATAGGCTTGGTTGCGTACGCGTGCAATTTTTGTCGGCACATTAAACAAGGAATGGGCTACCTGGCATGCAACCATGTTGACTTCATCGGACACGGTCACAGCAATAATCATGTCCGCTTCAGCGGCATTTGCTTCGTCCAACACCTCAGGAGAGGATGCAAAGCCAACCAAGCCTTGTACATCCAAGGTCTCTGTCATGTTTTGGACAAGCTCAACAGATTGATCGATAACCAGCACATCATTGCGCTGTTGGCTGAGCCGACGTGCAATAGAATAGCCCACACGGCCTGCGCCGCAGACGATGACCCGCATTCTTTCGCCCCGATTTTACCCTTCGCTGCCCGCAGGATCGCGTCGCGACATCGTTAGGCCAAGCGACTTCAATTTTCTATGTAATGCTGAACGCTCCATTCCCACAAAGGCAGCAGTTTTGGATATATTTCCAGAAAAGCGGCGAATTTGCACTTTAAGATATTCGCGTTCAAAGGCCTCACGGGCTTCCCGCAATGAGGACGTGACAATGTTGACTTGTGAGTTGACCTGCATCAGCTGACTTGTGTCCGCTGACAGCTCAGCAGGCAGAGACTCTGCGGTGAGAAGCATTTCATCGTCGCCAGCCAGTATGATCATGCGCTCCAATACATTGCGGAGTTGGCGCACATTTCCTGGCCATTCATAGGCTTGGAGCGCAGCCATTACATCATCGCTTAGTTTCAGTTGCTGGCCACCGGAACGGCGATTGACGTCCAGAGTAGACAGAAACTGATTGGCAAGCTCGGGAATATCCTCGCGGCGATTGCGCAGCGCGGGAATCGGGATCGGGACAACGCCTAACCTGTGGTAAAGATCTTCGCGAAAAGCACCTACGGAGATAAGTTCAGTTAAGTCCCGTGAGGTCGCGCTGATGAAGCGCACATCTACGTTCACTTTGGTGCGCCCGCCAAGACGTTCAAAACTTTGATCTGTCAAAACGCGAAGGATTTTGGCCTGGGTATCGCGCGGCATGTCCGCAACTTCGTCAAGGAACAGAATGCCACCATGAGCGCGTTCTAGCAGCCCCGGCCTGACCACTTCGCCATTTTGCTCAATGCCGAACAATTCCGCTTCCATGCGATCAGGTTCAATGTTGGCGGCGCTCGCCACGATAAAGGGCTGATGCCCGCGCGGCGAAAAGGCATGTAGCATCCTTGCGGCCACTTCTTTTCCCGATCCAGGCGGCCCAGAGATCAAAACGCGACTGTTCGTCTTGGCAACACGCTGTATGAGAGCACGGGTTTGATTGATGCTGGATGAGCCGCCCGTCAGCTCATCATGAATGCCTGCGCGTTGGCGCAATTCTTCGTTTTCACGCGCTAACCGTTCCGCTTCGGTGGCGCGTTGCACCATCACCAGCAAATGATCACTTTGAAACGGTTTTTCAATGAAATCATAGGCGCCGCGCTTGATAGCCGATACTGCTGTTTCAACATTTCCATGGCCGCTGATAATGATCACCGGCAGGCTAGCATCACTGGTCTTGATGCGGTCTAAGACTTCCAAACCATCGAGTTCCGAACCCTGCAGCCAAATATCCAAAACAACCAGAGAGGGGCGGCGTTCGGCAACTGCGTTGAGCGCTTCGGTACTCGTTAGCGCTGTCCTGGTTTCATATCCTTCATCGCTCAGAATGCCGGATATGAGGTCACAAATATCCTGTTCATCATCAACAACTAAGATATCAAGCGCCACTACAAGACTCCCACGGTGGGTCGCGGCGCTTCGCCAGCTTCGCGATAGCGCCGATATCGTGCTTCCAGAGCGTCAATCGAAAACGTCAGGCCGACCTGAGCGCCCCCGCTCTGCGCATCCGTGAGTGTGATATCCGCGCCGTGATCCTCTAAAATCTTTTTCACAATCGCGAGCCCGAGACCGGTGCCTTTGGTGCGGGTCGTCACATAAGGTTCCATCAATTTTGCTCGTTCAGCGACAGGCAAGCCGCGACCATTATCACAGACACAAACGGTGATCCGGTCCTCATTCGCATTCATGGAAATGGAGATTTCCGCCTCGCCATCCAATTCCCCGGCATCGCGCTTGCCATTGATACTCTCAAGCGCGTTCTTCAAGATATTCGTTACCGCCTGGGCAATCAGTCGCCTATCACATGGCACTTCAATGGGGGCATTGGGCAAGACAACGCTGAAAGTCACATCCGGGTTAGCAACTTCATGCAGGAAGACAGACTGGCGCACAACATCGCGCAAGTCGTCGCGGCGAAAAACCGGTGCGGGCATACGCGCGAAGGAAGAGAACTCGTCCACCATATTGCGTAAGTCACTCACTTGCCGAATGATGGTTTCCGTGCAGCGCTCAAAGGTTGCTGGGTCACTCTCGATCTGTTCCAAATATTTTCGCTGCAGTCTTTCCGCCGATAACTGGATGGGCGTTAGCGGGTTTTTGATTTCATGGGCAATCCGGCGCGCCACATCTGCCCATGCGGCCCTACGCTGATAAGAAAGCTGCTGCGTCATATCATCAAATGTCAGCACGAAACCTGAGATTTCATTTCCATCCAGTTCGGCAGACAGCTTCACATCAAAGGTGCGCAGCGTATCACCAATCATCATCTCAACCTGGGTTTCGAGGCTGGTTTGTGGTGCGTCGAGCAACTTTTGCCGCAGCGGTTCCAGCTTTACAGCGACCTCGGCAAGCGATTTGCCCGTGACACCTCCTGCATTGCCCAATCCGAGCAAATCAACAGCCGAACGATTGATCGCATTGACAACTCCCTCGGCCGTCATGCCGATCACACCGGCCGATACGCCCTCAAGAACAGCTTCAATGAACAGTCGGCGCATTTCGAGCTCTTCATTGGTTGAGATCAGCTTTTTGCGCTGACCTTCGAGCTGACTAGTCATGCGGTTAAAAGCGCGCGAAAGCGTTCCCACTTCGTCCATTGCGCCTTCAAGCGGTACGCGGGCAGCCATGTTGCCCTGCCGAACCTGCTCCGCTGCCGCAACAAGATGCGAAATTGGCTGAGTGAGCCGCGTTGCGAACCAAAGCCCAAGCATGATTGCCGCAAGCAGCAAGGCCACAGCGATACACACCAACATCAAATTAAATCGGATCTGGGCTGCCTCACGCTGGGTCGCGAGTTGTTCATATTGCGACAAGGACGCTTTTCCGTCGATGTAGCTTGCCATCACCGTTGGGTCGACTTGCCGGCTGACATACAGGTATGTGTTGAAGAAGCCAGTTAGCTTTAACAACGCGCCAACCCGGTCCGTGTCGCGCGACACGTCATCAATCATCACAACAGCGCCGCCACTTGCACGATCAAGATCGCTGCGGGAAACCCCTTGCGAGGTCGTTGTCAGGTTAAAGCTGGCCCGGGCAAGGACAGTCATGTCGGAATCAAAAATGATCGCTTCATTCAGCGATCGAATGGCAGCCTGACGAAACACCTCTTGCTGCAATGTCTCTGCATTACCCTGATACAACAGGGATGTGCGATTGAGGTCATTGGCCATAGCAAGCAAGTCCGCTTCGATGATCTTGCGATGCTCGCGCACATAGCCTTCCGCTACCGTTGCCGCATTGTCGAGGACTGTTCGAACCCGATCCGGAAACCAGACTTGGAAGCCAAATTCAAATAGTAGCGAAGCGAATATGCCAATCAACAAGGTCGGTACAACGGCAACGCCTGCGAAAATGAGCGCAATCCGGCCATGCAGCCGCGATCCCGCCGACTGTTTGCGTCGATCTGAAATCAGATTGAATAATCGGCGGGCAATTAAGGCGGTGAGCCCCAGTATAGGCAAGATGAGAATGCCGACAACCAAGGTAATTGAGGTGCTGCGGGCGCCATTTGGCAAGGCGTCGTGGCTGCCAGATAACACGCTATACGCAAATACACCGGCACAAATCGCTACAACAGCAAGGAGAAGTTCTAGTTTAGGCGCCAGATCCACCCGGCGTGTCCAGCGCACAAAACGCATCCAGCGAGAGCTGCTAAACGGCTGCGACCCCGCTTGCGATTGCTCGGTCGGTTGGCTGACATTCTCAAAGACGTGGTAGCTTTGGGGCATAGCCAAAATCCTTACGCCACCTGAAGCACTGTTGCAACAGAACAACACCAAAAGGCCATAAGCAACACATTTGGCAAACGTCTGACTAGGCTCTGGAACCTCGTGTCGGCATCATATCGTGATCCTGAAGTTTTTTGCGCAACGTATTGCGGTTTAAGCCCAGCAGTTTGGCCGCCTTGAGTTGGTTACCAGAGCAAGCATTGAGCGTGCGGGTTAAAAGCGGCCTTTCTATTTCGCGAACGATGCGACTGTATAGCCCATCTGGAGGCAATTGATCTCCATGGGCTTTAAAGTAGCGGGAAATGATACGATCGACCGCCATTGCCAGGCTTTCATCGGCCACTGCTCCGATCGTTTCGATATCACCGCCCCGTCCACCACGCGCGTTGCTCAGCGCGCTCTCGACCATGCCAGACGTAATGACTTCCTCGGGATATAGCGCAACAATACGGCGGATCAGATTTTGCAGCTCGCGGATGTTGCCAGGCCAATGATGGCTCATCAGGCGCTCAACAGCATCGGAGCCGAAGGATTTGCGCGGCATCCCGTCTTCTTCCATTTTATAGAGAAAATGATGGAATAGATCAGGTATATCTTCCAGGCGTTCGCGCAGCGGCGGCAAATGCATTGGGATAACGTTCAGCCGAAAATAGAGATCTTCGCGAAACTGTTTTGCTGCCACCATAGACGGCAGGTTTTGGTGGGTTGCTGCGATGACCCTTACATCTGTCTTGATGGATGACGCAGCGCCAACGGGGACGAACTCACCTTCTTGCAGCACGCGCAGGAGCCGCGTTTGCGCTTCCAGAGGCATGTCCCCGATTTCATCCAGAAACAGCGTTCCGCCTTGGGCAATTGCAAATTTTCCCTGCGTTCGGGTATGCGCGCCAGTAAAGGCACCGCGCTCATGACCAAAGAGCTCACTTTCGATGAGGTCTTTAGGAATGGCCGCCATATTAAGGCCGACGAATTTGCACCGCGAACGCCGACCCATCTCATGAATGGCCCTTGCGACCAGCTCTTTGCCAGTGCCACTTTCTCCAGTGATCATGACCGTCAAATCATTGCCAACCACTTTCGCAATGATGCGGAAAACCTCCTGCATCGCTGGTGACCGGCCGATAATCGGCAAACCTTCATTGACCGGCACAGTATTCTCAGCTGCCGCATCAGCGCGCTGGCGCCCGGCCATGGCGGTCGCCACGATGCGCCGCAAATCCCCTAGGTCAAACGGTTTGGGAAGGTATTCATAAGCGCCAACTTCCTGCGCTTTGATGGCGGTATCGAGCGTGTTTTGCGCGCTCATGATGATGACGGGTAAATCTGGCCGTTTTTCATTGATTTGGGGAACGAGATCGAGACCATTCGCATCCGGCATTACGACGTCGGTAATAACAACGTCGCCGAGCCCCTTATCGACCCAGGTCCAAAGCTGAGCGCCGCTGCCCGTGGCACGCACGTCAAAATCGGCCTTTGTTAAGGCTCGACTTACAACTGTGCGGATCGCCGCGTCATCATCCGCAACTAAAACAACTTTCTGGGTCAACGCGAGCCATCCTTTTGTTCTGCCCAAGCAGGCAAAAGTGCCTTGAAATAGGTGAGGTTATCAATGCGCTCAAAGCTTACAAAACCTTGGTGATCGCTGCTGATCTTTGCCGCCAGGGCGCGGCCGAGCCCTTGTCCGTTCTTTTTGCTG
>ERZ1740067.862-NODE-862-length-22756-cov-17.409057_pt1 | contig 22756 bp, 16 predicted proteins | sample MGYA00581736_ERZ1740067 | MGnify/ENA primary metagenome ERZ1740067 (study PRJEB43018, sample SAMN04849236) | marine metagenome | isolation source: floating plastic debris | place: Pacific Ocean | collected 2008-08-27 | study: EMG produced TPA metagenomics... | reverse complement strand
CAGGTTCCACTACCACTCCGCCATCCTGACTTCCTCTCCTAATCCTGCAACGCCATTCTTCGCTTTGGCGCCAGCAATGTGTTTTTTAAGGGATCGTGGTTCATGGGTTGGGTAGAAATACCTTGCTGCTAGACGGTAAAATTTTTGCAGTTTGAGAAACATTACCCGTTCAGGCGCTTTTATCCATGTTGGTGATCGCATTCCATCTTTCCCAGAAAGGACACCATTTAATAGGACTTGGTCTTACCGTCTACCTACTGGGCTTCACCGCGTGCTATTTGCAGGTACTGGGAAAAAAACTTGATGAGCGATCGTCCTCAATGGCGTCTACAGATGCCAACAGGGCAAATTTTTCAACTGCGGACCCCGTAAGTTCAGGCAGTTCAGGAAAAAATTGTGAAGAAGGACGGCAATCAGCCCCATGGAAGGATGCTGCTGTTATTGTCTTTCCCCCTATCTGGTCAGAACTGCTGTGGTTCCGTCGCCTATGGCGTCGCCCGTAGACTTTTCACCTGTAGAACCGTCGTCAAACTGTTTGCGGCTGCAATTTGTATTTAAGGCGTGCCATCAATTAGGTGCCAGAAGCCTCACACAGTGGGAAGTACACGCCTTTTTGAAATAAAAAAACAGGGGCTTACGATCAAAGGATTTAGATCTTAAATGATAGCAGCCCCCAGCTATCTCTGTGGTTTCGTAGGGAAAACATCAGCACCATGTTTGTCCTGGTCGCTGTTTTGCTAGCCCTAGGCCTCAGCCTCTTTGCCATTATTAAGACCAAAGGAGATATCTGTTTCAGGGGCATATTCCACCTTTAGCTGTTCTGCCAGTGCCAGCACTGACTGATTAGGAACTTGGATATAATCGCCGTCCTGTCCATATCTCAACAACTGGGGCAAGTTTGCGACCCAATTATCTTCATTCATCACGTCAGCTACCTTATCTGCAGTGAAATTTGAGCTTTGGAGGTGTTGTGGCTGAGACGGTGGCACGTTCATAACAGTATTGTTTGTCTTATGGTCAGTTGCTTTGCAAGTAACGATCCTCAGCAATCACTGACTGTTCTATGAATCCAAGAGTGAACCATAAATTGTCATACTTAAAATTGCTGTATTTAGTTCTATCTACTGCTTGAGCTCTGCTTACAACTTGCGATCGCTCCACGAACAAACATAGTGCCAAAGTACACAGATAGAAATCACTAGCACCTTAAAAAAGGTTGTATTTGCTTAGCGGTTTAATTACGAGTAAATGCAGAGCAGTCGTCTGTAAACGTACGGTTTCAAGATAGATATTTCCGTTGAGATTCAACCCTACCTTAATCAATTTTTTGACAGCATACGTTTACTGCGACAGAAGGACTCTTATGGGGAAGGAAGTCTAGGGTGAAGGAAATAATTAAGCATAAATAAATCAGGGAGACTTACTCCCGACGATACATATTGCCCAGCTCACACACAGTACATATTGAACGATGGTCTCCTGTGCACGTTAGGTGACAGTTTGCGATGGAATCTAGAATTAGAAGCCAATTTACTATTGAAATTGAGAGTATTGAAATTGAGCTCCAATTAATAATAATTTCTGCAAAAAAACTCAAATAAAATATAAGCTAACTGTGTTAAAAATTACTTTTGTCCTTGAGTTCCCCATGGTGAAACGCGGAATGATAGTGAGGGCAGACTCACTCTGACTTCAACATGGCTCAGAAAACGTAGAATGTATTTAAAGTATAAGAAGTAAGGAGACTATGACTAACTTTGAGTACTCTTTCGAGCGTTTTTGATAAGTGTCAAACTTAGGCATAGGCAACAAGTAAGGATGGCCTTTGCTCATGTTGATATTTACCTTAAGGTGGCTTTAAAAGATGCCTGACTGGTGGCTGCAAAGTATTTTGGAACTGACGTGTATTGTTCTGCTTCTCGAATTTTAGACTTGTTTAAAGCCTGCTCTCTGATTTGTTTGGGTTTGTTTCTGGTAATGCCTACATTTAGCTAGGGGAAGTCCGTGACCAGCGCGTTTCAGTCTCAGCGATCGCCAGAAGATTCTCAAGCGCCAACCCTTGAGAAAAAAGTGACTACTGTGACCATTTTGTTGGTGGAAGATAATTCTGCCGATGTGGTGGCGATTCGGCGATCGCTACGAGGAGAAGGGGGCGATCGCTTTCAGATAATCAACGTTGACAATTTATCTGCGGCGATCGACCAGTTGCAGGGGGAAGGTGCATCTATTGGGGTGATCCTGCTGGACTTGGGACTGCCCGACAGTGATGGTGTCGGAGCGGTGCAGGAGATATCACATCATGCTCCCAAAATTCCAATTGTGGTGCTGACTGGATGTGAAGATGATGAAACAGGGCGCCAAGCGCTGCACTACGGGGCACAGGACTATTTATACAAAGGGAACTTGCGGTCTGAGACCTTGATCAAGTCCCTGAATCACGCCATTGAGCGACAGCATATTTTAGGGCGACTGCGTCGTAGCCAAACCCATCTGGAAGAGCAACAAACTTTTTTGCGATCCGTGATGGACGCCAGCCCTACCTTGATGGCCGTTAAGGATTTGGCAGGATGCTATGTGGTGGCCAATGACTCCTTGGCAGCACTCTATGGCACAACGCCCGAGCAGATGATTGGTTATCGGGAATATCACGTGAACCCTAGCCAGGCCCAGGCTCGCCATCATGAGCAAGAGGAGTTAAAAGTTGTTCAGGGCATACGGGAGCACCAAATTGACCAGGAGCCATGTCAGGACTTAAGCGGTGGAGTCCGCTGGTTGCAAAGTATTCGTCGTCCTTTATTGGGGCGATCTGGAGCAGTGGAGTGGGTCCTGGTGGTGATGACTGACATCACGGCACGTCAGGAGGCGGAGCGATCCCTATGGGAACAGGCAGAGCGATCGCGCCTTTTGGGGCAGCTAACCTACCAAATTCGTGAATCACTACAGCTGCCGGATATTTTACAAACGGCGGCTAGCCAGGTGCGGCGATTTCTCCAGGTGGATCGGGTTATGATTTATAGCCTAATGCGGCGGGAAGTTGTGGATCTGAAGGCGGCGGACTGCGGAAAAGGTTATGGAATTTTAGAGGATGGTGGCGCGGCACTGGCTCCCATGTATAAATTTTGGGCGGTGCAAAGGGCCATGCAAAGGGTTGAGCAAGAGCCCCTGCACGGGGCCGTTGGCTTTGAATCGCGGGAGCAAATCGTTGAAGGCGTTAGTAGCTTGATCAAAGCTGGGGAAGGGCTTTCGTCAAATTCGGTCCTAGCTCAAATTGAGGCGTTGAGGGTGCGATCGCTGCTGGTGGTGCCCATTTTGAAAGGGGAGTATTTTCTTCGGGAGCAGCATCTACAGGCTCAGATTGGCGAGTCTGACGAGCTGGTGGGACTTTCGCCGAGTAATTTGCCCATGGACTTTATTGATGAAGGGGATTTAGATGCGGAAAACTTAAATCAGCAAAGTACAAATCAGCAAACTGCAAATCAGCAAACTGTAAATCAGCAAAGTCAGGACATAGAAGGCGATGCACAAGCTGTTGTGGCGCGGGGGCGATTATGGGGGGTGTTGGTGGCTCACCACTGCGCCGACGAGCGGCATTGGCCGCAGTGGGAGCAGGATTTTTTGCGTAATCTGTCGGAACAACTGGAGATCGCTATTCAGCAAGCCACTTTGTACGATCACTTGAGCAAGGTGAATCGCAAGCTAGAGCAGTTGGCGACGATGGATGGACTAACGGGGATTCCCAATCGTCGTTTTTTCGATCAAACGCTGCACCAAGAATGGAGTCGTGGACAACGCAGCGGTCAGCCTTTGGCGTTAATTGTGACGGATATTGATTTTTTTAAGCCTTACAACGACCACTACGGCCATCTAGCGGGAGACGATTGTTTACAGCAGGTGGCTCAGGCGTTGGCTAAGGTGGCTCGGCGGTCAACGGATTTGGCTTTCCGCTACGGAGGCGAAGAGTTTGCAATTATTTTGCCCAACACGACGATGCTGGGGGCGATCGCCGTTGCCCAGCAAGTTCTAGATCATCTGTGGAGTTTGTCCCTCGAGCACGCCCACTCTAAGGTGGCGAACCAAGTCACCCTAAGTTTGGGGATAGCCAGCTTTTTACCGTCATCACAACAGGACCCAGGTGACTTGATTCGGCGGGCAGATCAGGCATTGTTTATGGCCAAAGAAGCTGGGCGCAATCGAGCGATCGCCCTTGGTGACGCCTTAGAGGACCTACGTCCTATCCAGGTGCTCCACCCTCACGCCAACGAAAACCCCAGCGTTGACACATAACGCTGGGGTCTGAATGAGCCTTTGACGGTTCTTTATTTATAGATGTCCTTGCCAGGAAAAATGAGGGAAAACCCATTTAGCCGAAGCGACCGCTCACATACTCTTGGGTGTCCTGCTGCTGGGGGTTGTGGAAAATATTTTCCGTGCGGTCGTACTCCACCAAATACCCCATCTTGCCGCCACTATCGGTGGGCTTCGCATTGAAAAAGGCGGTGTAATCACTCACTCGGGACGCCTGCTGCATATTGTGAGTGACGATCACAATGGTGTAGTTCTTTGTCAGCTCTTTGATTAACTCCTCCACCCGCAAGGTGGAAATAGGATCCAACGCTGAACAGGGTTCGTCCATTAAAATCACTTCCGGCTGAATGGCGATCGCCCGGGCAATGCACAGTCGCTGCTGTTGTCCCCCTGACAACGCCAGTCCACTTTCTTTGAGCTTGTCTTTCACTTCGTCCCAAATGGCCGCCTGCTGGAGCGATCGCTCCACCAATTCATCCATATCTCCCTGGTAACCATTAATTCGAGCACCGAAGGCAATATTTTCGTAAATAGATTTAGGAAACGGATTCGGCTTCTGGAACACCATTCCCACCTGGCGGCGCAAATCCACCGGGTCCACTGACGAGTCGTAAATATCCACGTTGTTAAACGTAATCCGCCCATCCATTTTCGCTCCGGCTACCAGATCGTTCATCCGGTTGAAACAGCGCAAAATCGTGCTTTTTCCGCAGCCCGATGGACCGATAAACGCCACCACGCGATTGCGTGGAATATTTAAATAAACGTTTTTAACCGCAGTATTGCCGCTGTAGGACACGCTAACCTGTTCGGCCTGAAGCACCGCTTCCATTTGCCCATCCATGGCTAACTTCTCCTGCCCTTGCGAATCTCTAAGACGCGTCATGATTTAAACTCCAAAAGCATTACGCAGTAAAAAATACAAGCCTTTAAAAAGAAAGAATTCTGAGTGGCTATGGGTGCGGTGTGAAACCCAGTTCGGTGGCAGATCCCACTAAAGTCACAGCCCCAGAAACGCGCCTCTTAGTGACGCCGTTGTAGGTAGTTACGCAGTAGCACCGCCGATGAATTCATCAGCAACAGCACCCCCAACAACACAATGATTCCCGCCGCCGAGTTGGTATGGAATGCCTCTTGGGGGCGCGACACCCAGTTAAATACTTGAATGGGCAACACCGTAAAAGGACTTTGTAGGTTCTCCGGCAGAAAGGAAATAAACGTCAGCGCTCCAATGGTAATTAACGGTGCCGTTTCGCCAATCGCCCGTGACAGGGCCAAAATCGTTCCCGTTAAAATTCCCGGCAGCGCCAGGGGAAACACTTGATTGCACACCACCTGCCATCGGGTAGCTCCCAGGGCGAATCCCGCCTGGCGAAGGCTATCTGGTACCGCCCGCAACGACTCACGGGTAGCCACAATCACCACCGGCAAAATCAACAAAGCTAACGTCAGCGCCCCTGACAAAATACTGCGCCCGCCAGTAATAGGCCCCAGCCAACGCACAAATACCTGAAGCCCCAACAGTCCATAAATAATCGATGGAACCCCAGCCAAATTGTTGATATTGATTTCGATCGCCCGGGCAAACCAGCTGTCTTCGGCAAATTCTTCCAAGTAGATACCGGCCCCTACCCCCAGGGGAAAGGACACCACCGCCACAATCACCATGACCCAGATGGTGCCCACCAGCGCGGACAACAAACCCGCCTGTTCTGGCCTACGGGATGGGAATGACGTTAAAAAATCCCAGCTTAGGCGCCCCACACCATCTACCAGCACATCGCCAATCAACACTGCTAGTACCAGCACCAGCACCACTACGGCAGTCCAAGCCGCCGCCGAGAAAACACTGTCAATGCGGTAACGCTTGTTTAACTGGCTGTCAAATAATCCTTTGTCGTTGCCGCCGAGGGGCGATCGCGAAGGATCCGATGTTAAATTCGCCATTATTCGTACTTCTCCCGGAAGCGACGGACAAACCAAAAGCTAAAAATATTCAAAATCAGCGTCAGTACAAAGAGGCTCATACCAACGGCATAAATAGTTCTGTAAGCCAGAGATCCAGCGGGAGTGTCCCCCAAACTCGCCTGCACGATAAACGCAGTCATTGCCATCACCGGCACAAAAGGATTAAGCCCCAATCGAGGGTTTTGCCCCGCCGCCAAAGTGACAATCATGGTTTCCCCGATCGCCCGAGACACCGCCAAAATCACTGACGACACAATCCCCGACAGCGCCGCTGGCAACACCACCGAAATAATGGTTTCCCGCTTTGTTGCCCCCAAGGCATAGGCTCCATCGCGCAAACTTTGGGGCACCGCCGAAATGGCATCTTCGCTGAGGGAAGCCACCAAAGGCGTAATCGAAATACCCAACACAACCCCGGCACTTAAAGCATTAAAGCCTTCAAGCTCAGGAATAATCGACTGTAAAAATGGCGTAACCAGCAAAAGGGCAAAGTAGCCGAAAACCACCGATGGAATTCCCGCCAAAATTTCCAGTAGCGGCTTGAGAATACTTCGCACCTTTGGCGAGGCATATTCACTCAGGCAAATAGCCGACAGTAAACCCAGCGGCAATGCTACGGAAATTGCGATTCCTGACAGCATTACTGTGGCGCTAACCAGCACAAAAATCCCAAACTGGGCGCTGGAAAACAGCGGCGTCCACTTGGAGTCTGTCAGGAAATTAATAATAGAAACTTCCCGAAAGAATTCGAAAGTCTCGAAGATTAGCGTTGCAATAATTCCTATTGTTGTGGCAACAGAAACCAGGGCAAACAGGCCGAAGATTAACTTTACAGCCAGCTCAATTCGACGATTTAAAATTCGGGCTGGCTTCCACAAACTTGTGTCGTTCACAGGAATAACACTCATAACTTAGGTCAACGCGTCGCCCTCGGCATCACGCGCATTTTGGACCTAACCTTCCCACAACAATAGGACGGCTAATCCATGGGCATCTTACTGCACTGGCGGCATATTTAGACATATTCAAATAGCCACCAGCACCAAACTCTATAGATTGCCAACGATAAACAAAACCTGTTAATTAACTTGATCAATCTTTGGGTTTCTCAGAGACCATTATCAATGTTGTAATAACTTAAGAGGTGTCATTAATTAAGCTACAGGAGCAATTAAGCTACAAAAGCTTTAATCCGTAAACAGTGCATGATCTCTGGAATAAGGAAAAGCTCAAGGCTAAAGCTCAAAAAACTGCTGATTTTGACCCTTGGTTAATAACAGACCTTGGGGACCAAGTTTTATTTAATAGGATTTCTGTCCTCTGCATTTTTTGCGAAAGGATACCGTTATGCCCGAAACCTTAGAGGAGGTAATAAAAAGGGCGAGAGACATTTATTGGTTGGCTTAAGTCTGCCCCTCAAAGGTTAAAAATACCCCCCAGAAACCGTTAAATTGCCCTCAAAGAAACCCCCCGAAAAACTGATGTGTTGTTTCGGGGGAGATTTCGTACTACTACACAGAAAGTTGACGATTAGCTCATGCTAAAAGCTCACTTTACAGCTTGTCGCTTAGCTTGACGCCAACGGAAGAACCGCCTTCGAAAATGCTGCCAGGGGTGGCGGCACCAAAACGGTCAATAGCCTTAGACGCTAGGTCAGCGGGTAGGGGAACGTAACCAACCTCAGATATCAAGTTCTCGTTATCCTTCGCCAAGTGGAAGTCAATGAAAGCCTTGACTGCAGGCTTTTCTTCCAAGGACTTGGTGCTGACGTAGATGAAGATGGGACGTGCTAGGGGATTGTAGGTACCATCGGCAATGCTTTCTTCAGCGGGGGCAACGCACTCACCGTCAGCATTTTCGATTTTAACCACGGTCAATTTGTCCTTGTTTTCGGCGTAGTAGGCATAGCCGAAGAAGCCCAAACCGCCAGAATCAGAGGTGACCCCTTGGACGATAACGTTGTCGTCCTCAGAAGCAGTGTAGTCACCGCGGCTTTCGCCTTCTTCACCGGTGGTGGCGTCGGTGAAGTAGTCATAGGTACCGGAATCAGTACCAGGACCGTAAAGGCTTAGCTCCGTATCAGGGAAGTCGGAGCGAACTTGGTTCCAGTTGTTGATGGCCCCTTCTGCATCGGGTGCCCACATTTTCCCAAGCTCTTCGGGCTTTAAGCAGGCTGCCCAATCATTCTCGGTGCTGACAACCACAGACAAACCGTCGAAAGCAACGGGAAGTTCCACAAAGTCAATGCCGTTTTCGGTGCAAATGTCGATTTCCGACTGCTTAATGGGGCGAGAGGCATTAGAAACGTCGGTTTCGCCCACACAAAATTTCTTAAATCCGCCGCCACTACCGGATACACCCACGGTGACGCGGCTTTCAGGGTTGGCTTTCATAAATTCTTCCGCCATTGCCTCGGAAATGGGAAAGACGGTGCTGGATCCATCTACTAGAACGTCACCGCTGACACCGCCGCCTGCTGCTGCTCCAGACTCTTCACCTTCGGAAGTTGCGGCTGAATCTTCACCACCGCTGCCACCGCAGGCAACTAGAGATAGGGCCAGGCAGCCCGCAAGAAAACGAATGGATTGTTGCTTAAACTGCATTGCGAAACTCAAAGTTGACTTTTCTTTTTCTTGTGATGCGATGAAAAAGTGGAAGCGAAGCCTGGGCGCAGCCACCACAAATTCAGTGAGTTAATTACCCTATTAATGAGTAATTGAAGTGGTTTTCTTTTGTCAAGTTAAGGTATGGTTAATGATCGATTATTTATATATTAAATAATCTGAGATTCCTTTTATTCCGTTGTTTTTATTGCGGTTTATGGGGTGATCGCTCCATCTTTCTCAGGTCTTGAATACATGAATTTCTGTGATTTTGTGTATTTTTAGTGCAACGATCTAGGAGTTTTGGGAGGTAATGAATTTGAATCGTCAAAACAAACGGCGCTGGAAATATGAAATATTTGCGAATACTTCTTGCAGATATTTTATGGACTGGACTGTTCTGGTCCATAAAATTGCCAGTAGTTGTAAGCAGCGTAGGCAAGGGTAATGATGCCGGTGGCGATCGCCTGTTCGTCGGGATCAAATTTGGGGTGATGTAGGGGGTAGTTGGGGCGATCGTTCCAGCCCACGCCTAGGCGAAACATAGAGCCAGGGGCTTGGTTCAAATACACCGCAAAATCCTCTGCCCCCAGGGAAGGATCGGGCAAAATTTCGATTTGAGCATCGCCGAGGGCCTGGCGAGCGGATCGTTCCAAAATTTGAGTTAGGGCAGGATCGTTTTGGACGGAGGGCACACACACGTCGTAGTTCACTTGACAGCGGGCGCCATAAATCTGGCAAATTTGGGTGGCAATATTGGTGATCCACTGGGGCAAGGTGGCGGTGGTTTCCGGATGGAGCGATCGCACAGTGCCCACTAGCCGTACCCGATCCGCAATGATATTGGGAGCTCGCCCTCCTTCGATTTGCCCAAAGGTGAGCACCACCGGGCGCAATGGATTGTGGGTGCGGCTGATGCTTTGTTGGAGGGTGGTAATTACCTGGGCGGCAATCCAAATAGCGTCGATGGCTTCATGGGGGCGGGCGCCATGTCCCGATTCCCCCTCGATAATGATTTCCAAATCATCGGCGGCAGCGGTGAGGGCCCCGTAGCGAATACCGATAGAACCGCCGGGGATCGAGGGAAACACATGGAGAGAAAAAATACCGTCCACGTCATCCATGGTGTTTTCGTCTACCATCCACTGGGCGCCCTTGGCAATTTCTTCAGCGGGCTGAAAGAGGAAGCGGGCGTTACAGGGAATTTCAGCCTGGAGCTGGGCAAGCACCATGGCGGTGCCCAGACCAACGGTGGTGTGTATGTCGTGACCGCAGGCGTGCATAATGCCAGAAAATACCGAGTCGAACACCACACGGGTACGCTCTTGGATCGGCAAGGCGTCCATATCGGTGCGAATTCCCAGGAGGGGGCGATCGCGATCGCTCTGAATCTCCGCTGTCAGTCCGGTTTTGCCAATACCTTCCTTCACGGGAATGCCGGCCGCTGACAGGACTCCAGCCACGTAGGCAGCGGTTTGGTACTCTTTGCCGCTAAGTTCAGGATGGGCGTGGAGGTGGCGGCGAATTTCCAAAAAACGCGGATTAAGGCGGGCGACAATATCTTTGATTTCCGCCAGAACGGCGCTGCTTGAGGAGGTCACAGGAAATTGCAACGAAGCCATAGGATTAGAAACTTAGAACGCTAGAAAGTGGACGGCAATGGGAAAGAGAAGAGGCGGTATAAAGCACTGATATGGGAAAGCAGTTTCAGAAAGTATGATCGGCTCTCGAATGGGTAGAACAGTCAGCAAGCCCTGAGGGTCATCGTTCGCGAAGGGTGGGCAAAGTGGGCAAAGCCAATGGTGCAGATTTTGCTTCGATTGCGTGCCTCACACGTGCCTCAAAATTGTCCTGTCTTTTATCGAGCTGACCATAGTTCCCTAAGGGCAACTTAAGGACCACTTAAGCGAAACTTTTTTTACGACTACTCTTAAGGGAGCTTTGCGTAAGTTCTGACTGCAATGATTTGTTTGGCGGCAATTTGGAAGGAGGTGGTCAAGCACGACATTGTTGCGGGTGAGCGACTATTTTCGGCTAGGGCGTGTCATCCAGCGAGCACCAGAAGCCTTACATCGTGGGGAGTAAACGTCTTTCTAAAGCAAAAGGCGCTAGGGGCTAAAATCCTCACGGCTACGAGCTTTGAGGCTTAAATGATCACAGCCCTCAGTATTCTTAACGAATATTTTCGAGTGATTTTCCTAGGGTGTATTTTGCCGGGCTATATAGTACGAGGGTGCAACGTTGTGCTGATTTTCCGGACATTCAACCTATGGCTAGTGCAGAATATGGAAAGCCGGATATACCGTCGAGAAATAATGGCGACGTAAGCGGCTAACACTGCAAGCCTAAGCAATTAAATCCGGGTAATTACCGGTTAGTTGTTTCTTGTTATTTTCCGGGACGGATGCCGGCTGGGGTCATCAATACTGCGATTACACCGTAAGTATTTCCTTTACGTATCTATTTTTTCGTATTGGGATTCGCCTGTAGATTTGCCAACTTGTCGAGACTTTATGGCCACCTACTCTTCGCCAATCGACTTTCCCGTTACCTTTGCCGATGAGGGGGCCATTTTGTTGATCCCCGAACGCCTGTGCGTTACTGAAGCCGTTGCCTTTAAAGATATTTGCGCTCAGCTTTGCCAACGATCGCCCCGCCCTCGATCCATTATTTTGGATCTGCGCCACACGGTGTTTATAGATAGCAGCGGTATTGGGGCGATCGTTACCAGTTACAAGGGCGCTGGCGCCGTTCAAATCCCCCTAAAGCTTCGGGAAGCGGGACCCCAGGTGATGGCGGTACTGGCCCTTACCGGATTGGACGCTGTTTTGGATGTGCAACCAGCTCCCCAGGTGGGTTCCAAAATCGATGGACGCCGGCGAGAAGAGGCATTGCCAAATACCCATCCGTCGGTGCGATCTCTGGTAAAGCGGATTATGGATATTGTGGGATCCTTAATTGGGCTGGTGGTGACGGGGATTTTAGCCATTCCCATTGCGATCGCCATCCGCATTGATAGCCCCGGTCCCATTTTCTTTTCCCAGGAACGCTGCGGCTGGCTGGGCAAGCGCTTTCGTCTATGGAAATTTCGGTCTATGGTGCCTGACGCCGAGGCCCGCCGTCATGAGGTGGAAAATCAGGCGGAGGGGGCGTTTTTTAAAAACGACTGTGATCCTCGCATTACACCGGTGGGGCGGTTTTTGCGCCGTACCAGCCTGGATGAGCTGCCCCAGTTTTGGAATGTTCTGAAAGGGGAGATGAGTTTGGTGGGAACTCGACCGCCCACCCCCGACGAAGTGGCCCATTATGAAGTACCCCAGTGGCAGCGGCTGGATGTGCGGCCGGGAATGACGGGAGAATGGCAGGTGAATGGGCGATCGCAGGTTAAAAACTTCGAAGACGTGATTCGCCTGGATTTGGCTTACCAAGAAAATTGGAGCCTTGGGCATGATCTCAAGCTAATTTTTAAAACAGTTTGGATCCTATTTCAAAAAAACAGCGGCGCTATGTAGAGGGGACAGGGGTTGCGACGGCGAAATTGGCGGCAAAAGTTTGATAAGTTGACGCGCGGAGGAGCAGGACGACGCTTTTTACTAACGCCGCCCCGGTGTGCTAAGTGTCTGAGTCGATCCTCGCGACGACAGTGGTTGCGACTGCAGCAATGGTTAAAAGGTAAGCCTAGGAATAATCAGCCAAGGGTCGTGGCGGAGCCTAGGGCTGACCAGCGAGCTCCCAATCGAGTGGAGCGGTTTAACTGTCCCAGCCAAGTGGACGCAGTGCCGCAAATTTTGGCGTGGCTTGAGGGGTTGAACCTAAAATTATCGGCGGCGGCAACGTGGGAGTGTCGCATTATTTTGGTGGAGGCGTTTACCAATGCGGTGCGCCATGCCCACAAGGATCGAGGTGGTGAGTCGAAGCCTCTATTTGTGGGGCTAATCATTGAGGTGTGGGAAAGCTGGATTGAAATTCAAGTGTGGGATACAGGGGAGCCCTTTGATATGCCCAGGGTGCTAGAAACCATGCGGCGGCAAAATGAAGCGGAGCCGTTGCGCTATGGATCGGGGCGAGGGTTACTGCTAATGGAACAGGTATCGGATCAGCTAGCCTACGAACGCCGGGGCGATCGCAATTGTCTAATTGCTCGAAAGAAGCTGGGCGATCGTCAACGCTGATACCCCCTTGCCCTTGAAAAGCCCCTCTATCTGAAACAGCCTGAACCTTTTTCGAGCGGCGAGCCATATGTCAAAAAACTAAGAGCACCTACTCCCCACTACGTAAGGCTACTGGTGCTCAATGATGAAACGCCCTAAACCCAGGCAAAAAGGGTGAAGATCTACCCTTAACCCTCTTTTAGGAAGGAGGGGAATTAAAAAGGGGAGACCTTCCGCCACTGTCCACGCCCTATGAACGCTGGCGAGAGGCCAGCTTTTCAGAGACTTCCTGAGCTTCCCGTAGCAAATCATCCAAAGCCCCACTCTCTTCATTCTGGGTCGGCAGCAGGTTCTTTGCCTGTAGGGTCATATGAAGCTGCATATCTGCCACATAGCTACCAACACCTTCGCGAGAGGAGCGAGAAAAATCTTTTAGGGCGATGGAGTTGATATTGCTCTTCATTAAAGTGCTCCTAACGGGTAGCAATGGTGTTGGGGCGACACTGACTATAGGTGCTGCTGACGTACTTACGAACAAATTCTTTTTGTGCACACAGCAATTCATGCACAAAGTCTAATTCTTACGCCAGCCCAGTGGGTTTCTATCTCAGCTCAAATAGAAATTAACATGGGGTCTTAAACGGTTAAATTACAGCGCAACGATCTTTAACGAATGTTATCTCCTGCCATAGAGGCTGCTAATTCTCAATTGTCCAATACTCAAGGGGCTAGCTCTACTCCGTTAACGGCGATCGCCCCCTTCCCATGGATTTCAAACGACCGGTGGCTGCAATCAGTGGAAGCGGCGGTAAAAGAGGTGATTGCCCCACAAGCCGCTCAGCTTGACCGGCATCCCCAAGTCCTACGGGAGGCGTTTGATTGGTTGGGGCAGCAGGGATGGCTACACCTGCGCGGGGGCGTTAACGGTCAAGAGTTAAGCGACCTGCACATGGGGCAGTTTCGGGAGGTGCTGGCGCGATATTCGGGATCGCTGACGTTTTTGCAAATTCAACACCAAAGCGCTGGAGCCATGGTGGGCAGCAGTAAAAATCTGGCGCTGCGGGAAGCAGTTTTGCCGAGATTGGCCACGGGGGAATGTGCCCTGGGCATTGGCTATTCCCATTTACGGCGATCGCCCTCTCCAGTAACGGCGAGGTCAGTTCCTGGTGGCTACACATTATCGGGAACGATGCCGTGGGTAACCGGATGGGGGTGTTTTGAGGCCTTTGTGGGAGCAGCGGCCTTAGAAGACGGTGGCTCAGTATTTGGGTTGGTTCCCTTCGGTGGTGAAATAACCCAAAATGATGGTCGCCTCAGCTTTGGGGAGCCCATGGAACTGGCGGCGTTTAGCGCCACCCAAACGGTGACCGTTAGCTTCGACGATTGGTTTTTGGCGGATGATCAGGTGCTATATCGGCGATCGCCCCAGTGGATTAGTGAAAATGATCGCAAAAAGGTTCTTTCCAGCAGTTTCTTTGCCCTCGGCTGTACCCAGGGCAGCTTAGATCTATTGCAGGGATATTTGTCAAAACGCAGCGAAGTGGCAGAAACGTTGGGGGAAACCATCGAGGCGATCGCCACAGAGCTACACCAGTGTCGTCAGGTGATTTACCAGCACTATCGTAATGACCGTCCTGGTGGGGCTGAACCGTTGGACTATGGGGCGCAGCTCACTTGGCGGGGGCGGGCGATCGCCCTAGCCCTCCACGCCGCCAATATTGCCGTCATCACCAGCGGTGGCGCGGCAAATTATCGGGATCATCCTGCCCAGCGGCTCTCTCGGGAGGCGATCGTCTTTGGTGTCACCGGGCAAACCAGTGCTGTTCTCCGTACAACCCTTGAAGCACAGGGCATCTCAACACGCTAAAGTATTCGGATATGGGAATTGGGTGTGAACCCCTTATTTCCCAGCGTTTTTCTAACGTTATCTTCCAACGTTCTATCGCGGATCGCCTTTAACAATGCCAGGAATGCCAGGAATGCCAGCAAACGACTCTATTCCCAATATTCAGGCGGTACAAGCTCCTTACGGTGGCGGTCCCAGCGCCTACCGCACCCCGCCACCGGACCTACCGTCCTTGCTGCTAAAGGAGCGCATTGTTTACATGGGTATGCCCCTAGTCCCTGCGGTAGCTGAGCTAATTGTGGCGGAGCTGCTGTATCTGCAATACGAAGACCCTCAAAAGCCCATCAAGGTTTATATCAACTCCATGGGTACCTTGGGCTTTGAAAGCGACGCCTTCGCCATTTGCGACACCATGAGCTACATCAAGCCGCCGGTGCATACCATTTGCTTAGGATCCGCCGTTGGTATGGCAGCACTGCTGTTGGCAGGGGGAACAAAAGGATTCCGCGCCAGCTTACCCAACGCCAAGATTGTGTTGCAGCAGCCCCAAAGCGCCGCCCGTGGTCAAGCCACCGACATTCAAATCCAAAGCCAGGAAGTGGTTCGCACCAAAAATATGGTGGTGGACGTGATGTCCGCCTACACCGGGCAAGATCCAGATCGCATTCGTCAGGATATGAACCGTCGTTACTACATGACGCCGGACGAAGCCAAGGAATACGGCATTATCGACACGGTGCTAGATCCTCAAGCTCCCGAAGCCAAGCTTCCTCCCGTTGCCAGCAGCGGCATCGGTTAAGAAGCCTCCAGAATTTTTCGACACAACTTCCGTGATTTTCTCAGCGCAGTACTAGAACGTTTCCAGGAGCAACAGTCCTATGCCTATTGGTATTCCCCAGGTTCCCTATCGTCTTCCCGGCAGCCAATACACCCAGTGGATCAGCATTTACAACCGCCTTTACCAGGAGCGCATTATTTTCTTGGGTAAGGAAGTGGACGACGAAATTGCCAACGAAATCGTCGCCGTCATGCTGTATTTGGACTCAGAAGACTCCAGCAAAGATATTGTGCTGTACATCAACTCCCCTGGCGGTTCGGTGACGGCAGGCATGGCCATTTACGACACCATGCAGCATATTCAGTCTAATGTGGTGACCATTTGTGTCGGTCTCGCGGCGTCCATGGGGGCGTTTCTGCTGTCGGCGGGGGAAAAGGGCAAGCGGCTGGCGCTGCCCCACTCGCGGATTATGATCCACCAACCCAGTATGGGAGGCTTCCGAGGGCAGGCCACAGATATTGATATTGAGGCGAAAGAGATTCTGCGTACCCGTAAGCAGCTAGATCAGGTGCTGGCGGATAACTGCGGTAAAGGTGTGGATCAGGTTCGTAGCGATACGGAGCGGGATTATTGGTTGTCCGCTCAGGAAGCTCTTGACTATGGCTTGATTGATCGGGTAGTGGAAGACCGCAACGTTCAGAACTAGGGGTGTTTTAGGGGAGTTCTCTAGAAAAGGTGCCTCAAATTTAAGGGGCTGTCAGAAGCTTTAAGCGCTGGTGCCCCTCACTCCAATCCCCTCTCTTCCCGTAGGAGAGGGGATCTTTTATGGGGTATTTTGGGGCTTATTTGCCATTGCGCAGGGTCCAGGCTTTGCTTAGAAGCTTAAACCAGCGCTTTTGGGTTTGTTTAGGGGTGCAGGCGATCGCCCCTGCCAAGGTATCGTCATCAACGCCCAACTGCTTCATGCTCACCAAATTACGATCCGTGTCGTCTAGCTCCGCCCAAAACTGATCCCACTGATCTACCGATAGCCCTAAACGGGTGTCTAACTCAGCCCCTAGCCACTGGTGCACTAGGTCCCACTGATGAATGCGAGCAAAGCGCTCCACATGGTACTTGAACCGCTGTTGCAGATAGTCCCGCTGGCGGGAGGTCAGTCCTAAAATTTCGTCGATTTCCGGCGCTGCCATGTCCTGCAGGCGCAAGGTGAAATAGTCAATGCACTCTTCCTGGTTCTGATCCTTTAGGTACTGGATTAGCTCCTGGACAATGCGATCGCGCAACACCGCCTCGGAGGGATCCACCGCTTCGGATACCATCTTTTCCCGGACCTGTTGGGCCGCACTAGACCGAGCTTGAGCTTCCGCCTCTTCCGTGCGCGCCGCTTCCACCGCCTGTTCAATATCAATATTTAGCTCGGGAGGCAGCCGCCGAGAAAAGGTCTTTGCCCGCAGCACCACCAGCTGCTGATTGCGGCAGCCAGGGAGGGAAATTCGCCGCTTAGCGTACTGTTCCGTAAACATTAGGTATTCTGCCAACTCCAGCCGGGTACGGGGCTGGTAGGTGGCGTCCACGTCGTTTTCCCGGCGGAAGGCACGAAGGGATTCAATATAAAACGCCTGCATAAAGTCTTCAATCAGCACATAGCGAGCCTGGAAGCCCATTTGCACATTGGCGGGGGCTACGTAGCGGTAAACGATGGCGCTTAAGGTGGTATGAAGCTCCTGGCGACCGCGGCTATTGCCCATGTTGTAATAGCCCAGGCACTTATTTAAACGATGGCGAGCTAAGGATAACTGCCAGTGGCGCACTTCACCAGAACGCTGAATTCGGCGGCTTTTTTCGCAAACTCGCTCCACTTCGCTAATCATTCTGCGCAACACGGTTTTGGCGCGGGCGGGGGTGCGATCAGTGCTATTTACCAGGTCGCTGTAGAGAATATCCAAGAGGGATGGGGCGATGGTGCTGGTATCAGCTATATCAGTGGAGTCAGAACCGGAGGTGGGCTCCGTCAGGGACAAATTAACGTAGCTGGACATATCCGGTGATGGTAGAGCTGCGGGTGCATTCGCTCGATCCTTGATTTTTGGGCGAGCGGTGGATCCGGCGATAGCAGTGGAAGTGGGAGCAAGTTTGACGTTAACCATAAGTTCCTCCGTGGTGGGGGATGCACCGAAACAGCGTTTATGAGGTCCAGGGGGAGGCTGGCGTTTTCAGCCGCTGTTAGAGAGGCTGCAACCGGGCTCCGTTCCTGACACCTTTACTGTAGGGAGGGTATCCGGACGGAACTTTGCCCGATGTGGCACTCTTTTTTCCACATCCCCAAAGGTCATCCACCTGCTTAACCGGTTAGAGCCCCCCTAACGGCTTTAACCCCAGTATTGGCAAGGGATCAAGGGCATTTGAGAGGCTAAAGACTTTGTCGTTAATTCGGGCAAATTTCCGCTAGAAATCAACCAGTTAGGGAATCGGCCTTTTTTGCCCAGGCGATCGCCCCCTTCCAAAAGCGCTACCCAAGCTCCGCGAAACCTAATAGCCTGGACCAGAAAAATCGCACGGAGTTCAGCAAGCTGTCCCTTTCCCGGGGTGCGTCATCGAGGAACTCCAGAAGCTTGGTCCGGTGAAAAAATACTGTTTTGTTGGGTCTTGCCTAAAAAAAGTCTGGTGCCATCACGTTAACCAGGCAAGACTCTGAGCCAGGGGAGCAACACAAGCTTTTCGTTAGCCACTGCGCATATTCACCTAAAAAGCGTGGAATAGGAGGTATCTAAAAAATAATTTCCCCACTTTTTCCTCAGAAGCTTGACAAGTCTCAATTGTTTTAAGTATCTTGAATACCGCGCCAGAAACAAGCGCATCCCACTAATCCTCAGTAGCTCAGTGGTAGAGCGGTCGACTGTTAATCGATTGGTCGCTGGTTCGAATCCAGCCTGGGGAGTTTTTAAGAAAAGAGAAAGCCCTGTAGAAGGGGACGTCTAGTTGATTGGTAGTCAAGATTTTTCTGTGTATAGAAGCGAAACGGCTGTTAATTCATGCACTGTCGGTTAGCGCTTCCCATTGCTGTCTATTAAGACCTGTGCTCAGTTAGATGTCAGGAGCTTTGCACCATGGGGAGTATACGCTCTTTGAAATCAGAAAACGTGAAGACGTTGAACTGACAACTAAGGGCTGTAACCCTCGCTGTCATTAGATCTGAAATTTACTTGAGCACAGCCCCTAGTTGCCAGCGCTGGGAAGGCGGCTTTTTTGCATAGCTCGTTTTAAGTAAATCTGAGCCACGCGATCCTTAGGGCAGCTTTGCAAGTATTGGGCCAAAATCTTAATTGCCTTGGGATATTGCTCTGAGTAGTAGAGCCACAGGGCAGATTCAAACTCAGCCTTCTTGTTTAGCCGGCGATCGCGCACCTCCGGTTCTAATCCATCCAGCACTTCAAAAATCGCCACCGGCACCGACTTCCCCTTAACCTGTTGACGATCCACAAACCGCAGCTTGATCGACGCCGGATCCGCCATACTTACTAGGGCCTGCTGGGAAATTAACAGGGGCGTGTCATACTCCTTCGTTAAACTTTCTAGGCGTGACGCCAAATTCACCGCATCACCGATCGCCGTTCCATTCATGCGATCGCGACCTCCCACTGTACCCAACCTTAGGCTCCCCGCATTGATACCGATGCCAATTTCGATGGGCTGCCATCCCTTGGTGGACCGTGTTTCGTTGTAGCGCTTTAGGGTGTGCAACATTTCTGTGGCTGCGGCGATCGCCCCCTCACTTCCCTGGGGAAACAGCGCCATAATGGCATCACCAATAAACTTGTCAATAAAGCCCCCGTGCTTGTGGATTACCGGCTCCATTCGCGACAGGTACGCATTAATAAACTGGAAATTTTCCGACGGCGTCATCGTTTCTGACAAGGTGGTAAACGCCCGAATATCCGCAAACAAGATGGCCATTTCCTGTTCAATTTGGTCCCCCAGATCCACTTCCAAGATGCTGTCTTTCTGGAGCAAATCCAGGAATTCATGGGGCACAAAGCGGCCATAGGCAACAGTGAGATGGGTAAGTTCCAGATGGGTTTTCAACCGGGCTAATAACTCCCGTTTCGAAATGGGCTTGGTTAGGTAATCATTGGCTCCCACCTCCAGACCTTGGACAATGTCATTAACTTGATTTTTCGCCGTCAGCATAATCACCGGTAAATCTCCCGGTGAATAAGTTTTCCGTAGCTGCTGAGTGGCTTCGTAGCCGCTCATAAAGGGCATCATAATGTCCATCAAAACCACATTAGGCAGCCACTGTTCATCCAAAATTGTCCTCAACGCAGCCTGCCCGCTACCGACGGTGCGCACCTCATAAAATCCATTGCCTAGATAATCTGCCAACACCTTTTGATTAATGGGTTCATCGTCAACAATCAGAACCCTAAAGATAGAATCTGCCCCTTCAACGGATACCTCTTCTGAGAACAAATTAATTTGACTGATCAGCTCGTCGTCAATATTTTCCAGTGAAAACTGAGAGGTTTCTTCGACCTGATTGAGGACCGCCGCCTCTGAAGCCAACGCAGTTAAAGGTACGTCAGAGTTGACTAGAATTTTCCTCGGTTCTGCCTCATTGCTGTGATCAGTTTCTAATTGCTGATTTTGTAATTGCTGATTTGATTGCTGAATTTCCCCTTGATTCAACCGTTGTTCAGATAGCTTTTGGTGGACCAGCTCCGCCCGAGGCAATTTTACGAAAAAGGTGGACCCTTCTCCCACGGTGGACTTAACCCAAATTTCACCATGGTGTAGTTCCACAAGCTGGTGGGTAATCGCTAATCCTAATCCAGCGCCGCCGTACCGTCGGGCAGTGGTGCCGTCCCCCTGTTCGAAGGCTTTAAAAATATGATCTAGGTTTTCCTTAGCAATCCCCACCCCTGTGTCGGTAACGCTTAATAAAATCTCCGAGCCGTCTTCTCCGTCTACCGATTGCGCCTTAACGGTAATCGTTCCCGCTTCCGTAAATTTCAAGGCGTTGCCAATAAGGTTGTTTAGAATTTGGTAGATGCGATCGCCATCTCCCCAAAGGCGCGGCAAATTCTCTTCAACGTCAGACGTTAGCAATAGGTGCTGCATTTGCGCCTGGGCCTGATAAAGCTCAATCACATTTTTAACAATGGGACTGATATCCAAGGATCGACAGTCTAGAAGCAGCTTATTGTTTTTAAATTTGGAAAAGTCGAGAATATCGTCCACTAGGTGAATCAGTCGGTAGCCACTTTGGACAATGAGGGACAAGCTTTTGTACTGGTTGGGGTTGATCACCCCGATGGACCCGTCCGACAGGGATTCTGCTAGCCCAATAATGCCGTTTAGGGGAGTGCGCAGCTCGTGGGACGTATTGGCTAAAAACTGGTCTTTAAGTTCATCTAAGCGGTGCAATTCTCGATTGGCAGATTGTAAATCCAAGGTGAGATCGCGCACCAAGGCTTCTAAATTGGCGTTAAACCCCTCTAACTCTTCAGTTTTTTTTTGCAGGGCATCCATCACTTTGTTGTAGCGCTTGGCGATATACCCTGCTTCCGTATTGGGTTCCACCGGCACCCGCGTCCGTAGGTCGCCGCCGCGCACGTGCTGATCCATCACCTCGAATAAATCATGCAGCTCCGTCCGGGCATTATGCTCCGCCACATTAAGCCCTATGCTTTCCGCCTGGAGGGACACCCGCAGGGGCGATCGCCGATTAAGAATCAGCAGCAGCACATAGGACAGACCGAAACCCCAAGCGATCGCCACCCCCACCCCTAATCCCTGCACCGCAAACTGTTCTAAGCGGTTAAGCCCCGTGCCCAACACCTGGGGATCCCCAAAAATCGCCACCGCCAAGGTTCCCCAAATGCCGGAAATACCGTGGACCGGAATCGCCCCCACTGCATCATCAATATGCCATCGCTCTAGCTGACGCTCCATCCACAGCATCAGCATCGCCGCGATCGCCCCCACAAAGGCCGACTGGGGAGTGGTCATCGCGTTACAGCCCGCTGTAACCCTCACTAGTCCTGCCAAACCCCCGTTAATCAAGGGCTCCACATCGGGAATGCCCCGTCGCCACCAGCTAAAAACACTGGCCGTCAACATACCGCTGGTGCCCGCAATTAACGTGTGCACAATAATTCGCGCCACGCTGGCATCCAACATCAAACTACTGCCGCCGTTAAATCCCAACCATCCCAACCACAGCAACATGGTGCCCAACATGGACAGGGGTAAATCGGATCCGCCAATTTTGCGCGATCGCCCCCCTTTGCCAAAGCGCCCATGGCGAGCTCCCACAATAAGCAGCACCGCAAAAGCCACCGACGCACCCACCAAATGCACCACCGTCGACCCGGCAAAATCCACAAACCCAATGCGAGCTAACCATCCCAGGGACCCGCCATTCTGAATGCCATTCCACGCCCAGTGCCCAAACAAAGGATAGATAATCGCCGCATTGAGCAGGGAGATTAGCAAGTACCCCCCATAGTGAAGACGCTCCGCCGCTGCCCCCGACACAATGGTCGTAGCCGTGCCGCAGAACATCGCCTGAAACACAAAAAACGCCGCAATGTAGGGCGCCCCCTCAACACTGACAAACCAATCACTGGCGCCAAACCAGCCGCCAACGGTGTCCCCAAACATCAAGGCATAGCCCGACATCCAGAACACCAACACCGCCAGCCCAAAATCAGACAGGTTTTTAACCGCCACATTAATACTGTTTTTTGAGCGGGTTAGACCAGATTCCAAACACAGAAATCCAGCCTGCATCAAAAAAACGAGGGCGGAACAGCCTAAAAGCCAGGCAATGTCCTTAATGGGCACCTTTGCTAACCTCAGTCTTAAATTTCGACACGCTACGGCTCACGGTAAAAAAATGAGTAATTGAGCGCAAGTTCCACCGTGAAACGATCAAAATGAAATTATTTAAAACACATTTTCAAAACACAATACAAAAGAAGTCGAATAAGTATAAATACTGATCGAGGCTCTCGATCAACTGATTAATAAGGGCAAAAATAATGGTGACTAAGAGGACGTCTGAAAAGTAAGAAAGCTAACGGAGGTTAATCTGTAATTACGA